>JGI1358J11329_10002847_pt1 | contig 13153 bp, 8 predicted proteins | sample Subgroupgradi54m_FD_11329 | JGI IMG/M metagenome (IMG submission 11329)
CAAGCAGGGAACGGTTATTCCGGTTGTGATTACCGTTTATGAGGACAAAACGTTTACATTTATTATGAAATCTCCGCCGGTGGCGGCACAGCTGAAAAAAGCCGCCGGACTTGCAAAAGCAAGCGGAGAACCGGGTCGGACCAAAATTGGAACTGTGAAACGTTCCGACGTTGAACAAATTGCACGAGAAAAAATGCCGGATTTCAATACCACAAAACTGGAGAGCGCAGTTCGAATCGTAGAAGGTACAGCCCGAAGCATGGGAATTGAAGTGGTTTAAGTTATGAAAACACGCAGTAAACGTTACAAAGAATGTTTAAAAGCATTTGATTCGACGAAAAGCTATTCTCTTCCTGAAGCTGTCAAGATTTTGAAGAGTTTTTCTCCGGCCAAATGCGATGAATCAGTTGATATCAACTTTCAATTGGGAATTCGGCCTGATCAGCCCAATGAAGCAGTGCGCGGAGCAACGGGGCTTCCAAACGGAAGCGGAAAAAAAGTTCGCGTACTCTGTTTTGCAAAAGGGGAAGCCCAGAGAGCGGCAGAACAAGCTGGAGCTGATTATGTGGGCGCAGAAGAGTATGTGAAAAAAATCGAAGGCGGTTGGCTTGACTTCGATGCGGTGGTTGCCCATCCTGATTTAATGAGGGAAATCAGTAAACTTGGGAAAGTGTTAGGTCCTCGCGGCTTAATGCCCACTCCAAAAACAGGAACGGTAACCCCTGATGTTGCGAAAGCAGTGAAGGAAATTAAAGGCGGCCGGGTTGAATTTAAAAGTGATAAAACCGGCGGACTTCATGTGTTGTGTGGAAAAAAATCGTTTACAGAAGAAGCATTGATCAACAATGCAAAAACAATCATTAAAGCCATATCGGTTGCTAAACCCCCGGCTGCTAAAGGGGATTACTTAAAACGTATAACAATTTCAGCGAGTCAAAGCCCGGGAATCAAGCTGCGAGCGACATCCGTAAGTGTTGCGGAGGAACAGGAGTAAGTGATGCCTTCTTTAGCGAAAGAGTTAATGCTTCAAGAACTTGTGAAGGCGCTTGAATCTAAGAATTATATTTTTTTCGCTCGGCAGCAAGGTCTTTCCGCCACTGATTTTGTGGAACTCAGACGGAAATTGGAAAAAGCAACAAATCGGACACTTGTGGTTAAAAATACACTTACTCGTCTCGCCTTCAAACAACTAGGTGTTGATGGTGTTAACGGGGTGATTAAAGGTTCGATGTTTCTTGCGGTTGCTGAAAAAGATCCGCAGGTCGTTTCAAAAATTTTAGTGGAATTTGCAAAGGGTAAAGAAAATTTTCAACTTGATGGAGCTTATCTTGAAGGAAATTTATTTCCGGCGCAATATCTTAAATCGTTAGCGGAACTTCCATCACGTGAAGTTTTAATTGCTTCCGTACTTGGCGGTTTAAATGCTCCGATTAGCGGATTTGTAAGTGCTTTGGGACAGCTCGTGCGTTCCTTAGCCGTTGTTCTTGATCAAATTCAGATTCAGAAAGCGAAAGCAAATTAAGTTCTAAGGAGGAACTAATTCAATGAGCACAAAAGCGGTGGAAGAAGTGAACGTAGAAACAAAGGAAACTAAAGTGGAAGAAAAACAACATGCCAAGAAGTCGGGTGATGTCTCTAGTAAGCTTCAAAAGATTCTTGAAACGATTGAACAGCTTACGGTTTTGGAACTTGCTCAATTGGTGAAAGCGTTGGAAGAAAAGTTCGGCGTCTCAGCTCAAGCAGCAGTTGCCGTAGCAGCCCCTGGTGCTGTTCACGCGGGAGCTGGTGCAGGAGCAGCTGCGGTTGAGGAGAAAACCTCCTTTCAGGTGATTCTCACAAGTGCAGGCGATAAGAAGATCAACGTTATTAAGGAAATTCGGGCCGTAACCAATTTAGGTCTGAAGGAAGCCAAAGATCTCGTTGAAGCTGCTCCAAAGACGGTTAAAGACAACGCTACCAAAGAAGAAGCAGCCAAGATTAAAGCATTGCTCGAAGCAGCTGGCGCAAAAGTTGAAATTAAATAATTTCACGAACCATTGGTCTAAACCTTGTGGCGCTAAGTCACAAGAGTTGTGTTCGTTAAAATCTAAGACGAGGGAGAACCATACATGAGCTCACTCATTAAACGGAAAAGTTTCTCAAAGATTCAGGATTGTATTGAACTTCCGAATCTGGTTGAGATCCAAATTAAGTCCTACGAGCAGTTTTTGCAAACCGACCGGTCCAAACGTCGGCGGAAGCGGCAAGGACTTGAAGCGGCTTTTCAAGATTCTTTTCCAATTGAGAGTTTCGACGGAACGTGCCGGTTAGAATATCTCGGGTATGCGCTTGGAAAACCGAAGTATTCCATTGCCGAATGTCACAAGAGGGGCATGACCTATGCAGCACCTCTTAAGGTAAAACTCCGCCTCGTCCGAAAAGGAATTGCCAAGGAGCAGGAAGTCTATATTGGCGAGCTTCCATTAATGACGGAAACAGGCACCTTCATTATTAATGGAGCCGAACGCGTTATTGTCAGCCAACTCCACCGTTCCCCCGGCGTTTCCTTGGAAGAGTCAACGCATCCCAGCGGAAAACGTCTCTATAGCGTTCGCATCATTCCTTACCGCGGTGCCTGGATCGAATTTGAAGGCGATATCAATGACGTTCTTTATGCTTATATTGATGGCCGCCGCAAAATATTGGCCACTACATTGCTTCGCGCACTTGGTTTTTCAACCAGTCACGACATTCTGAAAGCACTTTATCAAACTGAAAAAATAAAAGATTTTAGCCGCGCCTCCTTTAAAAAATTGGAGGGCGCTATTTTATCGAAGGATTCAGTAAATTTAAAAACAAAAGAAGTCATTGCCACTGCTGGTTTAAAGCTGACTAAAGAATTATTGACTACACTTGCCGATCACAATGTGTCCGAAATCGAAATCGTTCGGCCATTGGGAGAAGATTATTCGATTGTGAATACCTTGGAGCGAGACCCTTATCACAATCAAGAAGAAGCTCAAATTGCCATTTACCGGCGTGTTCGCCCCGGCGATCCTCCAACCGCTGATAGTGCTCGTGATTTAGTTAAAAAATTGTTCCATGATCCTCAGCGTTATGATTTGGGTACGGTTGGCCGCTTTATGTTAAATCGGAAACTTGAGCTTGATGCTCCGATGGAAGAAACCACCCTTCGATCCGAAGATGTGCTCCAGGTCGTCCGAGCGCTTTTGAGGCTGAGAAGCGGTGAACTTAAGGTGGATGATATTGACCACTTAGGTAACCGCCGCGTTCGTTCGGTGGGCGAACTTCTTCAAAATCAATTCCGCGTGGGTCTTGCTCGCATGAAACGCTCCGCTCTTGAACGCATGTCCATTTATGATCTAGATGCGGCGATGCCTCACAATTTAATTAATCCGAAATTAATTTCTGCCGCCATTAAGGATTTCTTTGGCCGAAGCCAACTTTCCCAATTCATGGATCAAACCAATCCGTTGGCGGAATTAACGCACAAACGGCGTCTTTCAGCTTTGGGGCCTGGAGGTTTGTCGCGCGAACGCGCAGGATTTGAAGTTCGCGACGTTCATCCATCGCACTACGGACGAATTTGTCCGATTGAAACGCCAGAAGGGCCGAATATCGGTTTGATTGCATCGCTCAGCACCTTTGCGCGTGTGAACGATGTAGGATTTTTGGAAAGCCCATATCGCAAAGTAGAAAAGGGACGTGCGACAGAGAAAATTGACTATTTGACTGCCGATCAAGAAGACAAGTATGTGATTGCACAAGCTAATGCGAAATTGGACAAGCATGGGCATTTCACAGAGCCGCTCGTTTCTACTCGTTTTCGCGGCGACTTTCCCAAGAAAGAAGCTCATGACATTCATTACATGGATGTCTCCCCGCGGCAACTCGTGAGCGTAGCGGCTGCTTCAATTCCTTTCTTAGAACACGATGACGCAAACCGTGCTCTCATGGGTTCCAACATGCAAAGGCAAGCCGTTCCACTTCTTGAAACCGAAGCTCCTATTGTTGGAACGGGAATGGAATATCTAGTTGCTCATGATTCAGGCGCCGTTGTGATTGCAAAAGCGCGCGGTACCGTGAAAGCAGTTTCTTCAAATGAAATTGTCGTCGATGACCTGATTTACAAGTTAAAGAAATTCGAGCGTTCCAACGCAGGTACCTGCATCAACCAAAGGCCTTTGGTTGAACTGGGCCAGAAAATCAAACGGGGAGACATCATTGCTGATGGTGCCGCAACTGAAAAAGGAGAGTTAGCGCTTGGTCGTAATGTGCTCGTCGCATTTCTCCCATGGCGCGGCTACAACTTTGAAGATGCCATTATCGTCAGCGAAAATTTTTTGATGGGGGATATTTATACATCGCTTCATATTGAAGAATTTGAAATTGAAGCGCGTGACACAAAGTTGGGCAATGAAGAAATTACGCGCGACATTCCCAATGTCAGCGAAGAAGCGCTTAAGGATTTAGATGAAGAAGGTATTGTTCGTATTGGCGCTGAAGTAAAACCTGGCGACATCTTAGTGGGCAAGATCACGCCAAAGTCAGAAACCGAACTTTCTCCTGAAGAAAAATTGCTTCGGGCTATTTTCGGTGAAAAAGCAGGCGATGTTCGTGATGCTTCACTCACCGTTCCTCCTGGAGTGGAAGGAATTGTAGTAGATGTGAAGGTTTTTCAGCGCAAAGAACTTAAAGCAAAGACGCGCGAAGAGAAGCGACAAGAAACCAAAGAGATTGATGATATTAAAGAGCATTACCAAAAACGAATTGATACATTGCGGCATGAGCGTTTCGTAAAGATTTCATCGCTTGTGCTCGGCAAAAAACTTTCTGAGGATTTGGTGGATGACGTCCTAGGCGAAGTTTTGATCCGTGCAGGGCGCACCGTTGAGAAAAAAGATCTGAAGAAGCTTGAACGTTGCGATTGGGAATCTATCAGACTTGATGAAGACCAAGAGCTTGAAGAAAGCATTCGAAAAATCGCGCGCGTTTGGGGTGATGAAATTGATGAATTGGTGGAAGAGCGCGCCCGGGAAATTGACCGGGTAAAAAAAGGGGACGAGCTTCCTCCTGGCGTGATCAAAAAGGTTGTCGCCTATGTTTGTTCCAAGAGAAAAATTTCAGTTGGCGATAAAATGGCCGGCCGTCACGGAAACAAAGGCGTGATCGCAAAAATCCTTCCTCAAGAAGATATGCCATTTCTTCCCGATGGAACACCGGTTGAAATTGTTTTGAATCCGCTTGGCGTTCCGTCCCGTATGAACGTAGGTCAAATTTTAGAAACCCATTTGGGCTGGGCTGGTAAAGTGTTGGGCCTCCATATTGAAACCCCCGTTTTTAGCGGTGCCACAGAAGATGAGATTAAAATGATGCTTCGGGAAGCGAAACTTCCAGAGGATGGAAAAACCACGCTTTGTGATGGCCGCACAGGCTATCCTTTTGACAAGAAGGTGACTGTTGGCTTCATTTATATGATGAAGTTGGCGCACCTTGTGGATGATAAGATTCACGCCCGTTCTATCGGTCCATATTCACTGGTTACACAGCAGCCACTTGGCGGAAAAGCACAGTTTGGCGGTCAACGGTTTGGTGAAATGGAAGTGTGGGCACTTGAAGCTTACGGAGCGGCTTTCACACTTCAAGAACTATTGACTGTAAAAAGCGATGATGTTGTTGGACGCACGCGCGTTTATGAAGCCATTGTAAAGGGCGAGCCGGCGCTTCAAGCAGGAACACCGGAATCGTTTAATGTGTTGGTAAAAGAATTGCAAAGCTTGGGGCTCGACGTTATTGCAGAGAAAAGATTTCAATCAGCCGCAAGCCGTGAGTTGAGAACTTCTAAAAAAGAAGACCGCAAGGAAAAGGCAAAAGAAAAATTGGGGATTGCGTAACAGACGCAAAGGGGATGAAAATCTATGAATTATGACGAGATCAATACATTTGATTCAGTGACGATTAAAATCGCTTCACCAGATGTGATCAGGTCTTGGTCTCATGGGGAAGTGAAAAAACCAGAGACAATCAATTACCGCACGTTAAAACCTGAGAAGGATGGTCTGTTTTGCGAACGTATCTTTGGGCCTACTCGAGATTGGGAATGTAGCTGCGGAAAATACAAGAGAATCAAACATAAGGGAGTGGTCTGCGACCGTTGTGGCGTTGAGGTAACTCAATCCAAAGTCCGGCGCGAACGCATGGGTCATATTGATCTCGTAACCCCGGTCTCTCATATTTGGTTTTTCAAGACCATGCCTTCCCGAATTGGAAATCTGCTTGATCTCACCGCCCGCGCCCTCGAAAAAGTTCTCTATTATGAAGAATATGTTGTCATTGATCCGAAAGAAACTCCGCTTAAGAAAAAAGCCCTTATGGCAGAGGAAGAGTATCAAAAAGCTGTTGAGCAGTATGGAGTAGGAAGCTTTGCGGCCAAAATGGGGGCCGAAGCGGTGAAGGAGCTTCTGGATGGACTTGAACTGGATAAAATGGTTCAAAAGTATCAGAGGCAGATAAAGACCTCAAAATCTAAACAAGCCCGCGCCCGCGCGATCAAAATTCTGAAAATCGTCGACGCCTTCCAGAATTCAGGAAACAATCCAACATGGATGATCCTAGATTGTGTTCCAGTCATCCCACCTGATTTGAGGCCTCTTGTGGCTTTAGATGGCGGCCGTTTTGCGACGAGCGATCTTAATGATTTGTATCGGCGTGTCATTAATCGAAATAACCGTTTACGCAAATTACTGGAACTAAAAGCTCCAGACGTCATCATTCGTAATGAAAAGAGAATGCTTCAAGAAGCCGTAGACGCGCTTTTTGACAATGGCCGCCATGGCCGCCCTGTTCTCGGCGCAGGAAATCGTCCGCTCAAATCCTTAAGCGATATGCTTAAAGGAAAGCAGGGGCGTTTTAGACAGAACCTCCTTGGAAAACGCGTTGATTATTCGGGCCGTTCCGTCATCGTGATCGGTCCGGAACTCAAGCTCCATCAATGTGGACTTCCTAAGAAGATGGCGCTTGAACTGTTTGAACCATTTATTATTCGTAAACTCAAAGAACGTGGCCATGTTCATACCATTAAGTCAGCTAAGAAGATGGTTGAACGGGTCAAACCTGAAGTGTGGGATATTTTAGAAGAAGTGATTCATGAACACCCCATTCTTTTAAACCGCGCGCCAACACTACACCGTATGGGTATTCAAGCATTCGAGCCTGTTTTGATTGAAGGAAAAGCGATTCGGATTCATCCGCTAGTTTGCGCTGCTTTTAACGCAGACTTTGACGGCGACCAAATGGCGGTCCACATTCCGCTTTCTATGGAAGCTCAAATGGAAGCGCGTCTCTTAATGCTTTCTGCAAACAATATCTTTTCTCCTGCAAACGGAAACCCGATTACGATTCCTTCGCAGGACATTGTACTCGGGCTTTATTATCTGACAAAACTTAAAAAAGGAGCCAAAGGCGAAGGTAAGATTTTTTCCGATGCCGAAGAAGCCATTACTGCTTTTCAGGATGACGAAATTGAAAAGCATGCGCCTTGTAAACTTCGCCTCAAGTCAGGCGAAGTGATCGAAACCACCATGGGTCGCATCTTGTTCAATCAGGTACTTCCCGATAGTTTTCGTTTTGTGAACGATGTGGTCGACAAATCAAAAGTCTCTCGTGTGATTGCAGAATGTTATCGGCAGTTTGGCCATAACGAAACCATTCTCTTGCTCGATCGGCTCAAAGCGCTTGGTTTTGAAGAAGCAACTCGGTCTGGAATTTCGATCGGAATTGATGACATCCAAATTCCGAGCGATAAAAGAAAAATGTTAGATGCTGGTTTCCATGACGTGGATACTATTGAAAGCCAATATAAGAACGGATTGATTACAGATGGTGAACGCCACAACAAAGTGATCGATATTTGGACTCACATAACAGATCAGGTTTCAGATCGAATGTTTGAGCAACTTGAATCTTTTAATCCGATTTTCATGATGGCCGATTCAGGTGCTCGTGGTTCGAAGCAGCAAATCCGTCAGCTTGCTGGTATGCGCGGTTTGATGGCGAAACCATCTGGTGAAATTATTGAAAACCCAATCACAGCCAATTTCCGCGAAGGTCTCACCGTGCTTGAATATTTCATTTCAACTCACGGAGCGCGCAAAGGATTGGCGGATACGGCTTTGAAGACTGCCGACTCCGGATATTTGACACGCCGATTGGTTGACGTTGCTCAGGATGTGATTATTACTGAAGATGATTGCGGGACCTTGAACGGTATTTTCATCGAACCTGTTTATGAAGGTGATGAAATTATCGTCAGTCTTAAAGAACGTATATTTGGACGCTTTGCTTTAGACAGTGTGGTGGATGTGGTAACGGATCAACCTATTGTTAAGACAGGCGATGAAATCTCTGAAATTATTGCGGATCGGCTTGAAGAATTGGGCATTGAAAAAATTAGGATTCGTTCTGTATTAACTTGTGAATCAAAACGAGGCGTTTGCGCGAAATGTTACGGCCGTGATTTAGGAGCCAACAAATTAGTTGAGCTTGGCACCGCCGCGGGCATTGTTGCCGCTCAGTCTATCGGTGAGCCTGGAACACAGCTGACGATGAGAACATTTCACATCGGTGGTACGGCTTCTCGTGTGGTTGAACAATCCTATTTCAAGGCTCGCAACACGGGAAAACTTCAGTATCACAATTTAAAAACTGTAACCACCAAGTCGGGCGAAATTATCGTTCTCAATCGAAATGGTCAGGTAACAATTCAGGATCAAACCGGCCGTGAATTGGAACGTTACACGATTCCATCAGGAGCGATTTTGAGCGCGAAAGAAGGCGAAGAAGTTACGAAAGATACCATCTTTGTGAAGTGGGACGCATATATGGTACCAATCTTTACAGAGGTTACCGGAAAAGTGCGTTTTGAAGATATTAAGGTTGGCGTGACCATGAACGAAGAAATGGATGCAACTACCGGACTCTTCGAACGCGTTATCATCGAACACAAAGAGGATCTCCACCCACAAATTATTATTATGAGTGAAACGGATGAGGTGCTTGCTTTTTATCCGATTCCGACGGGTGCGCACATTGTAGTGAAAGATGGCCAGACAGTTACAAGCGGTACGCTGGTGGCCAAGACGCCCAGAAAAATTGCAAAGACTCGTGACATCACCGGCGGTCTTCCGCGTGTTGCCGAACTTTTTGAAGCAAGAAAGCCTAAGAACCCCGCTATTATTTCAGAAATTGATGGCATGGTTGAATTCGGAGAAGTCGTCAAAGGTCAAAGAAAAATCATTGTGAAAAGCCCTACAGGAATGGCGAAAGCCTATTTAATTCCCCACGGAAAACACCTAAACGTTTATCGCGGCGATCGAGTAGTGGCAGGCCAGCAGTTGGTGGATGGGCCTGTTGTTCCGCAAGATATCTTACGCGTGAGCGGTGAACGTAAACTCCAAGAATATTTGGTGAATGGCGTTCAAGAAGTCTACCGCCTTCAAGGTGTGAAAATTAACGACAAACACGTAGAAGTGATTGTTCGCCAAATGCTTCGCAAAGTAAAGATCGAAGATCCAGGCGATGCTGATTTCCTAGTCGGAGCGCAGGTGGACCGCATCAAATTTCAAGACGAAAATGAGAAGCTGATGAAAAAGGGTAAGCAGCCTGCAAAGGCAACTCCTATTTTGCTTGGAATTACGAAAGCGTCTTTAAGCACCGAAAGTTTTATTTCAGCGGCCAGCTTCCAAGAAACAACTCGTGTGTTGACCGAAGCAGCAACCAGCGGGAAACGAGATAACCTTCTGGGACTTAAAGAAAATGTGATCATGGGGCATTTGATTCCTGCGGGAACCGGATTTACAACCCATCACCGATTTAATTTGGTGACAGAAGCTGCTGAACCAGGTTCTCCGGCAGCCACAGCTTCCACAAAAACAAATGCTGAAGAGAAACAAGAAGAAACAGCCAAAATTGAGGAAGAATAATGCCGACGATTAATCAATTAATTAAATACGGGCGCGCAAAGTTTAAAAAACGGACGAAATCTCCTGCGCTCCAAGGCTCGCCTTTCAGGAAAGGCGTGTGTTTGATCGTCAGGACGCAAACTCCGAAGAAACCAAATTCAGCACTTAGGAAAATTGCGCGTATTCGTTTGACCAACGGACATGAAGTCACCGCTTATATCCCGGGCGTTGGCCACAATCTCCAGGAACACTCCATCGTTCTGGTTCGAGGCGGCCGCGTGAAAGATCTTCCCGGTGTTAGATATCATATTGTCCGCGGAAAACTCGACACCGGCGGTGTTCAGGATCGGCATAGATCCAGATCAAAGTATGGGGCCAAAACTCCTAAGGAGAAGGCTTAAGACAAAATCATGAGAAGACGCAGAGCACCAAAAAGAAGAATTTTGCCCGATCCAAAGTATAAGAATATTTTGGTGGCTAAAATGATCAATATTGTTATGGAACGTGGGAAAAAGTCCACCGCCGAAGGCGTCCTTTACGGAGCGTTTAATGTGTTGAAAGAAAAAACAGGCAAGGACCCTCTTGAAGTGTTCAAACAGGCTTTGGATAATTCTCGCCCGCTTCTTGAAACAAAATCTCGGCGTGTTGGCGGTGCAACCTATCAAGTCCCCGTGAGTGTTAGGCCCGATCGTGGCAACGGTCTTGCCATGCGTTGGATGCGTGCTTTTGCGCGTGATAAAAAGGGTGCGCCAATGCGACAAAAATTGGCAAACGAGATTTTAGATGCTTATAACAAAACGGGCGCAGCGGTTAAAAAGCGTGAAGATACGCACAAGATGGCAGAAAGCAATCGAGCGTTCGCGCATTATCGATGGTAGTCGCTATGGCAGCACTGATTCTCATGAATAAAAATAAATTTGGTAATCAGTGCAATCGTCATCTACCTATAAAATAAATGTGAAGATGATGGCAGAGACAACTGAGAAGAAAATACATTTTCCGCTAGATAAAATTCGTAATATTGGAATCGCTGCCCATATTGACGCGGGCAAGACTACGACCACAGAACGAATTCTTTTTTATACGGGTAAAACGCACAAGATTGGCGAGGTACATGAAGGTACTGCTGTGATGGACTGGATGGAGCAGGAGCAGGAACGAGGTATTACCATTACTTCTGCTGCGACCACATGTTTTTGGAGAGATTGCCGCATTAATATTATTGATACGCCAGGCCACGTGGATTTTACGATCGAAGTAGAACGTTCGATGCGCGTCTTAGACGGTGCAGTTTGTCTTTACGGTGCGGTTGAAGGCGTAGAACCCCAATCTGAAACCGTATGGCGCCAAGCAGAACGCTATAACGTACCGCGTATTGCTTACATTAATAAGATGGATCGTGTTGGAGCTGCATTTGAGTCCTGTGTGGAACAAATGCGCGACCGCTTAGGTGCCAATGCCGTCCCACTTCAGCTTCCGCTCGGAAAGGAAGATACATTTAAGGGTTTGATAGATTTAGTTACAATGAAAGCCGCTGTTTTTCATGATGAAACACTTGGGGCTCAATACGATGAAACGGATATTCCAGCTGAATATCAAGAAGCGGCTAAGAAGGCCCGCGAGTTTCTAATTGAGAAAGTGGCTGAACATGATGACAAGTTGATGAGTAAATTTATCGAAGGCCATGAGCCTAGTTTTCAAGAGTTGCAGGCAGGTATTCGCAAAGCCACAATTGGGATTAAAATTTTACCGGTCATCTGCGGTTCATCTTATAAAAACAAAGGAGTTCAGCAGATTTTGGATGCCGTTGTTGATTATTTGCCTGCTCCCATGGATGTTCCCGCTATTAAAGGAAAAGATCCTAAAACAGGTGATGAGATGGAACGTCACGCGGACGAAAAAGATCCTTTTTCCGGGCTCGTTTTTAAAATTGCATCAGATCGTTTTGCAGGCGGTGGAAATTTCGCGTACGTCAGAATTTATTCCGGGGTTTTACAGGCTGGTTCTTATGTGTTTAATGCTTCAAGAAACACTAAGGAACGAATTGGCCGATTGTTGCTGATGCATGCTAATAAACGTGAGGAAATTAGTGAAGCCGGTGCAGGAAATATTGTTGCCGTGGTAGGGCTTAAAGACTTGAAAACAGGTGATACGCTTTGTGATGAAGGAAAGCCAATCGTATTAGAGTCTCTTTTTATCCCGGAACCAGTTATTTCTCTTGCTGTAGAACCCAAGACGAAAGCCGATCGCGATAAGCTTTCCACCACTTTACAACGAATGGCTCAGGAAGATCCAACGTTTCGTATTAAAAGTAATGAAGAAACAGGGCAGACCATTATTTCCGGAATGGGCGAACTTCATCTGGAAATTATTGTGGACCGGATGCTTCGCGAATATGGCGTTCAAACCAATGTCGGTAAGCCACAAGTAGCATTTAAAGAAACCATTCAAACTTCAGCGAAGGCAGAAGGAAAATACATTCGCCAAACCGGCGGTCGCGGTCAATACGGACATTGTTACCTTGAAGTAGAGCCTATAGAACGCGGCAAGGGAGTTGAATTTGTAAATAAAGTTGTAGGTGGTGCGATTCCAAGAGAGTATGTTCCCGCTATCGAAGATGGGGTTAGGGAAGCGTGTCAAAATGGTGTTTTAGCAGGGTATCCATTGCTTGATTTACGTGTAACTTGTTTTGACGGTTCTTATCACGATGTCGATTCATCAGAAATGGCGTTTAAAATCGCAGGCTCCATGGCAGTAAAAGAAGCGGCGAGGAAAGCAAAGCTCGTTTTACTCGAACCTATTATGGTCGTTGAAGTCATTGTTCCTGAAGAAAATATGGGTGCGATCATTGGAGATTTGAATTCAAGGCGCGCCGTGATTCAAGAGATGGGAAACCGCGGAAATGTGAAGTACGTTAAAGCTTTAGCGCCTCTTGCTGAAATGTTTGGTTTTGCAAGTGCGATCCGTTCGCTTTCTCAAGGACGCGCGGTACCGTCGCCAATGGAGTTTCATAGTTATAAAGAAGTTCCAACGAATATTGCCAAGGGCATTATTGAAGGGACATCAAATTAAAAAGGAAAGGATGGGGTAAAAATGGCCAAAGAAAAGTTTGAACGCACGAAGCCTCACGTGAATGTGGGTACCATTGGGCATGTCGATCATGGCAAGACCACACTTACCTCTGCCATTACGAT
>JGI1358J11329_10002851_pt1 | contig 13122 bp, 11 predicted proteins | sample Subgroupgradi54m_FD_11329 | JGI IMG/M metagenome (IMG submission 11329)
CTTTATCCGCTAATTCTGTATTTATCTAAACATCGCCCTGGTCAGCGATGTTTCGTTGTTTAACAGCACAACTAATAACATGGAGGGTAGCAAAGTGAAAAACATTTTTATGAAGTTGTTTTTAGCAGTGATTTTGGCCGTATCGTTTGCGAACAATGGGTATTGCGCGACTACGAGAGTCGTTGACTTAAAATCTTTTAAACCAATTGTCCTCAACCCAACACCATCAGCAAATTTTAAGAGCGTAAAAGCTTCTCCCATAAAGTCAAAAACGGGAGAAGAATTGAAAAAGATTCGAATTTCAACAAATCTACCAGACAACGCGAAAGATATTACCGCCCCCGTCTTCGATCCCATCAACTCCTATCAATTCCAGAATAACGCGGATCAAACGGTTGTCGTTATCGGCGCCACAGACAGCCAGGGCCAGAGAATGCATTTGGATGTCAGCGGCCTAAACGTATTCGGGACTTTTACCGCTGTTGACGAACCGGGCCGCATTGAAGTTCTTGTAGGGCTTCGAGGTACCGATGATTTTCCTTATAACACCGTAACGTATTCCGTTCAAAATGCGAGCGGAGCAACAACGATTGCCGAAGTCCCCATTTACACCCATCAATTTGCGTATAACAGCCCCATGACATTCGGACCTATCAGCCATAAAACAATTCAGGTTAATAAAGACGCGACGATCAATGTGATGATAAAAAGCGCGGACACCGGCCTGACGCTTGACACGTCTTTACCTTATGGAGCTTTTTATGAAGAGATAGGCCGTGAGAACGGGTATATTGCCGGCCGTGTTTATTTTCGGCCGCAGAGCTTTCAAATGGGTTACAATGAGATTCAACTCTATGCTCAAGGCTCAAGAGGGAATATGGCAGCGGCAACGATTCGCTTAAATGTTCAATCGGGTGATGTCACGGCTCCCGCTATTGATCCGGTGAGCTCTTATGAATTACAACCCAATCAACAAATAAGCCTTAACGCTGGCGCCACCGACAGCCACGGCCAGAGAATGAGGCTGACAACAACGGGTTTAACCATTATTGGCAGCACCGTTACAACAGACAATCCTGGGCGTATCCAGGCTGTTGTGGCTTTAAGGGGTGTCAATGACTTTCCTTTAAGCTTCTTGACCTATTCTGCCCGCAATCAAAGTGGCAATATCACCATTGTCCAGGTTCCTGTCTACAGCCACCAATTCGCGATAACTGATCCTGTGAGGTTTAGCAATATCTCGCATCAAACAATCCAGGTTAACAGAGACTTCAGTACAAACATCTCTGTCAGAAATACGATCCCCGGGCCATTAAACCTCAAAGCTGTACTGCCCTTTGGAGCCGTGTTTACCATCACCAGCCAGCGTGACGGTTATGTGCAGGGGCGTATTGATTTTCGCCCTCAGGGCTTTCAGATGGGTTATAACGATGTGTCATTCTACGCGGGAACATCCAGAGGCGGCATAGCGTTAGCGACGATAAGGTTGAATGTTGCTCAGAAGGGTATTATCAAGGAAGATACGAAGCCTCTTTCCAAAGGCACTGCAAAAACTAAAGCTTCCGCGAGGGCAACGGTTAAGAAATAACGCGGGTTGTTTTACACAGCAGCGCCCTCCGTTCCGCCAAAGGCGGGACGGAGGGCGCTTTGCTTTTTACGACAAGTACTTTAAAAAACTATGACTTGTCAATTAAAAGATACAGCCGTCTTAGTTAAAATCTGCCCGAAAATTTTTCCTTTGGAGGCGCGAAACTCTTTGGGAGTATAACCGATAACTTCCAGAGGCGCATTGATAGGGATTGTACGCACAGCGAGAAATTCCTGGCGTTTTAACAGCGTGTACTTGGCCAAATCGGGCGAAATAACGACCACATCGATATCACTGTAAGGCTTGGGATTATCACGAGCATAGGACCCATAAAGAAGCATTTTTGTAACACGTACCCCATGCTTTCTCAGTTCAGCTTTATAATCTTTGAGAATCTTTTTTATTTCAACAAATTTTCTAACCATTGCATGACCCCCGGTTGTAAAGTAAAGCACAAAGCTCATAGGCGATGCGTAAATTCATTCAGATCTACGACTTTTTCAATCTGGCCTTTTTTTGCTTCTTTCAAGCCGCGCACAATTTGCTTTAAGGCCTTAGGGTTTTTATGGATCCATGCTTCCCTGCTGGGAATGCTGGCCACCGGCCTTAAAAGAACATCCCCATCTTCTCCAACCAAAATCTCAAAGGCATCGACTCTCATCTTCTTAGAAAGCGTCTTCTTAACTTTTCCGCCGAGGACAATCCGATCTTTGGAATCAAGCGACTTAATCCCCAATGACGTAAATTTCTCTGTAATTTCAATAATGCCGTTCTCGACTTTTAACATATGCACTCCCTCCGATCTGCTCCAAGGATATCACGATGGCGGAGAAGCGTCAAGTGGGCTTTTCCCACTTTTCCACTTTACTTCCCGATACAAAACTCCATAAAGATCTTATCGATCAAATCCGCATCCACATTTTTACCCGTGATCTGATCGAGATGATTGACCGCGGCCTTAATTTCTTCCGACGCGAGTTCAAAGGGCTGATCCCGGGAAACAACATCGACGGCTTTGAGAAGAGCTCTATCGGCCTTTTGCAAAGATTCGATATGACGCAAATTGCTCACCAAAAGCCGCGGCGTATCAACCACTTTCCCGTGCCAAACATTTTCGACGATCGCATCTTCCAATTCTTTTAATCCTATTTTCTTAAGCGCTGAAACTTCCACAAACTTTTTCACTTGAAGCAGCGGGCTCATTTTCTTTTTTTCAAACTTCGTTTTTAAATCGCATTTATTGACCACAACCAGGACGTTATTTTTCTGAATTTTATCGATCAAATCAAAATCTTCTTTCGCAAGCGCGCGGCTGCTATCAATGACAAACAAGATCAGATCCGCGCTTTCAATATAAATATGGCTGCGTTTAACCGCTTCTTTTTCCACTAAATCCCGCGGCTCTAAAATCCCGGCGGTGTCCACAAGCTGAAAAGGAATGCCTTTAATCTGCGCGGTTTCCTCAATGGTATCGCGCGTCGTACCGGCAATATCGGTGACAATGGCGCGCGGTTCTTTTAACAAAACATTTAAAAGCGATGATTTCCCGACGTTGGGTTTGCCGCAAATGACAACCCTTATCCCTTCCTTAAGAACTTTACCTTGATCCGCCGTCTTTAAAAGCGCTGCGATCTTTTCCTGCTCACCTTTTAACTTTCTTAAAAGTTCTTTTTGACTTGCCGGATCCACCTCATCTTCCGGAAAATTAACAATGGCCTCCAAATGTGTATAAATACTCATCAGCGTTTCGCGGATCAATTCAAGTTCGGTTGTCAACTCCCCTTTGAGCTGGTTTAAACTCACTTTCAAAAAAGCATCCGTCTGGGAATTGATGATATCCAAAACCGCTTCGGCCTGTGTGAGATCAATGCGCCCATTAAGATAAGCACGTTTGGTAAATTCCCCCGGCTCCGCCAACCTTGCGCCATAATCAATCGCTATCCTCAGGATGGCCCTCATCGGTATCAACCCGCCGTGCGAACTGATCTCCACAATATCTTCGCAGGTATAACTCTTCGGCGCCCGCATGACAGTTAAAAGGATTTCGTCTACGATCTCGTCTTGCGTGGTGCGTGGTGCGCCTTGCGTTTTATTATTTATTTTACGCACTACGCTCGACGCACGACGCACAACGATATTCCCATAATGGACCGTATGCGTCTTAAACTGCGACGGCTTTGATTTTGATTTGCCTAAAAACATTTTATCCGCAATGGATAGGGCTTTCTTGCCGCTCAAACGGATAATCCCAATTCCGCCGTGTCCGGCGGCTGTTGAAATGGCAACAATGGTGTCGTTTAGCTTGGGTTGGTACATAAGTTTTCACAACTTTGTCATTCCCGAAATCTTTAGTCGGGAATCTTAACAAAGAGAGTTATATAAATCATTCCAATTTGGATTTGATTTTTGAATTAGCCTGACTTTCCATTGCCGATTCCATTTTTTTAATTGTTTTTCTCTCATGATTGCAGAGGTAATGTCCTCTGTAGTTTCAAAATAAACAAGCTGATGAACAAAATACTGCTTTGTGAATCCATCAATCAAATCATTCTTGTGTTCATAAACACGTCGAATAATATCGTTTGTTACCCCGATATAAAGCACTCCATCTTTCTTGCTTGCCAAAATGTAAATATAAAATAGATTGTTCGCCATTAATCAGAAATCTTGTTTTTAAGACCCCCGACTAAAACATTCGGGGGTGACAATACTTTTTTAGTTTTCATCTGTGTCATTCCCGAAATCTTTAGTCGGGAATCTTATCTTTAAGACCCCCGACTGAAATCACCGCCTTTAGCGGGATCCCGCCGTGGCGGGACATTCGAGGGTGACAGTATCGCTCTGGCCTGCGCGACGATAAAAATAGATCCCGCGATTAAAATGACCTGGCCTTTGCTTGCATTTTTTAAAGCTGTGTTTAAAGCGTCACGAATGTTTTTTTTGATGACACATTTTTTATTTCCAAAGAGTTCTTTCCTAGGGGGCTTTGAAAAATCAAGCGCCCGCGGATGATCAGCTTTTGTCAAAATAACGTCATCACAAATGGGTTCAAGCGCCTGACAAATTCCTTTAACATCTTTATCAGAGGACACGGCTAGAATCAGCGTTACTTTCTTATGAGGAAAAAGCTCTTTGATTGTTTCGGCCAGGACACGGCACGAGCCGGGATTATGCGCGCTGTCTAAAATAATAAATGGGTTCTCCCTGATGATTTCAAATCGTCCGGGCCAGCGGACATCTTTTAATCCCTCTTTGATCGCGCCAAGATCGAGAGAAAATCCTATTTGCGTCAGGGCCTCGATAATTCCAACCGCCATACACGCATTCATGATTTGATGACGCCCTAAAAGCGGAATCTGAAGATTGCGATAAACATCCAATGTTCCCTGAATATCAAACTTCTGCCGATGATCTTTTATCGCAATAAATTCGCCGTGGATATCCTGGTCAACCCATAATGAAGGGATGCCCAATTCATGACAGCGCTCCTCAATGACGCTTCGAACCTCCTTCTCCTGGGGGGCAACCACCGCAATCTGCCGTTGGTCTTTGATGATCGCGGCTTTTTCCTGCGCGATCTCCTTGAGCGTTGTCCCCAGCTGTTTTGTATGTTCAAGGCTAATCGGCGTAATGGCGCAAACGAGCGAATCGCAAACATTCGTTGCATCCAACCGTCCGCCCAAACCCGTTTCTAAAACAGCAAAATCAACGCGCTCTTTCTCAAAATAATAAAACGCCATGGCCGTATAGATCTCAAAAAAGGTGACGGCTTTAAACGACGGGTCATTTTTGACAGCCTCAATGGCGGGCTTTATCATCTCAAGAACATGACAAAAATGGAATTCGGAAATCTTGCCTTCAAAAACATCCTTTCGGTCTGTGCCCTTTGGATCAAGAACACGAATACGTTCTCGTTCATCGTTGAAATGAGGCGAGGTAAATAATCCCACCCTGTATCCGGCGGCTCTTAAAATATAAGCCGTCAAAACACACGTTGATCCCTTCCCTTTTGTTCCGGCAACATGAATCGTTTTAATTTTCTTTTGTGGATGACCGATGAGTTCACAAAGACGATAAACCCGGTCAAGCTTCAAATCAGGATGATAGGTGCAGTCGGATTTTAATTCGTAGTTGATAAAGGAATGAAGATAAGCTTTCGCCTCGCGGGGAGTCATCAAGCTTGGGGTTAATGCTTGAAGTGACGTACGCCGGTCGTCACCATGCTGATCCTGGCTTTATCGGCGGCTTTGATGACGTCAGGATCAGCCATGGATCCGCCGGTTTGAATAATGGCCTTGATGCCCGCCCTGGCAGCAAGTGTGATAGTATCTGTCATCGGAATAAACGCTTCGGAGGCCAGAACGGCGCCTTTCGTATTTTTACCGGCTTTTCGGATCGCCGTAATAAGGCTTTCCACACGGCTTGTTTGGCCCGGGCCGATGCCGACGGTTTTTGTTTCTTTTGTTAAAACGATGGCGTTGGATTTGACATGTTTGATGACCTTCCAGGCAAACAGCAAGCTTTCCCGTTGAATCTTCGTCGGCTTAATTTTTGTAACGACTTTTAATTCATGGGCATCAAGCTTTCTTTCATCACGCTCCTGCAATAAAAGTCCACCGTGAACTTTTTTAAAATCATAACCGCCGGATTTAATTTGAGCAAAATCCATTTCCATAATCCGCACATTTTTCTTGGCGGATAAAATCTTCAGGGCGCCGGATTCATATCCGGGAGCGGCCACACATTCCATAAAACCGCTTTTGGCAATCAATTTTGCCGTCGGCCTATCAACAACGCGGTTGAGGCCAATGATCCCGCCAAAAGCTGAGACGGTATCGCAGGTATACGCCGCCTGATAGGCTTTTGATAATGTTTTATCTTCCGCCACACCGCAGGGATTGTTGTGCTTAATAATAGTGACGGCCGGTAAATCAAAATCTTTGACAATATTGACAGCCGCATTCAAATCGAGAATATTGTTGTAGGAAAGCTCTTTACCGTGAAGCTGTTTCATTTTGGCAAGCCCGGTTGAGTCTTCCGAGTCGCGATAGAACGCGCCCGCCTGGTGAGGATTTTCCCCATAGCGCAAGTCTTGCAGTTTTGTAAAACGCAGTGTTAACTCTTTCGGGAGTTTTGAGATCTGACCGCTGCGCAGCCTCTCGTTTAAAAAGCTGTAAATAATACTGTCATAGCGCGACGTCATTTGAAAAGCTTCAACGGCCAAATTGATAAGAACGGTATCGGAAAGAATGCCGCTATTGACGTCGAGCTCTTTTAAAACATCTTTGTATCGATTGGGATTGCAGACAACGGCAACACTTTTGTAATTCTTGGCGGCAGATCGCAGCATGGCCGGCCCGCCGATGTCGAGATTCTCAATCGCCTCTTCCAGCGTAACATTTTTCTTTTGAATGACGCGTTCAAAGGGATAGAGGTTAACGACCACCATGTCGATAAAACCAATGTGATGCTCTTTAAGCTGCCGAAGATGTTCGGGATTATCACGAAGCGCCAAAAGGCCTCCGTGGATTACGGGATGAAGCGTTTTGACGCGCCCGTCAAGCATTTCGGGAAATCCGGTGTAGTCAGATACTTCTTTGACGTGACTTCCGGCGCTTTGCAATGTTTTGGCTGTCCCGCCGGTTGAAATGATCTCAATATTGAGGGCCTGCAATCCTTTTACAAAGTCGACAAGCCCGGTTTTATCGGAAACACTGATGAGAGCCCTTTTGACTTTGATCATAATTTTATTTCTTCTTTAAAAGTTTAATGATCTCTTCGACAAAACGCGGGAGATCTTCGGGTTTGCGCGATGTGATAAGATTGCCGTCCACCACAACATCGTGATCGACATATTTTCCGCCTGCCGCGATCAAATCATCTTTGATGGCAAAAAAAGACGTGACCGTTCTCCCCTTTAAAATGTTGGCAGAAACAAGAAGCCATCCGCCGTGACAAATGGACGCAACAACGCTTCCCCTGCTATCAAGGTCTCTGACAAATGAGACAACTTTTTCATAGCGGCGTAAAATATCGGGAGCATACCCACCGGGAATGATAACGGCATCGAAATCAGACGCTTGGACATGATCAATGGACGCGTCAACTTTAATCGGATAGCCTTCCTTGCTGCCGTAGATTTCTTTGAGGCCGGTGCCGATGGTGACAACACGGGCCCCTTCTTCCTTCAAACGAAACAAAGGATACCAGACCTCGAGGACCTGATAAAGGTCTTCGACGAGAATGGCAACTTTTTTTACAGCTTTCGCCATGTGATGGGTATCCATTGAAAATTGCTTTTAACGGGCAGCGCGGGGCATTACGTTAATGATGCGGCGGGTCTTGATGAAGATGAACACTGACAAGAAAATTCCTCCCTCCGGTCGTCATATCTTCTTTGCTGCATGGCTTTCCTTAAATCTATAGAGGAAGCCATTGCTGTGCCGACTTCATCTAAATTTTTTAAAGGAAAGTCGGCCTGTGTAGGAAAGGAATTTTCTAGCAGTTCATGAGTTTTATACTTTCCTACACTGTCAAAAAAGTCCGTATCGGCGTTTATCGTCTGCCGCCAGTGCCCTTACGACGCTTGCGTTCCGATGGCTTGGAGTAATAGCGGCGCTCCTTTAATTCCATCAAAAAACCTTCCTTCTGGCACTGCTTTTTGAAAATTCTCATGGCTTTTTCAAAATCATTCTTGTCATGAATTTTAACTTCGACCATTTGAAATCAACTCACCCTTCTTTGGTTAATACGTTGAACGGATTATTTTGAGCCCCATTATATGGGAGTCCCGGGAATTGTAAATGATATTTTGTTGGGCCGCCAATCCTTTAGACCGCCGTGGCGGCTTCAATCTCTTTCATACAATAGCCCTTTGTTTTTACGGATCGTTTTCCTTAAGAGGCCCGTATATTATCACAGACTGTTTTGAACGTCAATGTTCCTTGAGCTTCTCATTCCATTTGATGTTATCAAATGGTGAGGGCCGAAGCGGCCCCCGGGATAATTTTTTCTGCGGTGAGACTTTGCTATCATCCTTTTTCCCGGGGGTCGTTGTTCTAACGTGGCCTGGTTCAGCCCTTTGGGCGCCTGCCTACCGGTCAGGCAGGGATTTTGTCCCGCCAACGGCGGGACAAAATCCGGGTTTATCTTTCATGGAAAGTGAAATCCGACGTCGTGGGAGGTCAATTTCTAAAACAGTGACCGTCACTTTTTGATGAATCTTAACAACGTCGTTGGGGTCTTTGACATAATGGTTGGCCAGTTCACTGATATGGATAAGTCCGTCCTGATGGACGCCGACATCGACAAACACGCCAAAAGCCGCAACATTGGTGACGATCCCGGGCAGTTTCATTCCCGGTTTTAAATCTTCCATTTTATGGACCGACTCATCAAATGAAAATGTTTCAAATTGCTGCCGTGGATCACGGCCGGGCCTGGCAAGTTCATTGACAATATCCGTTAACGTTGGTAATCCAATTTTTTCATTAACGTATTTCGCAAGATCAATTCGCTTACGGAGTTTTGCATCTTTGATCAAATCACCCATGGAACAATTTAAATCGGAAATCATCTTTTCAATGATTTCGTAACTTTCAGGATGAACGGCGCTGGCATCCAAGGGATTTTTGGCGTTTTGAATCCTTAAGAAACCCGCCGCCTGCTTAAAAACTTTTGAACCAAAACGCGGGACCTGTTTAAAATCCTCACGCAATAAAAAGGGCCCGTTTTGGCCGCGGTAATCGACGATGGATTTGGCCAAAACGGGCCCCAGGCCGGAAACATACATCAGAAGTTCTTTGCTGGCTGTGTTGACTTCAACTCCGACGGCATTGACACAGCTTATCACCACATCGTCCAGAGTTTTTTTAAGTTTGATTTGGTCAACATCATGTTGATACTGACCAACACCGATGGATTTAGGATCGATCTTGACTAACTCCGCCAGAGGATCCATCAGCCTTCGGCCAATGGACACGGCCCCGCGCACTGTAATATCATCATCGGGAAATTCCTCCCGCGCCGCATCGGAGGCGGAATAAATCGACGCCCCGCTTTCGTTAACAACAACTGTCTGAATATTCTCAGGGATATCCAGTGCGCGAATAAAACTTTCCGTCTCGCGGCCGGCTGTTCCGCTGCCGATGGCGATACATTCAATAGCATACTTTTTGCAGAGGTCTTTGATCGTTTGGCCGGCCTGCCGCCATTCACCTTCTGACTGCGAAATATAAAAAACTGTGTTAAAAAGGAGTTTTCCCTGTTTATTTAAACAAACGGCCTTACCTCCTGTGCGAAAATCGGGATCAATGGCCAAAACATTTTTCTGCCCCAATGGCGGCGCCATCAGAAGCTGACGAAGATTTTCGGCAAAAACATTGATGGCTTTTTCATCCGCGCGTTCTTTGGTTTCCAAACGGATCTCTGTTTCCATCGACAATGATAATAATCGCTTAAAAGAATCTTCTAACGCCATTTTAACCTGCCCTCCGGCGGCATTTTGAGACTTTACAATTTGGTTTTCGAGAATCGCGAGGGCTTCGTTTTCCGAAACCAAAATACGAAACGATAAAAATTCCTCTTTTTCTCCGCGACGCATCGCCAGGATTCGGTGCGAAGGCGCGCTTTTGACCGGCTCCTGCCAATCGTAATAGTCTTGATACTTGATCCCCTCTGTTTCTTTGCCTTTCATGACCGTTGTTTTAAAATGCCCGCTCGACAAATAAAATGCGCGGATCTTGTTGCGCGCCCCGGCATCTTCATTGATCCACTCGGCGATGATGTCGCGAGCGCCCGCCAGGGCATCGGTGGCGCTCGCGACCTTTTTCTCAGCCTCAACATATTTCTCGGCTTTTTTCAAAACATCAAAATCGCTTTGACAAGAAAATTCCTCCCTTCGGTCGTCATATCTTCTATGCTGCATGGCTTTTCTTAAATCTATAGAGGAAGCCATTGCTGTGCCGACTTCATCTAAATTTTTTAAAGGAAAGTCGGCCTGTGTAGGAAAGGAATTTTCTAGCAGTTCATGAGTTTTATACTTTCCTACACTGTCAAAAAAGTCCGTATCGGCGTTTATCGTCTGCCGCCAGTGCCCTTACGACGCTTGCGTTCCGATGGCTTGGAGTAATAGCGGCGCTCCTTTAATTCCATCAAAAAACCTTCCTTCTGGCACTGCTTTTTGAAAATTCTCATGGCTTTTTCAAAATCATTCTTGTCATGAATTTTAACTTCGACCATTTGAAATCAACTCACCCTTCTTTGGTTAATACGTTGAACGGATTATTTTGAGCCCCATTATATGGGAGTCCCGGGAATTGTAAATGATATTTTGTTGGGCCGCCAATCCTTTAGACCGCCGTGGCGGCTTCAATCTCTTTCATACAATAGCCCTTTGTTTTTACGGATCGTTTTCCTTAAGAGGCCCGTATATTATCACAGACTGTTTTGAACGTCAATGTTCCTTGAGCTTCTCATTCCATTTGATGTTATCAAATGGTGAGGGCCGAAGCGGCCCCCGGGATAATTTTTTCTGCGGTGAGACTTTGCTATCATCCTTTTTCCCGGGGGTCGTTGTTCTAACGTGGCCTGGTTCAGCCCTTTGGGCGCCTGCCTACCGGTCAGGCAGGGATTTTGTCCCGCCAACGGCGGGACAAAATCCGGGTTTATCTTTCATGGAAAGTGAAATCCGACGTCGTGGGAGGTCAATTTCTAAAACAGTGACCGTCACTTTTTGATGAATCTTAACAACGTCGTTGGGGTCTTTGACATAATGGTTGGCCAGTTCACTGATATGGATAAGTCCGTCCTGATGGACGCCGACATCGACAAACACGCCAAAAGCCGCAACATTGGTGACGATCCCGGGCAGTTTCATTCCCGGTTTTAAATCTTCCATTTTATGGACCGACTCATCAAATGAAAATGTTTCAAATTGCTGCCGTGGATCACGGCCGGGCCTGGCAAGTTCATTGACAATATCCGTTAACGTTGGTAATCCAATTTTTTCATTAACGTATTTCGCAAGATCAATTCGCTTACGGAGTTTTGCATCTTTGATCAAATCACCCATGGAACAATTTAAATCGGAAATCATCTTTTCAATGATTTCGTAACTTTCAGGATGAACGGCGCTGGCATCCAAGGGATTTTTGGCGTTTTGAATCCTTAAGAAACCCGCCGCCTGCTTAAAAACTTTTGAACCAAAACGCGGGACCTGTTTAAAATCCTCACGCAATAAAAAGGGCCCGTTTTGGCCGCGGTAATCGACGATGGATTTGGCCAAAACGGGCCCCAGGCCGGAAACATACATCAGAAGTTCTTTGCTGGCTGTGTTGACTTCAACTCCGACGGCATTGACACAGCTTATCACCACATCGTCCAGAGTTTTTTTAAGTTTGATTTGGTCAACATCATGTTGATACTGACCAACACCGATGGATTTAGGATCGATCTTGACTAACTCCGCCAGAGGATCCATCAGCCTTCGGCCAATGGACACGGCCCCGCGCACTGTAATATCATCATCGGGAAATTCCTCCCGCGCCGCATCGGAGGCGGAATAAATCGACGCCCCGCTTTCGTTAACAACAACTGTCTGAATATTCTCAGGGATATCCAGTGCGCGAATAAAACTTTCCGTCTCGCGGCCGGCTGTTCCGCTGCCGATGGCGATACATTCAATAGCATACTTTTTGCAGAGGTCTTTGATCGTTTGGCCGGCCTGCCGCCATTCACCTTCTGACTGCGAAATATAAAAAACTGTGTTAAAAAGGAGTTTTCCCTGTTTATTTAAACAAACGGCCTTACCTCCTGTGCGAAAATCGGGATCAATGGCCAAAACATTTTTCTGCCCCAATGGCGGCGCCATCAGAAGCTGACGAAGATTTTCGGCAAAAACATTGATGGCTTTTTCATCCGCGCGTTCTTTGGTTTCCAAACGGATCTCTGTTTCCATCGACAATGATAATAATCGCTTAAAAGAATCTTCTAACGCCATTTTAACCTGCCCTCCGGCGGCATTTTGAGACTTTACAATTTGGTTTTCGAGAATCGCGAGGGCTTCGTTTTCCGAAACCAAAATACGAAACGATAAAAATTCCTCTTTTTCTCCGCGACGCATCGCCAGGATTCGGTGCGAAGGCGCGCTTTTGACCGGCTCCTGCCAATCGTAATAGTCTTGATACTTGATCCCCTCTGTTTCTTTGCCTTTCATGACCGTTGTTTTAAAATGCCCGCTCGACAAATAAAATGCGCGGATCTTGTTGCGCGCCCCGGCATCTTCATTGATCCACTCGGCGATGATGTCGCGAGCGCCCGCCAGGGCATCGGTGGCGCTCGCGACCTTTTTCTCAGCCTCAACATATTTCTCGGCTTTTTTCAAAACATCAAAATCGCTTTGACAAGAAAATTCCTCCCTTCGGTCGTCATATCTTCTATGCTGCATGGCTTTTCTTAAATCTATAGAGGAAGCCATTGCTGTGCCGACTTCATCTAAATTTTTTAAAGGAAAGTCGGCCTGTGTAGGAAAGGAA
>JGI1358J11329_10002853_pt1 | contig 13119 bp, 13 predicted proteins | sample Subgroupgradi54m_FD_11329 | JGI IMG/M metagenome (IMG submission 11329)
CTATCCTGGGGCTGAAGAAGGTCCCAAGGGTCCGGCTGTTCGCCGGTTAAAAGGGTACGCGAGCTGGGTTCAGAACGTAAATCTCATTGCGTTCTACGTTAGTAATAACGTACAATAAAAGTGAAGTCTGAGTACTTCTGCTTTCTATCACCCGTGAGGAAAAGTATAGAAAGAATCGACTAAAATCGGTGAAACCCAAAAATTATTCCGAACGAATTTTTTGGGTAATACCGAGGGTAAGACAAGAAACGACGATAGGTGATAGAGCATAGAAAATAGTCCGCCAGCTGGCGGATTGAATATTGAAGATAGAAAATAGAAAAAACGTGATTCAATCATTTAAAGATTTGGAGGTCTATAAAGAAGCATACGATCTGGCAATTCTTGTCAATCGAAATGTTAATAAGCTTCCACTCTTTGAGAAAAATGATTTAGGATCACAACTGCGACGATGCTCAAAGTCTCCTCCGGCAAATATTGCGGAAGGATGGGCAAAGCGCAGATTCCCAAAAGAATTCAAACGATATTTGGAATCCGCTATTGGTTCATGCAATGAAATAGAAGTGCATATCAGCATGGCCAAGGATTTACATTTTTGGGAAAAGAAATTTTGCGATGATTTAACTCAGCGTTATATTTACTTAGGAGGGAAACTGGTTAAATTGCGCGATAATTGGAAGACATTCTAACTTCTATATTCTATTTTCTACTACCATTTTCTATTATCTATCATCTATCGTCCTCATTTCTTGATCCCGTAGAGACTTGTTCCGCGAGGAGCAGATCCGCCAGCTGGCGGATAACACGTCGACCCCCCATTTTTTACGTAAAAAGTGGGGGTGAAGATATAGTCCATACAACTAGTAATAGTTGAGGTTATGCGTGAGACAGTTCGGTCTCTATCCTGTGCAAGCGTTTGATTCTTGAGGGGAGCTCTCTACAGTACGAGAGGACCTAGAGGGACAGATCCCTGGTGTGCCTATTGTCGGAAAACCGGCATCGTAGGGTAGCTAGATCTGGACGGGATAAGTGCTGAAAGCATCTCAAGCACCAAGCCCACCCCAAGATGAAGAATCGTTATCAGACCCGTTGCAGAATACAACGTATATAGGCGAGAAGTGTACGTGCCGTAAGGCATTTAGCGTACTCGTCCTAATCGGTCGAAGTTGTGGAGAACAAAGGTAATTCCGATAGACATTGGGATAAGCCTTTTTCTCTCATCCAATGAAAATAGTCAAGGAAGTCCATTACTGGATTATCCCTTACGTACAACTACTAAAGATTTTTAAGGAAGAACCGCTCTAGTGTCTTCCGGTGATTTGAGCGACGTGGCACCACCCGATCCCATTCCGAACTCGGAAGTGAAACGCGTCAGCGCCCACAATACCTGAGACGCAAGTTTCCGGGAAGATAAGTCATCGCCGGGGGACAGTGGAGCGGTTTTTTTGATGGAAATTTATTTATTTGTAGACTCCTTGCCGATGTTCGATAGTTTCCACTTGTGCTATGCTGTGTTTATGAAAGGTAGATATACCGAGAAACGTGAACGACGGATTATATTTCGCGGATGGCGACGGCACATTGGTGTTAACAAAAAAATACAGTTTGAGGAGAGTAGAAAGAAAATTCTATCTGATTTGATTGTGAGCGAACCATAACTTTTTCATTTATTACGTTCCAAAACAGGGTTAAACCCTGAATCAAACCCTGAATCAAATGATAGTTCTTCTTGACCTTTGTGTCCTCTGTCACTATATTGTGATTAGTGCATGCCCCATACAGTTTTTCGTAATGAAATTCAACATCAGCACAAAGCTAAGCTTCTGAGTCCACGACAGATTGAGGAGAAAGATTTACAAATGGATTGGGCATTTCGAAAAGCAAAAGGCCCGGCAACAGTTGAAGATACCCAAGTCGTTTTGTATATGCGCGAGATGGTAGCTGACCCCGGAGACTGGGAAGCTTTTGATTTTCCGGATAAACTGCGCGAGAAGAGGAAAAAAATACCTGATGCACGGGAACAAACCCTTGCTGCGTGCCAACAGTGGCTAGAAGGAGTTGGCGTATCTTGTGCTGGACATCCGGAGCGAGGATACTAGGCTCAAAACTTTACTCCTTGTGCAACGTCATTGCGCCGTGGTATAGTTGGCGCAATTCTGCCCCCATTCTATGCCTTCAGCAAAAGAATTCCTCCGAGAACAAGATCAACGATTCGTTCACCCTGAAAGACAAGTTTTTTCTGACCTGGAAGCAATTTATGGAAGAGGTGAAGTAGTGGTGGGCTGGCCAGAGGGTGTGCCGCGACTTTTTGATGACATTGCGCGAGATAACAGCATAGCTATTGGGGGTGTTGCGTTAGGAGATGAGGGGAAGGGACGACTTGTGGACAATAAGCTTGAGACACTCCTTGCAATTGCCGGGGTACAGCGTGCCTATGTGATTCGCTATCAAGGTGGAAGTAACGCAGGCCATACGGTTGAACGGGACGGTATCAAATTGGCGCTGCATCAAGTTCCTTCTGGTGTATTGTATCCAGAAGTTGTCGGCATCATGGATCGCGGGATGGTGATTCATCCAGGGGATCTGGCGATAGAAGTTGATGACATCGAAGCAACCGTCGGCGATACGCGAGGCAAACTCATTCTTTCTCGTGATGCCATTCTCGTCACCGATTTGGAACGCGCTGAGGAGCGCCTCAATAGAATAAAGCAAGGCAACGCAGCGGGTGGTACAGGACGGGGGGTTGCTCCAGCGTATGCACATTTTTACGATCGCTTAGGACTGACGATTGCCGATTTAGTCAAAGACGATTGGCGAGAGGTTTTGAGTGTCTATTACGATCGGTATACAAAGGAGTTTGCGGTGTATGATATGGATGTCGCATCGATGTCAGTACCTGACTTGCGTGCAACGAGAGATACGGGTAAAGCAGAGGAGCGGTCGGTGGGCACCAAAGAGGAATTTTTAGATAGACTGGAAGCCGCCAGAACGTGGCTTATCGGGCGCGAAATGGTAAAAAATACCTTTGTGATTCACCGCGAGATATACGATGATCTTAGGACTGGGGTGCTTTTTGAAGGAGCGCAAGCACTTGGGCTTCACGCGTGGTTAGGAACCAGGCCAGATGTGACTGCATCTGACACATCTGTCTACGGCATCCAAGCCGGCACTGCCTATTGGCGCATGCAGGATATCAAAGACCGCATTGGCGTGTTTAAGCTCACCTATACTTCAAGCGTGGGAGCGCGCCACATGCCCACAGAAATACCGTTGCCGAAAAACGTATCAGAATTGCCGCCGAATGCTACCGATGATCAACGAAGGGGAGCGTACATCCGAGAGGCAGCTCATGAATATGGCACAACCACGGGTCGGCCTCGAGATATCCTGCATCTTGATCTTCCGATGCTTATGTATAACTGCCGGATGGCGGGGATTGAAGTACTTGCTGGGACGCATCTGGATATTGCACGGGACGGAGAATCCATTAAGGTATGTACCCATTACGTCAATAAAAATGGCTTTCCGGTGCCGTATAAACCAGGGCTCGCGCATCAAGAAGATGTTATTCCTCAGTATATTGAGCTGCCGGGATGGGACGGAAAAGCAGCACGGAAAGCTACATCATTTAATGAGTTGCCGGACAATGCGCTAAAGTACTTAGCGTTCATTCAGCGATTCACCGGATATCCTATCGTGGCGGCAACCACCGGACCGGTACGAGAAAATATTTTGACGTTTTCCGGATATTAGTAGGGGTTATTTTTTTTTGATTGACAATCGGTCCTCCCTTGACATTCCCTTTTGTTTTCTTCTTAATAGAATAAGGAGTATGAAATTCGTTCTGATTATTTGCGGGATTATTCTTTTTATCCTGGTCGTTGTGGGGGGAGGGTGGTATGCGTATCGGAGTCAAACAGCAGGCGCTCCTGCGTATTTCGCCAATCCATTTACCACCAAGCCCACACAATCGTTTGGCCAAGCAAAAACGCCCGCAGTTATTAACCCCTTTGCCAGTCCTACGCCTACTTCCTATCAAAACCCCTTTAGTACCGGGACCACCGGTAGCCAGCCCTATCAAAATCCGTTTGAAAAACTACGATGAGAAAATTTTTTAGCCTTTTGATTTTGGTTTTAGCCAGTTTGTCGCTCTTTTCTTCTCGCATATCTGCGGCAGAAAGTAGTCTGCATTATCCTGTTAGCGAGCTTGGCTATTGTCGCGACGCGAAAGAATGCTATCTGTACTGCGAAATTCCGGTCAATAAAGCGGCATGTTGGTCGTATGGCACCTACAAACTTGGACCGAATGTTTTGGCTGCTACCACACTGTCTCCAGAAGAAAAGAAGGCAATGGAGGCAAAAGCGCGGCAGTTGGGCATTACGTTCCCCATTGCAGAATTAGGAAATTGCGCTGGTCCCCAGGAGTGTAAAGACTTTTGCGAGCAACCAGGAAATCAAGCAACGTGTGCTAACTTTGCCAAAAGTCGAGGGTTGGATCGAGGCGGTCCGCCAGCTGGCGGAGACCAATCAAAAGAGCAGGACATCTTAACTGCCGCACAAAGTGAATTGGGCTGTGCGACGAAGGAATCCTGCTTCCAAAAGTGTAGTCAAGATCATGCGGCGTGTGAGGCGTTTGTCAAGCGCCATGCGATATCGGGAGGTGCAGAAGGACAGCAAGGAGGAGGATCATCGAATGTTGATAAAGCAAAACTTCTTGAGGATGCAAAATCGCAATTGGGGTGTACGTCCATGGAATCCTGCAGCCAAACATGTCAACAAAACCCGCAGCGTTGCGCCGAATTTGCCAAACAGCATGGACTTAGTGGAGGAGGAACAGAGCCGCGACCATCAGGATCGCAAAGTCAGTATCAGCAAGGGCAGTCTGGAACATCTGGTGGAACTAAAGGGCCAGGAGGCCTGCCTGCCGGCAGGCAGGGATGCGACGATGAAGCGTCGTGTAAAGCATATTGTCAAAGTCATCCGAGTGAATGTTCTGGATTCGGCGGGAGTGGGGGATCTTATCCCTCGCAAAGCTCGGGATCTTATGTAGGGCCATCGGGGTGTCGGACGCAGGAGGAATGTGCCGCCTATTGCAAATCCAATCCTTCCTCCTGTCCAGGTTTTAGTCAAGGACAGCAGCAGCAACAGACTGAGTCATCTGGTTCATACCCAAATCAAGGAAGCACGCAATATCAGCCAAAGCCGAGTTCCTATCCGCAGCCACCCTCCACTCAACCACCGCCATCCGGCCCTCCTCCTCCTCCCAGCTATACTTCTCCTTATCCTTCTCCTTGACCCCGCCTGGCGGGGTTGACCCCGATTGACTTCGGGATTGAGTACACCTTTTCGTTGTGATATACTCTCTGTATCTTTTCGAAAGGCGGTATAATGAATGGCAACGACAAAAATCAAATCTTCTAAAGCTCCTCAAACCATGGAGGAACTCCTGGCGCTGACGGGCTATGCCCTGAAAGGAGTGAAAAAAGGTGATGTGTTGACCGGCACCATCACGCATGTTTTCCCCAAAGAGATTACCATTGATACCGGCGGGAAAACCGAAGGAGTGGTTATCGATCGGGAACTGGAAACCTACAAAGATATCCTCATGAAGCTTAAACCCGGCGATAAAGTCGTTGCGCAAGTCATCGTAGCGGAAAATGACCGCGGTCAATCCGTACTTTCTCTGCGGCGAAGTATTTTTGAAAAATACTGGACTGACTTAGTTGCCTTCCAAAAGAGTGGTGTAGCTGTTGAAGTGGTCGTCAAAGAGCCGGTGCGCGGTGGAGTACTCGTCGACTACAGCGGACTGCGTGGGTATATTCCACAGTCGCAGTTAGACGCCAATTTAGTCAAACAGCTGGATAAGATTTCCGGTCGTCATATATCGGTGAAAGTGATGGAGGTGGATAAAGCGACTAATCGCCTCATTTTTTCTCAACGGGCTATTGCTGAAGGAGAAATGCTTGCTAGACAGAAAGAACTATTGGATGCACTGGTCATTGATAGTTCCCTGCAGGCAACGATTACGGGCGTCGTGCCCTTTGGTGCATTTGCCAAAGTTTCCGTCACCCGCGATGGGCAGACGCAGGAAATCGAGGGACTTATTCATATTTCCGAAATTGCCTGGGAAAAAGTAGATAATCCAGGTGATTATCTAAAAGTCGGTGACTCGGTAAAGGTAAAAGTGATTGGCGTAGATCGCCAAACAGGGAAAGTCACCTTGTCCCTTAAGCAGCTTCTGCCGGATCCCTGGGAGCATGTTTTGGATATGTTTGAAAAAGACAGTGAAGTGAAAGGGACGGTGTCCCGCGTCACTCCCTATGGCATTTTTGTTACGTTAAGTCCTGGAGTAGAAGGCCTTATTCACATCAGTAAAGTTTCGCCTGGCGAGGAAACAAAAGTGGGTGATGAAATTACCTGTATTATTGAAGATGTAAAGCCCGATCAACGCAAAATTAGCCTTTCGATGGCTCTCACCGAAAAGCCGATTGGCTACCGATAGACTGGGAGTAACGGAAAGTCCCGCGCCGGTCAGATCTTTAATAAAGACTTGCACTCTTTTTGTTGATTGACTTCCATTTCCTCACAAAATGTTTTCCGTTGTGGCACTTCGTTGAGTAAATCTATTGCTCTATCTATAATCGTACCATAACAAGCTTGTTTTTCATTTTGGTTAGTAAGCAATTTACAAAACGAAAGTGCAGTTTTACTTCCACTAGGGTCCCAAAAGGCATCCTGAACAGCACCGGAAAGACAGCTGTTGCGCATAATTCCCACAGGAGCATTGTTGCAAGTGGCAATCGCTTGTATAGAATTTCCTCTATACGTACCATCAACGTCTCTGCCCATGCTGGCAAAACAAGATACCTGATATTGTGCTGGAGCTTGGCTACACGCTTTCGCCACTTGTGCAAAATCGCCCTTAAATAACTGTACCATACGGGAAGTTTGGTAAAAATAACATGCGCCTTTATATTTTTCTTCTACAATAGTACATGGAAATTGAGGATCTGCATTTAAATACTTCGTTTGGTGTCCATCTTCTTTTGCCAGTCCACCCACAATATTTTCCATAAATACGCCAGTATAGCAGGAATCTTTTTTCTGGGCCAGCAAGTCACAATTTCTAAGAGCTTCGTTTATGTCGTAATTACTCCAAGCCATAAGCCCATGTCCAATGCCGTGGATGCATTGGTGACTAAAAAAGGGGTTAAGTTCAGAGATACACATAACTTTGAGATTTTCGGTAAGGTTTTGGGTACCATGGTCTCTAAAATAGGCTTCGGTGGCACCATGATAACAACCTGAATGACATTCACTGCCGCATTTTTGAAAAGCCTTCTCATTAAATATTTCATAGGAAAATCTTCCAGCTTTATGCGCCGGCTGATGACAGTCACCGTAAAGAGATGTGAGCTCATGTAGGTACTTGGTCGTCTTTGCTGGTCCATACTTTTTGACATATGAAAAAAGCGCTGCTTCATCTTTAAAAATTTCAGGCGCAATTTCAGAAATGTTTGGATTATAACGTTGAGACGCTTTATTCTTGGTAGAATTTGATGTTAAAAAGGATACTCCGAAGATCCGCAAAACACGTCTGATGAGTTCCGTCATACTCGCTACAAATCCCTTTGTCTGTGTAGAATTTTTTTTCATCACTATGCTACCGGTAAATTGCGGAAAAAGGTGATCATGAAACTTCCACTGTCCGGCTCTTGCAAATGTAAAGCTCCAACTTTTGCCTGGTTCTATCGGTTTTTGTGGATCAAATTCTGGATAAATAGAATGCGTGGGGTGGATGTTGCTTGCCGGCCAGTGAGCCTCTTTTCCCACGTTTTCAAAAACTACCGTGTCACCCTCAACGATTTCTAAATTCTCGGGATTATAACCAGTTTCGCTCATGTGAATAATGAAGTCACCACCACTCATGCTATGAGCGTGAGCTAACATAGGATGGAAAAATAAATAACTTATAAAGAAAAATAAAATAATAAAACCTTGATGAAAGATCTTCATAGATTTGCTCCTGAAAGACACGAGTCTGCAAAACCTTTGAGGCTTGAGCATTTTTTTCTGACCAGGCTAACATCGGTAGTTTGAGAGCGAATATTTATTCCGATTTCTTTAAAACACAGCATGTTAAATTGAAACTCTACCGTCTTACAAAACTCAATAACTCTGGTTAAATCAAGTTCATCAAAATTCATTAAATTATCAACTGCTCCAATCACACATGACGCTTTGTATTTTTCGGGAAACTGTCCGCAAAGAGACCACGCCCTTCCTATAAAATCAAGAGAATTTAAATTTTTACTTAAAGTCTCCTGCCAGCTTGGATTGGTAACCATGAGTCCAAGACTTTCAAGACAAGCCGAAATATAATTTCCGGGCGCGTTTAAACAAGCTCGCGATGCCTTTTCCAAGTCATAGTTAAAGTATTTAACGAGCCATCCGGCATGATTAATGAAGCATTCATGGCGATATTTTTCGGGCACTGTATTGCAAGGAGTAAGCGGATCAACATCAGAAAATATACCAGAACGGGCTTGCCCGCGCATCCCGGCGTTGGTATTTTCCATAAACACTCCCTGCCAGCAACCATCTTGAGCCATTTGCGTTTCCAGTTTGTCGCACGTGTGAAGTGACTTCCATAGGTCATACGCATTGGCCATGAGCACTCCATGTCCAGCACCGTGATAGCAGTAAAACTTATATTTTCCTGAATATGAGGCATCTATGGGATCACAAATTATGGATATTGCCTCTTTCCCAGAGGTGGTTTTACCTAAAACGTATTCAAAAAATCCATGCTGACAACCGTAATTAAAGTCGGTGGAGCAGAGGAAAAAAGCTTTAGAATTGACGCCGAACTTTTGGGCTGTTTCTCTACCTATTTGATGTGCTAATTGATGATCGTCAACTTGAGTTGCTATCTTTCTTTCCGACTGCAAAGTTTTTATGAGTCTAAGTGTTTTTTGGGGGCCGTACGTTCGGGTGATGTTTAAGAGCGAGCGGCTAATGCATGGAACATCACTATTAGCGCAAGTTTTATCGTAGTCCAGGTATACGCTTTGATCATTAGTATTTAAAGCATTTAAACTCGGTGGTTCCTTAAACTGTGTACGCACAGCCGGTGATTTTAGTTCAATTTGAGGCGATGCCCGTTTCTGTACCAAACTCAATATTTGAGTCAGTATGTGCTTGACGTAATCAGCTATATTTTTCAATATACCCTCTGATGATGTAGACCCTGAGGTTTTTAAGACATCTTTATTTACATGTACGGTCCCTAAAAAATATGGGTTTAAATGGTCATGATACTTCCATTCGCCTGCCTTTGTAAAAGTAAAATTCCAACGATTTCCTGGTCCTATCGGTTTTTGTGGATCAAATTCGGGATAAATGGAGTGGGTGGGGTGAATGTTGCTTGCTGGCCAGTGATCTTCTTTATCGGCATTGACAAAGGTCACGGTCGCATCCTTGTCTACTGTTATTTCTTTGGGCGCAAAGCCATCTTTGGTCATGGTGATGGTGGTATTTGTCGCCGCATGTGTATAAGAAGAGGGAAAAAAGATCGTTATGGCAATCAAAAAAATGAGGGCTAGATTATTCATAATAATTATTTTCATTATACCAATTTCCCGCGTGTTATAATGCAGACGTTCCTATGAAACTTCGTTCCTCTTTCGTTTGTCAGCAGTGTGGATATAAAACGCCGTCGTGGTATGGAAAGTGCCCCAACTGCGGGGAATGGAATAGTTTAGTGGAGACGGTGAACGAGGAATTCCAAAGTTCAAAATCCAAATTTCAAAACAAATCCAAAATCCAAATTTCAAAACCGGTACGACTATCGGAAGTTAAACATATTGAAAAGAATCGGTTAAAAAGTGGGATAGTTGAATTTGATCGCGTCATGGGGGGAGGGATTGTGGCGGGGTCGGTGACGCTTTTGTCCGGTGATCCGGGGATTGGGAAGTCCACATTGCTTCTGCATGTTTTGGCCGCAATCGGTGGGTTATACATTTCCGGTGAAGAATCGGCAGAACAAGTGAAGCTTCGCGCCAAGCGCTTGGGCATCAACGGAGAGAACATCAGCATTTTGGCAGAGACGAATGCGGAGGGGATCATTGAGACGTTAGCTTCTTCTGTCATTGCGAGCCGCCAGTTGGCGGAGAAGCAATCTCTAGAGATCGCTTCGGTCGCCTCCGGCGACTCTCGCGATGACAGAATGACCCTTGTTATTGTCGACTCTATCCAAACCCTTTCTTCAGACGATTTAGAAGGCCTGGCTGGTTCAGTGGGACAAATTCGCCACTGCACGGAGCTTTTGGTTGGAGTTGCAAAAGCAAAAGGAATTCCACTTCTTATTATTGGCCATGTGACGAAAGAAGGAACGATTGCCGGGCCAAAAGTTTTGGAGCATATGGTGGATACGGTGCTTTTTTTGGAAGGAGAACGCTTTGCCAATGCTCGCATCCTTCGAACCCTCAAAAACCGCTTTGGACCAGTGGAAGAGGTGGGTATTTTTGAAATGGTTGGTGAAGGACTAAAAGAAGTGACTAATCCCTCTGGTCTTTTTTTGCAAGACCGAGTAAAAAATGTCCCCGGGTCAGTAGTTACCATAATTATGGAAGGAACCCGGCCACTTTTGGTTGAAATCCAAGCATTAGTGGTGCCGACCCAACTTCCGATGCCTCGCAGAATTGCTAATGGCATCGATTATAATCGATTGCAATTACTCGTTGCCATTTTACAGAAGCGTTTGAATATCCCAATCGGTACGTTTGATATTTTTGTCAATGTCAGTGGGGGACTCAAAATTGCCGAGCCGGCAGCGGATTTAGCCGTTGCTTTAGCCATTCTTTCTTCATTCAAAAATAAAGCATTGGATCCAAAAACCGCAGTCTTCGGAGAGCTCGGGCTTCTGGGCGAAGTGCGCTCCATTGGCTCCGAGGAGCGCCGCACGAAAGAAGCAAAACGATTGGGATTTGCGACGGTCATTTCACCAAAACAAGTGCGCAATCTCAAACAGGCTGCTGATATACTTGGATAATGTGGTACAATTTGGGAGATGAAGAAGATAGAAAACACTGATGTCAAAAGCATGGAAGCTGCTCTCGGCAGGCCAAATCCCAGGGATTTTGCCAAAATTGTGGCGCGGGAGATTGTCAAAAATCTCGGGAATCTGGGGAGGCTGCGGCCGTTTAATCGCGAGATGCCCCTCTCCGAATTCAAAGATATTGCCGTCCCCGCAGGAGAAAATCTCATACTCGTTGATACCAGTGTTTTGGTGGATGGCCGTATATTACCTATCGTCAATAGTGGTTTCCTCACCGGTACGCTCGTGGTCCCAGAATTTATCTTGGGTGAGATTCAACATATCGCCGATAGCTCTGATAGTTTGCGTCGTGCTAAAGGCAGGCGGGGGCTGGAAGTGGTTAATAAAGTCAAAGCGCAGCGTGTGAATGAATTAGTCAAGGTAAGAATTGTGAAAGATGACATTGTCGACGTCAAAGAGGTAGATCATAAACTCGTTCGGCTTGCTAAACTCTGGAAAGCCAAGCTTTTGACGGTGGATTTTAACCTTGGCCAGCTAGCGCGTGTGCAAGGAGTAAAAGTGCTCAATATTAATGATTTGGCACAAGCAATCAAGCTTTCTATCATCCCTGGAGAAGAGCTCACCATCAAAATTACGCATCCAGGGAAAGAACGAGAACAAGGAGTAGGCTATTTACCCGATGGCACCATGATTGTGGTGGACAATGCGCGAGAAAAGGTAAGCCTCGACGTTGTGGTGGTTGTTTCTAAAGTCCACCAGACCCCCGCAGGACAATTATTTTTCGCAAGACTGAAATAATCCGACGATGAATTAATCCGACAAATCCGATAAATACTACAAATCCGACAAATGAATCATTAACGCCTCGTATTTTCTAGAATCTTGCTAATGATTTTAAGAATTTCCCAGCATTCTTGGATATAGATATCTACAATTTTTGGCTCTACTAGTTGAGTATCTCGGGTAAACGAAAGCCAATAATGAGTTTCTTTTGTTTCTTTTTTGACAATCATATACTTGGCAATAAAATCTTTCGTTGAACCCGAAGCATCGGCCTCTTGGTCATTAGCACCAATGGATGTAAGAGAAGAAGATATTTGACTGATGATGGGTAAGTTTTCCGTAGTTTTAGGAATTTTACGCACAACATCTCGGAAGCAATCCAATATAAAATGGTAGATGCGTACATGAATGTCTTTATTCGTGTCTCTATATTTATTCATTACTTCATTGTAGCATTCCCTTATTTATTTATAGTATTGGTAGTATTTGTCGGATTTGTAGTATTATTTTGTTGTCCCAAAGTTATCCACATAAATTCTGTAAATTTTATTTAGATTGATAGAATAATCTAAATGTTGTATAAAAAACTATGAGACGTGTTATTTTGGTGAAGGAAAAATTTTATAGGGCTTGACAAGCAGAATCATGCGTGTTTGAATAGGGATATGATAAAAATTATTGCAATGTTGCGTAGTCGCGTGCTGAATCTGGTTGGGATGGGAAAAGTGATCCAGAAATCGCCATTGGCCCTAGAGCGAGAGCAGTTTGTCAAAGAGATGAAGGATCAGTTTGTGCAGCTTAACAAAAAAGGGTTGGGGATTGCGGTATTTACGTTGTAGGTTTACCCGCCTACGCTTACTTTGCGATTCGCCAGCTGGCGGGAGCGCGTGAGCGGCGGGTATTTGGCAGTAAACTCGAAGACTCGTTAACTGACCAAATAAAAAAGCATCACTACCGCTAGCAAATTAGGGGCTACGAATAGTAATGCCTTTTACAATGAGTATCGCTCTGTTGAGCAAAAAGAACGATACCGATAATTCAACATAGCAACCTGCCCGGACATTGTCAAATAAAAATTTGAGGCGAGAAATCGTCGTTTTTGTTGTTGGGAAAGCCTTCTTTTAAAACTTTTTGACACCCTCGTGTTTTGATCTAGAGCCTATCTTAAAACATTAGACTTTAGCCCGTCATCCTGGTTTTATCCAGGATCCGCCTTCGCCGAGGCTTTGGCGGACAGGTCTGATTCTGGATGCGCCTTCGGCTTGCCAGAATGACGC
>JGI1358J11329_10002855_pt1 | contig 13111 bp, 7 predicted proteins | sample Subgroupgradi54m_FD_11329 | JGI IMG/M metagenome (IMG submission 11329)
GGCCTCTGGAGACAGTGGCGGGCCGCGTCGAAGGGGCGCTTCAAAGCGTTCCCACACGACATTGACAACCAACGTCCGTCGGCCCGACGTTCCCCAGACATGCACGAACGTTCGTCCGGGTTTGACGCCGGTCACCTGGACCGTTGACGGACCGGCCTGCAGCACACTCACGACGTCAGGGTTGCCCGCCAAAAACCGCGAGAGTCCAGGCACGTCGATGCGCCGGTTCTCGCCAACGCCCAACTCAAACACCTCCTCCGGGTGGCTGTCCGCTTCCTTCGGAGGGGCTGACGGAGCGTGAGGCTGCGTGCCCGACGGCGTCGCGTCTAGACGTGCGGAAGTCGGCGTGGGTTGCGCGGTGGCGTGAGGTGCCATGACACTCCAGAGACCGACAACAATCCCTATTCGGAGGCCGAGCGATCGCGCGCTCGGCCACGATGAGCCCGCCGCCGCCGTGGGGGGCGAAAGGATGGCTGGATCATGCACGCTGTGTATCTTACCAAGTTCTCGTGGCAAATCCAGAAGAGCTAGCGGACGGCACTGGTAATTTTGACCGCGGGTCCCCGCGCCCCTGCCGGGCGCGGGACACCTCGGCAGCAAGGAACGGCTGCCTCGGCGCCTGTCAAGGCCTTTGCGACGCCGCGCGGCACATTTTGCTGCGCCGGCCTTCTCGTCGGGGGCTCGCAAAATCTGCAATGCGCGGCTTTCGCAAATGCCTTGCCACCCGCTGGCTCATCGAAACTCTTTACCAGCACCTAGCGGACCGTCAGCGGCGCTTCTTCGCTGATGAACAGCTCATCGCCGCAGTCGTAGGTGAGGATGACGCTGTAGCCGCCCGGCGGCACGCGCCCGCTTGATTCCGCGTGGAGCGGCACCTCCTGCCGCATCCAGGCAAAGCGCGGGGGCAATTGCCCTCTGGCGGCGATGAGGCCATCGGACGACTGCACGTGGAAGGAGCCGTCTTCACACCGGGCGATCACGTTGCTCTCGTTGTCGAGCACCCCGTCGATCACCAGGCCGCCGGAGCTGGAGGCGCTCACGGCGAGGTTGGCCAGCCTGGCTTGATAGTGCACCGTGTTGCGGATGCCCAGCAAAAACAAGGTGCCGATGCGGGCGGAGGACTCGATGAACACGTCGCCTGGCTGCAGTGTTTTGGGGGTCGGCAGGATCGACTCGGAAAACAGCACCGCATAGTAGCCGCCCGACAGCGAGGCATCCTGCGGGACGCGAATCGTATAATCGACGGTCGTCCGGGCGTGGGGCGCCAAATCGATCTGCGTCGGGGAATAACTGATCCAGGTGGCTGAGGAGCGCGGCGTCGTGCCGGCCGGGGCAAAGTTCTTTTGACCGCTCCCATCCTCAGTATACGTCCAGTCTTCGAGGTACACGCTCACGTGTACGGGCGTGTCTTCGGTGTTGGCCAGGTCCATGGTGCCCTGAATCACCTGGCCTGGCGAGAGCGTGTGCTCGATAATGCCCGCGCTGGCGTCCAGTCCAACCGCCTCCGCCGCGGGCGTTGCGCCAATCGCCCCAAAAAACACACAGAGCGCACCGACCGCAAACCGTTGCAACGCGGGGGTCGATGCGCTCTGTGAGATCATCGGATCGCAGGCTAGTTGACCAACGTCCAGGTAATACGCCGACGAGGCCCCGCAGTGCCCGGCGGGGTCGCTTTCAGATTGTTCGTCATTTCCGAGCCTTTCGTTCCCGCTACAGTCTGAAACCAGTGCTGCGGAATGCCGTAGTAGGCTCGCACTTCCCCGGTATATTCCTTGGCCGAGTCACTCGGATTAGTCGTGTACAACTCGACGTTGGCGTCCGCCGCGCTGCAGGACTTCCCAAGACTCCCCCCTGTAGGAGTTCTAGAACGTTGACAATGCAGCGTTCCCTTAGGCGTCACCCAGTTCTCTACCCCCTTTTCATTCCGAGTATACGCGACCTTATCCAGCATGCTCACCGTGAAGGCGTTTTTGGGAATGTCGCCCAACGGCCCTCCGTGGTGAATAATCCTCGCGATGGTCCCGGAATTGTCCTTGAAGTACAGATTGACCCCGTAGTATTCCTTGCCACCCAACGGCGTTTCATCGTCCGCGTTCGTGGTTGGATTGTGGAAAGTGCTGCGAGCCAGATTGAAGGTCATGACATTGACCTTGCCGACCCCTATCTCGCCAAAGTCCGCTTTATTGCAGTACCCCGTGTTCGGATCCACTGTCCCGCCGGTACAATCCATCCTATACTGGATCACGGCCCCCTTCAGGCTGCGCTCCAGCGGCACCACGACCGTGGCATCCGTCTCGAAGATCTGGCTATCCGCCGCCAACGCCGCGCCCGCAGGACCGATCATCACACTGAGCAGTAGTGTCGCAACGAGTGTTTGTCTCATCAGTGCTTCCTCCCTCTTCCCCCACACTCCCCTAGGCCTCACGATCAACCTGACCGCCTTCATGACCCCTCCCCTGTGGCACAGCACCCCGGTGCCACCTCCTTTCATCTTACGGTGAAGGTTCCGAGAGTGCGGGATGCGGAGTGCGGAATATTCTTGGAGCTCCCCCAAGCTCGTTGACTCCGCACTCCCCACGCCGCATGCCGCACCTCCTCATCGTTTCCAATAAAAAAGCCGGACTGCACTTCGGCAGCCCGGCTATCCTCGGAGAAAACCCCGGAGTGTTCAATGTTGAATGTGCAATGCGTAATGTGACATTACGCATTCCACGTTACACATTGAACACACCGACGTCTTCCCACGGAGGACCCGTGGTTTTGCGCCCCCATCTCGCGATGGGTTTGCCCGTTCGGTGTTTTCCGAGCGCCACCGTAGCTGAAGGCTCGAAGCTCTAGGCTCAAGTCGAGCCTTGAGCGACGGAGGCTATGTCAAATAACCGTCAAACCACTAAACATTCGGAGTGCGGAATGCGGGGTGCGGAGTCTTGAACTGCTTGGCATTTCATTGCGCATTCCCCACTCCACATGCCGCATGGCGTCAGCTCTTATCAATAAAAAGGGCCGAGCTGCCTTTCGGCAACTCGGCCATCCGCCAACGGTTCCTGACGGACCCGTAGTTTTGCGTCCCCATCTCGCGATGCCCGCCACTTCCGCAGCGAGTCCGCCCGTTGGCGGAGGTGTGCCTTTTTCGTCGTGATGACAGTACTGCTAACCTATTTCCAAAAGCTTTCACTAACAACAGTACCTGATCGGTCAACATCCTGTCAATACCATTTATCTCTTTATTTTACAGTCACTTAGACGCCAACGCTAGCCGGTTTCGCGACCGCCTGCTCCACCTGTCCAGCGGGCCGGTTGAGGGTCGCCACGACCTTGTGCGTCTTGCCATCTTGATGAGGCGCAATGACATTCTCATGGAGTCGGACCCCGTCGACTTCAACCACGACCGTGCCCTTTTCCAGGCCGTGCGGGTTCCTGATCTCAATCTCGTAGACCGCCCCACGGAATGGCCGCACGACCTTCGCGGTCTTCCAGGCTTTGGGCAGACAGGGATCGATGCGCAGGCCCTGGTAGTCGCGGCGCACACCAAGCAACCACTCGACGACGGCCATGAAAAACCATCCGGCCGTGCCGGTGATCCAGGTGAACGCGCCCTCCCCGTAGCGCGTCGGATTGTCCGGGCCGACGAGATATTCCGAGAACGCGTAGGGCTCGGTCTTGTACAGATCGTAATCGGGCTGGGAGTTGGGCATGATCGCGCGCATCCGCTGATGCGCGATCGTGCCGCGGCCCGCCTGTAAATCGGCGACGATCATGAACGTCGCCGCGTGGCAGAACACGGCGGCATTTTCCTTCGTGCCTTCGGAAAACATGCTGATGCGGCCCAGCGATCCGTCCCACGTCGAGTAGGCCGGATCAAACAGCGCCAGGCCATGCGGCCCATCAAGCTCGCGATCGACGCTGGCCAGCAGCTTCTTCTGCCGAGCCGGATCAGCGACGCCGGCGAGGATCGCCCACGATTGCGTGTTGAGGTAGATCTTGCCTTCCTCGTTTACCTTCGAGCCGAACGGCTTCTCGTCGTCGGTCCATCCGTACAGGTACCACTCGCCGTCCCAAGCCAGCTCGTTGATCCGCTTGGTCATTTCCGCGGCGCGCTCGAGGAACAGCTTGGCCTTGTCGTCTTTGCCAATGAGCCGGGCCAGCTCGGCGAGGATCTTCAGGCTGCGCACCAACGCCATCGCCAGCCACACCGTCTCGCCCTTGTGCTTGATGCCCGCGGCGTCCAGCGCGTCGTTCCAGTCGGCATGCCCGATGCGCGGGATACCGTGCGGCCCGACGTCGTTGAACGTGAAGTCGAGGTTCTTCTCGAGGTGCTCGAAGAGCGTTCCGCTGCCGTCGGTGACCGCGCCGCCCTTCCAGTTCAGGTCCAGCTCCCAGCCCTTGATCCAGCGGTCCTTCAAGTACGGCACGTCCTGCTTGAGGATCGCGACGTCGCCGGTTTCCTTAATGTAGTCGGCGACGGTGACGGTGAGCCACACCGGATGGTCCTTGTTAGGCCGATGCGGATACGGACCGGTCCGGTCGGACCATCCGGGCGCGCTAGTCCCATCCTGTCGGATGAGGCTCGCGATCTTCAGGAGCTTCTGCTTCGCGTGCTCTGGATTGATCTGGCAGATCGCGTCGGCGTCTTGGCACGAGTCGCGGTAGCCGCGGCCGCCGCCACCCTCGTGGAAAAACGACGGCGAGCGCGACCAAAAGTTGCAGATGTAGAGCTCGTACTTGAGCCAGTTGTTGACGAACAGGTTGATATCCTGGTCCGGCGTCTGCACCGTGATGTTCTCGATGACGCGCTCGCGCCACTGCGCCTTGACCGCGGCCAGTTCCTCATCGACGGTCTCGAGGTCGCGGTAGCGAGTGACCAGCTCGCGCGCGGCCGGCTCACCGCCATCGGTCTGGCCAACGATGACCGAGAACTCGACGCTCTGCTTGGGCTTGAGCGTGACTCGGTGGCGGACCGTCGCCACGGCGTCCTCGCCGGAGTTCAGTTCCACAGGACGGAAGCTGCCATCGACGATCATCGCCGGCGCTGCTTCATCGCCGCGTCGTCCCACGAACGATTCCTTGTGGGTGACCGCGCCAAAGGCCCGCAGGCTCGAGCCGAAGAACGCCACCCCGACAAAGGGCTGAATATTGAAGTCCCCCCACGCCGCGGTCTTCTTCGCGAACACGATCTGGTCCTTCGCGTCGTACCGGACGCGGTTGTAGAGGTTCAGGATGCTGCGGTAGTTCAGCTCGAGGTAGTAGGCGCCGATCATCCATTCGATGTACGGAAACAGCTCAAGCTTGCGGGGTTTGGTGGAGCGGTTGGTGAGCCGGATTCGCCAGACTTCGCAGGGCTCGTGCCGCGGCACGAAGTACGTGATCTCCGACTCGATGCCGAAGTAGCGCGAACGGATCGTCGTGTAGCCCAGGCCATGGCGCGCCTCGAACTGCTCAGGCGTCACCTTCATCGGCTGCCAGCCCGCGCTCCAGGCCTGCTTGCCCTTAGGCGCTGACGGCTCGCGCACGAACAGGTAGCGGCCGGGTCGGTCTTGCTTGTAATTCTCTGGGCGCCACCGCAGGATGCGGTCCGAGCCGCAGTCCTTGAAGAAGCTGTAGCCGCTGCCGCACTGCGAGCTGATGGCGCAGTACTGCTCGTTGGTCAGATAGTTGATCCACGGCCACGGCGTGTCCGGCCGCTTGATGATGAATTCATCGCCGCTGGCGGAAAAGCTGCCGTACTTCGACAGGTTGCTCGGACGCGCGCTGCGCGAGCCCGACTGCGAGGACGACCTTGATGCCTTCTTAGTGGAAGCCATCTGACGACTCCCGCCCCTCCTCCTTGAAATCCATCCTCATCTAACCGAATACATTTGACCAAGGACCACGGACCACGGACCACGGACCAAGGACCAAGGACCAAAGACTTGCAGGCTGTGCCGAACGGTCCGCGGTCCTTGGTCCATTCCGAAATCATTCTTCTGCATTAGCGGGTCCACATGCGCTGATAGAGCTGGTACGCTTTGCGCAGTTGACGCAGATACGGACTGAGCGTCCCATCACCCTGACTGGTGATGCCCAGCCACTCCTCGTAGTTCTTGCCGCCGGGAAACGGTCCGGACCAGTTCGGCACCGTCTCTTGCACATTCGGCGAGAACCGCGGCGGCTGGCCCGCCTTCCACCACTCATCGACCCAGGCAAAGACGACGCCGCCCAGCGCGTTGCCGATGCCGCGGCCGGCGAGGTTGTCTTCGAGATCGACCCAGTTGCCCATGTGATAGAGCGCCTGGCCCATTTCGCCGACGTCCAGCGGCTCATCGGCCTGGTACGCCGGGCAGCCGTACTCGGTCACCAGCACCGGTTTGCCCAACTGCCGCTGCGCCGCATCGAAAAAGCTGCGTCCAAATCCGTGCGAGCCGCGATACACGTTGGCGCCGAAGACGTCGATGGCCGGCGCGACCTTGCCGATCAGATCGATGAAGAGCCATTCGCCGTTGGCGAGGGCGACCGGATGGTACGGATCTTCTTTATGGATCCATGTCGCCAGCTCGTTCAGGAACGAGTAGTACTCTTGCGGATATTGCGCCGCGTTGCCGACGCCGCCGATGATTCCGTGCACGCCGCCATAGTTGTTCTCGTTGCCCAGCACCCACATGAGGATATACGGCTCTTTCTTGAATTCGCGGACCATCTGCTTGACGCTCTCGCTCATGCGCTTGCGCTGGACGGGATCGTGATAGTTCGTGCCCTCTTCCCACTTCGCGCCGGAGCCGACGGTGTACATGCCGACGAGATCGCCCATCAGCACCATGATGCCGTGCTGTTCATACAGCTGCCGCAGGAGCGCTTTGTTGGAGGCGTGGTGATACAGTCGCATCGTGTTGACGCCCATCTCCTTGAGCAACTGGAAATCGCCGACCGTGGGCTCGTCTGGGTCCTGCTTGTTGTTGCGATTGGCGTCGACGAACGTATCGTACGGGCCGTCGGGCTTGCCGTTGCCATTGCGGTCGGCGATCATCCAGTCTTTCAGCGTGCCCTCGTCGGGCGATTCCCCGACGGCGCTGGGCTGATACGAGATGCCGCGGATGACCCAGGGCTTGCCGTCGACCATCAGCTGCCAGTGGCCGTTGACGTATTGCCGCAGCCGGATGCGGCCCTTGCCCGTCTCGCGCTTGATCGCCACCTTCGACAAGTCGATCGTCGGAGGATTGACGTCCTCGGGTTTGACCGCGACGAGTTGGCCGGGATTCGGATAGATCACGTCGTTGTCGATGTCGTTGTCAAACCCGTGGTCAACGAGCATGTGCGCATTCTCCAGGCGCATGCTCAGCTCAGGATGCAGCCGAAGGATCGCCTCGATTTTGTCCTGCGCCACTTTGCCGATGTACCACGGCGTCTTGAATTCGGTCCAGCTGACGGCGTTGGGGAAATGCACGAGGATCGCGTAGTAGGCCTTGACCGCCTGCTGGAACAAGCCCGCGCGCTCAAGGGTCAGCGCGACGAAGAACTGCTTCACGCCCGGCGCTTCCTCATCGGTGCTGGCCCATCGCAGGAACGCGATCTGCATGTCCTTGTGGTAGGTGAAGTCCCACAAGCTGCCCTTGAGCCGGTCTTCGCGCAACGCGTGCGCGAAGGACGGGTCCTTAAATAGGCCGTCCTCGTTGGGATAGACGCCTTCGCCCACCGCGGCCGACAGCCCCTCTTGATCGGTAATCTCGTACCGATATTCGGGGGTGCCCACGCCGTGGAAGGTGCCGTACTTGGCGTAGTCGACGATCGCCTCGGTGCCGGGATCGTAGAGGCGAAACGCCGGCTTGGGATGGATCGCCGCGCGCACCTCGTCGGTCATGCGCGCTTCCCACGGCGACGGCACGTGCACAAGCTGCTGCTCCTTCGGCTCGACCAGACGGCGCTGGACACTCACCGAATGCTCCGCGCCAAGACGCCGCTCGGGCTGATCGCGGTCCGGCGCGGTCGCCGCGCTGACCGTCACCACGCCAGGATCCCAAACGGGATAGTCCAGGACGATCTTGCCGTCCTGATCCGTCTGCTTGATGTGGGTCAGCTCAAACTTGCTCGCCGGCTCGATGATCGACAGCATCACTGGCTGACTTCCCATCGGCTTGCCGTCGGACGTGACGACGATGGTCGCGTGGAGCGACTGTTTCGCGTCGGTGACGTCATAGAGATCGTGATCGGTGGTGATGTCGATGGCCACATTCGGGCCGACAGGCCCGACCTCAACGACGCGCTCGCGCTGCACCAACACCTTGCCCTTGGCGTTGCGCGCCTCCATCGCGACGCGCAGCGGCTTGACCTGCTCGCTGGACGGCAAGGCCACTTGCGCGCGCCACCAATGCGGGCTGACCTGCGCGGCGTCGAGCCATTTGCCGTTGCCCGCGCGCACGCGGACCGCCGTCACCGCGTCGGTCGTATAGACGGAAATCGGCAGCCGATCGCGATAGGTGGTCCCACCGGATGGGCTGACCAGCACCGCGTGGTTGTAGGCGCGAAGCGCGTTGTAGACGGGGCGCGGCGTGGCGGTCAGCTGCTGCGGCACGTCCGACGCGTGCGCGACGCCGGCTGATCCTTTCAGCCACACCGAGTCGAACTCGGTCATGCCGAACCATTCCTCAGGATCATCCGGATCGTGCGCGGCCGCGTCCTCGGCATGGTCGCCGCGCTTCCACCATTCGTCGTTCCACTCGAAGACGCACGCCCCTTGCGCCCCCGATTCAAACGCCCCATCCCAGAGCTTGAGGACCTCTTTGGCCTGCTGTTCGGCATTCAATCCGCCGTAGCCGGACTTTGCGCCCGGCTTCGGCGACACCGACATCCCAAGCTCGGTGATGAGCAGCGGCTTGCCGCGCGCGACCGTCCGCTTCAAATGCTGCAGATAGCCGCGATAGCCGAAACTGTGGGACACGTTGACGGGCTCGTAGGGGTACACATTGAAGCTCACGACATCCCACATGGAGGCATCGAGTGATGACAGCCACGGCCAGTTGGCGTAGGACACCAAGCGGGTGGGATCGGTGTCTTTGACCGTCTGCGCCATCGCGCGCAGCAGCGTTTCGGTTTGGCTGACGCCGGCCTGCACGACCTTCGACGGATCCAGCTCATTGCCGACAACGACCGTCAGCACTTCGTCGTGCCCCTTGATCCGCTCGACTTCGCGTCGAACGATGTCGACCGCCGCGTCGCGGAATGTTTCGGTGCCGAGGTTGCCGTTGGGATCAATCCAAATCCCCTGCAGCACCATGAGCCCTTGTTTCTTGGCGAGCGCAAGTTGTTCAAGAGTCAGCGGGCGCCACGTGCGGATCGTGTTGAACCCGGCTTGCTTGATCATGGCGAAGTCGGTCGCCATGACGTCGTTGCGGATCTGGCCGCTCCACGGCGCCTGGCCCGGGCGATACGGCGAGTAGCCGACGCCCTTGACAAGGAACGGCTCTCCGTCAACGTACAACCAATCGCCGCGCCGTTCGACCTTTGCCTGGGCTGGAGCATGACCAAGCAGCGCCACGGTCAGGATGACCAGGATGCTCAGCACGACTTTTCTCACCATCGCCACGTCAGGTCTCCGTTGACCCGAGGACACGCCAGGCATTCCGAATAGGCGCAGGGTGGAGAGCTCGCCTGCGCGAGCCCTCCACCCCGTTGCCTGTGAAGGTTTACAGCTGACTCAGCACCTGGATCTTCTTGACCCGGTCCTTCGAGCCCTGCGCCACCTTCCAGAACCACCCCTTCGGGTCCCAGCACTGCGCGAACCCGAAGTCATTGATCACGCGCTCAAAGGCCGCCTTGGCCTCCGGGTACTTCTTCTGGTTCATGAGCGACTCGCCCAGAATGAAGTAGGACGTGCCGACGTCGTTCAACGCCCAGTAGTCGAACGCCTTGTCCTTGGGCGCGAAGTCGGTCAACGACGTTTGCTGCTTCTTGGCTTCCGCCTCGTAGAGCTCGAAGCACTTCTTGGTGTAGAGCTCGACGCCGCGGATGTCATTCTTGCCCAGCGCCCCCCAGCCCTTGACGGTCAAGGTCGAGGAGGTGTAGTCGCCGAAGTCGTACGGCGTGCCCAGCGTGCTGAGCTTGTCGTTGGCCGCTTCCGCGACGTGCCAGAACCAGCCCTTCGGGTCCCAGCACTGCGCGTACGGGAACTTCTCGATGATGGTCTGGAACTCCTGCTGCGCTTCCTTGACGCGGCCCTGCTGAACCCGCGCCAGGCCCAAGATGAAGTGCGAGGTCGCGACGTCGTTCAACGCCCAGTAGGAAAACGCCTTGTCCTTCGGAGCGAAGTCCGTCAGGCTCTGCGACTGCTCTTCGGCCTGGATCTCGAACATGTCGATACACTTGCCGGCATAGGCTTCGACGGCGGCAAAGTCGCCGTTGTTCTGCGCTTCCCAGGCCTTGGTCGTCAAGGTCTCGGAGGTGTAGTCGCCGAAGTCGTACTGCTTGCCACCGGCCGCAGCGGCGGATGCCGGAGCAGCGGCTGCGGGGACCGTCGTGGTCGTGCCGCTCTTGACCGGAGCCGGGATCGAAGGCCCGGTGGTCTTGACCGCCGGCGTCACTGGCTTGGCGGTCGTCGACGTGGTGCTGGTGACCGCTGACGTAGCCGGCTTGACCATGGTGCTCGGAGTAGTGCTGGTCGTGCCCGAGGCCGTGGAGCGCGGGCTGGCCGCCGGGGTCGTGGCTGTCGCCGACGGCGCCGGCTTGGCCGTGGTGCTCGTGACCGCGCTCGTTCCGATCAACGGCTTGACCGTGGTGCTCGTGGTGCTGGTCGTGCCCGAGGCCGTGGAGCGCGGGCTGGCCGCCGGGGTCGTGGCTGTCGCCGACGTCGCCGGCTTGGCCGTGGTGCTGGTCGTCGTGGTCGTTCCGGTCAACGGCTTAACCGTCGTCGTGACCGAGCCGGTTGTCGTACTCAGCGCCGTCGTGCTCGCCGGCTTGGCGTTGGCGGTCGTCGATCGTGACGTGGTTCCTGTCGTCGCCGAACCCGATTCCGTGGATCGGGGCTCGGAGAGCGATGACTTGGTTTCAGCGCTGACTGGGCCTGCGCTGATCAATCCGATGGTTATGGCCAAAATCCACCAGGTAGACCGTCCCATGATGCCTCCTCCTCTTCGCCTCTGCAAAAGAGATTCGTAGTCAGAAATGTTCACCGCCTCACGGTGACTCGCCTCCCGCAGCGTCGTCATCACGAATCCCCTGCCCCTTCCGTGGCCCGCTCGACCGGCGGCGTGCAGCGCGATGCGTCCCTCGTAGCACCCCTGCCGCAGCTCGAGTGAGCTATCCCTTTAATGCCCCTGCCGTAATGCCCTGAATGATGTACCGCTGCATCACCAGGTAGATCACTACTACCGGTAGCACCGTGATCACCATCCCCGCCATCAACAGAGGATAATCGGTCAAGTGCTCGCCGTGAAACATATACAACCCTCGCTGGATCGGCATGAGCTCGGGCCGCTGGAAGATCAGATAGCCCAGCAGGAACTCGTTCCATGCCGCCAACGTCGTCGACAACGCGACCACCGCCAGCGCCGGCCGAGCCAAAGGCAGCATGATGTGCCAGAACACCTCCAGCACCCCCGCCCCGTCGACTTTCGCCGACTCTTCCAGCTCTTTCGGGATCGCGTCAAAAAACGGCTTCAAGATGAAGATGCCAAACGGCAGCCCGCCGTTGATCTGCGGCAGCACATAGCCCAGCCGCGGCAGCAGCTCGCCCACGCCTTGGTCCACCATGTGGAACTGCGTTAAGAGAATGTAGAGCGCGACGAACGAGCCCGGGATCGGCACAAGCATCGTCGACAACAGCAATCGGTACAGCAAGCCTTGGCCTTTGAACTTGAACCGCGAAAACGCGTAGGCGGCCATGGACGCCAGCGCCAGCACGCCGATCACCGTGATCGCCGTATAGCCCATCGAGTTCAAGAAGTAGGTGCCGAACCGTCCCCGCGTCCAGGCCTGCACGTAATTGCCGAAGTGCATCGGGATCGGGATCAGCGAAAAATCCCGGAACACCGTCTGCTGCGTCTTCAGGCTCGACGAAATCATCCAGATCAGCGGAAAGACGCAGCTGATCGCGATCGGCATGCACAGCGCGTGGCTGGTGAGATGCGCGGCTCGCTGATGGAACCAGCCGATCACCTTGATCCGCCGAATGCTGACGGTCGTCATTCGGTAGTCTTCGGCGATCGGCTGGACCAAGGACCAAGGACCAAGGACCAAGGACTTGCAGGCTGCGCCCAACGGTCCGTGGTCCTCGGTCCGTGGTCCTTGGTCCACCGACAAATCATCGGGAGCGTTCCGTTTGCTTCGAGAGTTGCATCTGCGCCAGCGACACCGCCAGCAGGATCAGCCCGAACACGATGCCCTGGCTGCAGGCGTAGCCAAAGCGCGAGGAGCCTTGCATGCTGGCCATGATCCGCGTGATCGGCACTTCAGTATGGAACGCCGGCCCGCCTTTGGTCGTGGCCATGATCAGCGCGAAGATCTGCATCGTGCCCAGGATCGTCAGCACCGAGACGACCACGAACACCGGGATCAGCATCGGAAACGTGATGTGCCGAAACCGGCTCAGCGGCCCCGCGCCATCGACCACGGCCGCTTCATAGAGTTCCTTCGGGATCGTCTGCAGCCCGGCCAGGAAAATCACGAACCCCCATCCGAATCCCTTCCACATATGAATGACCGCCACCGCGGTCAGCGCGGTCTTCGGATCGGCCAGCCAACTGCGCGCCCCATGCCCCAGGCCGATGGCCTTGAGCCCGACGTTGAGCACCCCGAACTTGTCAAAGATCCACGCCCAGATCAAGCCGACCACGATCTCCGAGAGAATCGGCGGCAAGAAGAACAGCGTCCGGTACACTCCGGCCAGCGAAATCTTCTGGTTCACGGCAATCGCCAGCATCAGCGCCAGCGTGTTTTGAAACACCAGCGCCAGGAGCGTGATGTAGCCGGCCTGCTTGAACGATTGCCAGAACGCCGGATCGTACCGGATCACGGACCAATAATTCATCAGCCCCACAAAGTGCTTCTGCGGGCTGATGCCGTCCCAATCGAACAAGCTCAAGTACGACAGCAACGAGAATGAATACAAACTGAACACCAAGAACAGAATGAGCGCCGGCAAGACAAA
>JGI1358J11329_10002861_pt1 | contig 13091 bp, 9 predicted proteins | sample Subgroupgradi54m_FD_11329 | JGI IMG/M metagenome (IMG submission 11329)
CAGCAGGATCCCAAGCGCCTCGTCGCCGTGGCGGATCAATGTCTGCGTCTGCAGTATCGGGGCCGCCGCCGCCACACCGGACGTCTCGAGAATCTTCTGGGACAACCCTTCCACGTCCGCGATCCCCCCTTCCATTTGCACCAACAGATGCGGGTTGGCACCGACGATCTTCTCCTCAAGGTCCGCGTCGAACCCGGACATCACGCCGAGCACCACGAGGAGCGCCGCCACGCCGAGCGCGATCCCCGCCACGGAGATCGTCGCGATCACGGAAACCACCGGCTGCTGCCTGCGCAGCCCGCTCAAGTATCGCGTTGCCAAAAACAGCTCGTATCTCACGCTTGCCCTAAGTCCGAGCGGAGAGTTGGGAAGAGGATCACATCGCGGATGGAGAGCTGGCCGGTCAGCAGCATGGTCAGCCGGTCGATGCCGATGCCCAGCCCGCCCGCCGGCGGCATGCCGTACTCCAGCGCTTCCAGGAAATCCTCGTCCACCGGCTGCGCCTGCTCGCCGCCGAGCGCCTGCGAGGCCTGGAGGCGTTCCCGCTGTTCAAGCGGGTCGTTCTGCTCGGAGTAGGCGTTGGCCGTCTCCATGCCGCCGATGAACAGCTCGAACCGGTCGGCGATCTCCGGCTGGCCAGGCAGCGATTTCGCCAGCGGGGAGAAGATTTTGAAGAACTCCGTCACGAAGACCGGCGCTCCCTCGGCGTGTTCGAACATTTCATCCAGCGACTCGATGACGATCCGGGCCAGCTGGTTCTTCGGGATGGCGCCGACATCCTTCTTCAGCTTCTTGGCCATCACCTCCATCGAATCGCCCGGCGCGATGCCGAACTTGTCCTGAACGAGCTTAGCGAAGGAGACCTGCTTCCACGGCCGCGCGAGGTCCAGCGTCTTGCCGCCGAATTCCAGTTTCAAGCCGCCGTGCAGTTCCTGGGCGAGCCCGGTGACCAGCTCCTCGGTGAGTTCCATCATGCCGGCGCAGTCGCTGTACGCCTCGTACACCTCCAGCATGGTGAACTCCGGGTTGTGCCGGGGGGAGAGCCCCTCGTTGCGGAAGTTCCGGTTGATCTCGTACACTTTTTCGAACCCGCCGACGAGCAAACGTTTGAGGTACAGCTCCGGCGCGATCCGGAGATAGAGGTCCATGTCCAGCGCGTTGTGGTGCGTCTTGAACGGGCGGCCGGCCGCCCCGCCGGCGATCGGCTGCATCATCGGTGTCTCCACCTCGAGGAATCCCCGCTCGTCGAGAAAACGACGGATGCCGGAGACGATCCGGGTGCGGGCCTCAAACGTCTTGCGGGTCTCCGGGTTGCTCAGCAGGTCCAGGTAGCGCTGACGATAGCGGATCTCCACGTTCTGCAGGCCGTGCCATTTTTCCGGGAGGGGGCGCAGCGACTTGGCCAGCAGGCTCCATTCCGAGACGGCGATGCTCTTCTCGCCGGTCTTGGTGGTCATGCAGACGCCCGCGGCGCCCACGATGTCGCCCAGATCCAGCTCCTCCAGCCGGCCGTAGCGATCCCCCAGATCGTCCTGCGCGAAGACCAACTGGATCTTTCCGGTCTGGTCCCGCAGATCGGCGAAGGTTCGCTTGCCGTGCGTGCGGATGGCGGTGAGCCTCCCCGTGGCCCGGGCCTGCTTCCCATCGGCGAAGGCGGCCAGGATTTCCTGAACGGAGCCGTCCCGTTTGAAAGAGGTCTGGTATGGATCGGTGCCCGCTTTCCGGACCGCTTCCAATTTCATAACCCGTTGATTTCTAAGCTGATCGAGTGTTTCCATCGGAATTTTTTATTATACCCCAAACGGTCAGGAGCAGACAGAGAACCGGGAACCAGTCGCCCCAGCGGACGTAGGGAGAGCCGCCGCGCGCGGCCGCCGGGATCTCCGCCACGGAAACGCCGGGCTTGAAGCGGGGGATTTGCCCGGGTGCGGGCAGACGCCGGCCGGCCGGGTCCACGAAACCGGTCCAGCCGTTATTGGCCGCCCGCCCGATCCAGACCCGGCCCTCCACCGCCCGGAAGACGGAGGCCTGAAGATGCTGGAGCGACGCGGCCGAGCGGCCGAACCAAGCGTCGTTGGTGATCACCAGCAGCCAGCCGGCCCCTTCCCGAACAAACCGGCGGGATATCTCCGGGAAGAGGTCCTCGAAACAAACGAGCACGCTGACCGGCGGCCTCATCGGAAAAACCGTGAAACGGGAACCGGGTGCGAAGTCGGCAACCGGATAGAATTTTTTCAGCCATCCGAAGAGCGGTTTCAAGGGGATGAATTCACCGAAGGGAACGATGTGGATCTTGGAGTAGCGCTCCCGCTCTTCTCCGTCCCGCCCCAGCAGAACGGCGCTGTTGTACGGGAAACCGGTGACCGGATCTTCGGTCGCCGCGCCGACGAGCATCTGCGCGCCGGCGGACCGGCTGATCTGCGTCAGCCGGTCGGAGATCTCCGGATCATCGAGAGTGCCGGGCACTCCGGTCTCCGGCCAGACGATCAGGTCCGGCCGCTTCCCCTTTGCCTCGGCCACCAACGTTTCATACCGTTTCCAGATCGCTTCCTGGAAAGATTCGTCCCATTTCTCCCGCTGCGGGATGTTCCCTTGCAGAAGGGCAACCCGGAAACCGGCGGCCGGAGAGGAAGCATCCGTCTGTTTCAGGACGAACCGGCCGTACAAAACCGCGGCCAAGACGCAAAGGCCGGCTAACAGGATCGACATCCGGCCTCGTTTGCTCCGGAGCGCCTGGCACGCCGCGACGTTGAACAGCACAATCAAGAACGACACGCCCCAGACGCCGGTCACGCCGGCGATCTGGATGACCGGGAGGCAGTTCCACTGCGTGTGGGCGAGGAGGTTCCAGCCGAGCCCGGTGAGCAGGTGGGCGCGGAGGTACTCGAGCGCTACCCAGGAGGAGGGCAACAGGAGAAGTGCCGGAAAAGTCCCGTGCCGCTTGAGGATTCGCTGGGCCAGCCATCCCCACGCGGCGAAATACAGCGCGAGGGCGGCGACCAGCGGGATGACGCCGGGGATCGCCACGCAGCCGACCCACCACATTGTCGCGCCGAAGAAGATCAGGCCCAGCAGGTAGCTGCGCCGGAAGGCCTGCCGCGGAGAGCATTCCTCCAGGAAGAAGATCCAGGGAACAAACGCCGCCCAGGCCAGCCATCCCAGGTCGAACGGGGGGTAGCTGAGGATCAGGAAAAGGGCGGTGGTTAAAACCGCGTCCGCTACTTGCTCCCTCCCACGCTGGGCAGACCGACGGACGAGACGATCTTCAAAGCCTCATCGGCGGCGAAACCCTTGTCGATCAACGCTTGGTAGTAGTTGCGGGTGAAGGTGGCGTAGTTCTGCGCGATCTGCGGCTCCGCCAGTGTCTTGGACAGGCTCTTGAGCATGCTGGACATCATCTCCCCCATCATCGGGCCCATGACACCCTGCATCATCTGCCGGACCTCTTCGGCCGAAGGCTGCCGGTTGCCGCGGGCGACGGGAACCGCCTGCTGCTCCTGCGCGGCCTCCGGGCCGGCCTGTTCCTCGGCAAGCGCCATCGTACCGGACGCAAGGATTCCGCACGCGACCGCCAGAACTCCCGAAAGCAATTTCCTGGTCATGGTTGTCTCCTTATTTATGTTCCGTGGCATTTCTTGAATTTTTTATTGCTGCCGCATGGGCAGGGGTCATTCCTGCCCACCTTCGGTTCTTCCCGATGGAACGGGGCCGGCGGTTCCGGGCCGGATCTGGAGGCCGACAGGCCAAGCGAACGGGAAACCGGACTGTCGTCGGGCGCGGGCATCGCCGCCGGCTGGGGCGGCATCTCGATCACCCGCTGCGCCTCCGGATGGATGAACTCCGTCGGGGTCAATACACGCCGGGCCGGCTCGGCCTTGACCGCCTGGATCTTGAAGATCAGCTCTACGGTTTCCGCCCGGACCGCCTGCACCATCTGGGTGAACATCTGGTACGCCTCATGCTGGTACTCCACCAGCGGGTCCTGTTGACCATAGACGCGGTAGCCGATCCCCTCCCGCAGGTGGTCCATCCCGTACAGGTGGTCCTTCCATTTGGAGTCGATCACCTGAAGCATCACCCACTGTTCCACCCGGCGCATCTGATCCGGGCCGAACTCCTTCTCCCGCCCCTCATAGGCCTGGCGCGCGATTTCTTTGAGCTGATCGAGCAGCTCCTCCCGCCCTAGATCTTTCGACTCCGCTGGCACCAAGACCCCGAACTGCACCTGGAAAGCATCCGCCAGTTCCTTGAAGTTCCATTCTTCCCGGTCCTGATGCTCGGGGGCATACAGCGTGAGCAACCCGTCCGCCGTCTCATCCACCATCTCGAGGACCTTGTCCTTGAGGTTGCGCCCCTCCAGCACCGCCCGCCGCTCCTTGTAGATGACCTCTCTCTGCCGGTTCATCACGTTGTCGTACTCCAGCAGGCGTTTTCGGATCTCGAAGTTGTGCATCTCCACCCGCTTCTGCGCCGACTCGATCGCGTGGGTCATCATCCGCATCTCGATGACCTCTCCCTCGAGGATCTGCGCCTTCACCATCTCGATGAGGCGGTTCTCCCCGAAGATCCGCATGAGGTCATCCTCGAGCGAGACGTAGAACCGGCTGGATCCAGGATCTCCCTGCCGGCCGGAGCGGCCGCGCAGCTGGTTGTCCACCCGGCGGGACTCGTGCCGTTCGGTGCCGAGCACGTGCAGGCCGCCCGCCGCGACCACCTTGTCATGCTCGGCCTTCACCTGTTCCCGCATCTGCTGGAGAATTGAAGCCTTCTCCTCCTCGGGAATCTCGGCGCCGCCGGCCGCCGCGCCGGAAGCCTCCTGCTTGCGCTTCGCCTCCCCCGCCGCCAGGAACTCCGGATTGCCGCCGAGCAGGATGTCGGTTCCGCGCCCCGCCATGTTGGTGGCGATCGTCACGGCACCGGCCCGGCCGGCCTGAGCGACGATCTGCGCCTCCAGCTCGTGATAGCGGGCGTTCAGCACATGATGGGGGATCCCTTCGCGCACCTTCTCGACCGCGAGCGCGGTCCGATCCAGCCGCTCGAGTGGATAAAGCAGCGGCGATTTCCGGTCGGAGGTTCGCAGCCGCTCAACGAGCGGAAGGATCTGATCCCGCCGCAGCGGGCCTGCGCCCTTGAGCAGTTTCTCGATCTCCTCCCCCAGCGCCGGGTCGGACAGCTTGATCTTTCCTTTCTCCATCTCTTCGGCCAGTTGGCGGCGCTGCTTCTGCAGCCATTCCGTGAGCGGCCCGGGCTGTTTCAGGAGCTGGGAGAGGCGCTCCGACTTCTCGATGGAGATGGTCCCCACCAGAACCGGCCGGCCCGCCGCGTGCATCTCGGCGATCTCCTGCACGACGTCGATGAACTTCTCCCTCTCGGTCCGGTAGACCACGTCCTGGTGGTTGGTCCGGATCAGCGGCTGGTTGGTGGGGATCGTCACCACCTCCAGCTTGTAGATCTCGTGGAACTCCGACGCCTCGGTGGCCGCGGTGCCGGTCATGCCGGCCAGTTTGTCGAACATCCGGAAGTAGTTCTGGAAGGTGATCGTGGCCAGCGTCTGGTTCTCCCGCTCGATCTTCACCCCTTCCTTCGCCTCCACCGCCTGGTGCAGGCCATCGGACCAGCGCCGGCCCGGCATGAGGCGCCCGGTGAACTCATCCACAATCACCACCTGGCCGTCCTTGATCATGTACTCCACGTCCCGGCGGTAGAGCGCGTGGGCCCGCAGCGCCTGGTTGATGTGGTGCACCAGCTGGACGTTGCTCCCCTCGTAGAGGTTCTCGACCGTCAGCAGCCCCTCGGCTTTCTTGATCCCCTCCTCGGTGAGGACCGCGCTGTGCGCCTTCTCGTCCACCGTGTAGTCGGTCTCGCGCACAAGCTGCGGGATGATCCGGTCAATCCGGTAATAGAGGTCGGTGGATTCCTCCGCTGGGCCGGAGATGATCAGCGGGGTGCGGGCCTCATCGATGAGGATCGAGTCCACCTCGTCCACGATCGCGTAGGAGAGGACCCGCTGCACGCACTCCTCCCGCGCGATCGCCATGTTGTCCCGCAGGTAATCGAAGCCGAACTCGTTGTTCGTGCCGTAGGTGATGTCGCAGCCGTAGGCCTGGCGGCGCTCGTCGGGGTTGAGGCCGTGCTGGATCACGCCGAGGGTGAGCCCCAAGGTCTCGTAGATCGGGCCCATCCAGTTCCGGTCGCGGCGGGCGAGGTAATCGTTCACCGTCACGATGTGGACGCCCCGGCCCAGCAGCGCGTTCAGGTAGGCCGGCGCGGTGGCGACGAGCGTCTTCCCTTCGCCGGTGGCCATCTCTGAGATCTTGCCATGGTGCAGCACCATGCCGCCGATCAGCTGCACGTCGAAGTGGCGCATCGAGACGGTCCGGCGGGAGGTCTCCCGCACCAGCGCGAAAACCTCCGGCAGGATCTCCGCCATCGCCTTCTCTTCCACCTTGAGCCGCCGCTTCCGCTCCTGCGCCAGCGCGTCTTCATCAAACCTGACGGGGTCAGACCCCGCGGGGGCTGACCCCACAGGCACTTTCCCTTCTTTCGTCAGCCCGCCGCCCAGCTGCCGGATCCGCTCCTGCAGCCGCTTCTTCAGTTCGTCGCTTTTCTGCCGCAGGCCGGCGTCGCTCAACGCCTTCATGGCCGGCTCGTGGGAGTTAATCTGCTCCACGACGGGCACAAGCTGCTTGATCAGCCGCGCATTCTGTGAACCGACGATTTTACCGAGAACCCAATTCAACATTTTATTTTTTCTGCGCTTTCCATCGAAGGAACGCGTCCAGGAACAGATCCAGATCCTCGCCGTCCAGCACGCCCTGCGTCTTGCCGGTCTCCGTGTCGGTCCGGTGGTCCTTCACCATCTGATACGGCTGAAGCACGTAGGAGCGGATTTGGCTGCCCCATTCGATCTTCTGCTTCTCGGCGTAATTCTTGGCGGCCGCCTCCTCCCGCCTGCGGCGCTCCGCCTCGTGCAGGCGGGCCTTCAACACCTTCATCGCAAAAGCCTTGTTCTTGTGCTGCGAGCGCTCGTTCTGGCACTGCACCACGATCCCCGTCGGAATGTGCGTGATCCGCACAGCCGAGTCGGTGGTGTTCACCCCCTGCCCGCCCGGCCCGCCGGCCCGGTAGACGTCGATCCGGAGGTCCTTTTCCTCAATCTGGATCTGAAGGTCATCGGAGATTTCAGGGATCACGTCCACCGCGGCAAACGAGGTGTGCCGGCGCTTGTTGGAATCAAACGGCGAGATCCGGACCAGCCGGTGCACCCCTACCTCGCTCTGGAGCAGCCCGTAAGCGTACTCTCCCTGGATCTCCACCGTCACCGACTTGATGCCCGCCTCCTCGCCGGCCAGGTAATCCACCACCTGCCGCTTGAACCCTTTAGTTTCCACCCACCGGCTGTACATCCGGAACAGCATGGAGGCCCAGTCGCAAGACTCCGTCCCGCCGGCCCCGGCGGTGATGGAGAGGATGGCGTTGCTGGCGTCGAACTCCCCTTGAAACAGGGTCTTCCGCTCCAGCCTGCCGACCTCCTGCGCCAGCACCGCGAGGGACTTGGCAAGGTCCGCCTGGGCGGTGGAATCCGTGGCCTCTATTAAGGAAGAGAGCTCCTGCAGGGTCTCCATCTCGGCCCAGGCGGCACGCCAGGGCTCCAGCGTGGATTTCAAGCGTTTGAGCTCCTGGATGGTTGGGTTGGCCTTCGCTTGGTCGTCCCAGAACCCGGGAGTGGCCAGCGCCTGTTCGAGGCTCTTTATCCTAGACTCAGCAGAGTCCAGGTCAAAGATACCCCCGTAGGTTCGAGAGAGTCTCTCGCAGGCTGGTCAATTGGGTGGAAAGGGCGGCGTCCATTTCCGGGCAGTATATCACAGGTGGCGAAGAGGGGGAATTTCAGGGGCGGTGGTGCTGGTGGCGCTTTCGGTGCCGGTACTGCGACCAATAGGTGCAGGCAATCCCGATGATCGCAACGATACCGATGGGGATGTAGGTCCACAGGATTGATTCAACCGTGATATTCATTTTTCCACTCCATCCAACGCATGGGCCCACCAGAAAAGCAAGTAACCCATTGGAGCTCCTATTGCCAAGCTTAGCACGTTGATACGATCGCCGGCAACCAAATTCCCAAGAACAGCCGTCGCCAAGATGATCTTGCTCAGGTCGTACAGATACTTGGCCGCATTCTCTCGTTGCCGTTGCATCATGCGAACAGCTTATTGGGTATTTATGTTATTGTCAAATAATTTTACTATTGTGTTAAGCGAAGCGGTCGGCCAGGATCTGCTGAATGAAGTCCGATTCTTCCAAGCCGCCCATGTTGAGATAGGCAACTGCGGGAAGGACGATCGGTGAGGTAAGCGTCCTTCCTTGGACCTGCGCCTGTACCCGCTGCCAGCGGGCCACCGCATCCGTGATGAGAAGAGGAAGTGCCCCTGCCGGAATCGCCTGTTCCAACCCCGCAGCTGAGTCCACGTAGACCGTGTCCGGATCGGCCGCCGCATCCTCCCGCAGCATCCTCAGTTGGATCACCTGGTAGCCATTCTGTCGGAACTCGCCAACCGCCTCCGCCGACAGCGGTTTGATCTCAATGAACGGATATCCATTCAATCCACGCAGGAATTTCGCCACCGCGGCCAAATCCTCCGCCGAGGCATCCGGCACCACCGCCGACTCCACCAGCACCGCAATCCTCTCTCCTCGCTCGGCAACCTCCCTCACCGGACCCCTCGCCGCATCCGCCAGTTCCTCCAACCCGGCAAACCCCTGCCTTCCCAGGGGAGAACGCGTGTGTTTCAACAACAGCCCATCCCTGAGAACGGTGAGGTGAATGACACCCTGTTCATTTGCAAGTTCAAAGACCACGGATTTGCGGTGCATCGCTTCTGCGGACGGCTGGATCCCGAGCCGGATCAATCCCCCAGCCCGCCCGATCATTTCCAGGATATCGTGCACCGCCTGCTGAATCTGCTCCGGCGGCACCTGATGGCCGGGGTTGTAGACAATAGAGGGAGAACCTTTCAAGGAGATCGTCATTAGTCTTCCGGTTCTCACATTGAGCAACCAGAGACCTTCTGTTTCATCGTAAGAAAGGACCCGATAGTCACGAGGTTCCTCGGAGATTTCCTTAAACGGTTCACTGAGCCGTGGGTAGGCCATCCCCTGGAACGTCTGCACCGGAACAAGGCGAATCCCCCTGAGTACCCCCGTCTGCTCCAGGTCGATCCGGAAGGGACCACCGGACTGATGATTGATCAGCATTGCCAGCCCAGTGTGATACTCCACAAACTCCGGCGGATCCTCCTCCAGCCCAGCGGTGGGCCCTTTTTCTTTCTGAGGCGCTTTGGGCGGAGGGGGGAGGCTGTCGCGGATCCGATCCGATTTGAGGGGAACCCAATCCACTTTCGGCCATCCCAGCTTGAACCGGACTGCCGGGGAGATCCCCCAGTACAATCCCTTCCCCGCCGAATTTTCCAGGTTGGTCCCGGCCTCTTCCGCGCGGAACAGGTGACCCCACCTCTGCAGGCGCAGGGGAAGCGGTTCCGACCCCAATCCATTCAGGACCAGCCGAGCCAGCCTGAGCTTCTCTTCAGCCAAACTCTTCTGGAAATCACGCACGAAGAGGATCCCGCCTCCGCTGTAATGGGTCCCTCCGGAAGTGGGATAGCCCATCAAAACAACAAATGCCTTCCCCGCCTGCTCCTGGACCTTGGGCGCTGTGATGAGGTCGATCGGATACTCGATCTTTTTGCGCCACGTCTCCGGAGCTTCAAAAGAAACAGATTTCAGCTCCAAGCCAAACCTCTTTCCGCTGACGTACTGAAGCCCAGCCGAGACATCTTCGATCATCTTCTGGAAGAATTTCTGATCTTTCTGAACGACTGCCTTGTAGAAGGGAGTGGAGGACAGCTCCTGGCGCGCCTCCGGAGGCAGATCCGCAAGAGCTTGCGGGTTAACGTAGAGATAGACCGGCGTCTTCGGGTTGAGCCGAAAATCGGCCATGTCCGCAAAGGGCAGGTAGAATCGCAACGGCGGGTAGGGGATCTTCCGCTCGTCCAAGGCCTTCTTGACCTCGCTCAGTACGTTCAAAGGCAGAGACCAGAGATCTTTTTTCGAATCCAGGATCTTTTGGTAATCCCCCAGCGCCGCGTGAACCTCGGAAAGCCGTTTCAGCACCGCTTCCTTCCTCGAGAAGCTGCCCTTCAAAACCGTGTTATTTTCGAGGTGCCATTGCAGGAGCTTCACCGCCTCCTCGTAGCGCCCTTGAGCCCCCAAAAATCCGGAGAGATGGGACAACTCCTCCTCCGTGTAGCTTCCCTCCACCAGCCCTTTGGCAGCCAGCCATCGCTTGTAGGTCTGGAAGGAAGCTCCCGGATCCATCGGTTCCTGGAGCCTCCATAAATCCTCCAGCGCCTCGACACTCTTGAGCTCCTTCAGCAGCTCGATCTTCTTCAGGTAATCCGTGGTCCGGATGGCCTTTTGATAGGCCTCCTGCTCCGCAGAAAGTTTCGGCTGCTTAGCCTGGATGGCCGCGACGGATCCTCTCGCGCTCATGACGGAAGCATCTTGCCAGACCGGCAATGCTGCGATGCCCAAACCGAGGGCCGCGGCCCAGCCCCATGCGGCCCTTCTTTCCTCCTCCGCCCCGGCGGTCAGGGCAGCCACCGGATTTTCTGAGCCTCCGATTCTCCAAAACCTCGCCAACCCATCAGTGCCGGTGGAGGCCAGCATCCCCCCATCGGGGCTGAAACTTAGCCGGGTCACCCAGACCGGAGAGGCGCCGTGCGACAGGGTGAGTTCCCGTTCCGGCCGATCCCGATCCATCCGCCAGATTCGAATCTCGGAATTCCCCGATGAGGCCGCCAGCCTCTCTCCGCCGGGGCTGAAGGCCAATGTGGCGTACTTGCCGACCTTCCGCGCGCGAGAGGGAGACCAGCTCTTAAACAATTTCCCCGTCTCGACATCGAAAAGCTGAATCAGGCCGGAGAAACTGGCCAAGGCAAGCTTCTTTCCATCCGGGCTGAAGGCCGCATCCATTACGATATCGAGTTGGCGCCGGGGGTCCTGGGGGAAACGCTGGAATTTCCCGCCTTCGGAAACCCAGAGCCGAACCGACCGATCCGCGCGCGCGGAAACCAGCCACCGGCCATCGGGACTGACCGCCAGCGCCGTGACCTGATCACCCGTCTCTCCCAAGACTTGAAGGTCAGGCCCTCCGCTCATCGCGCGAATTCGCACGGTCCCGTCTCCTTGCCCAAGAAATAGAATCTTTCCTTGCGGGTCAACCGCCACGGAGCGGGACCATTTCGATTGGCCGAGATATTCCTCCTGGACCCGGCCCGTAGCGAGATCCCAGACCCGGGTGACTCCTTCGTTGCTGTTTGAAACCAGTCTCTTCCGACCGTCAAAAACTAAACCCCGAACATATCCCAGCGGCCCTTCCAAGGCGCCCCATCCGGTTCCGGTGGCGGTGTCCAAAAGCTTGATCTTGTTCTGAGGCTTGCCGCTGCGGCCTTGATCCAGCCCTCCCACGGCGGCTGTCTTTCCATCCGGGCTGAAAGCGATTGAAAAAGCTCTGTCTGTGAAAACCTCCACCGTCCGGATCAACCGGTTCTCCTCCATCCCGGCGGCGGGGTCAGTTGGAGTCATGGCCGCGAGCAACGGCTGAAGGAGATTGCTCGATGCAGATCTCCAGTATTCAGTTTTGGAAGATGCCTCCGCAAGCCAGGTGAGGGTCCTCCGGACCTGTGCGGCCTTCTCCTTTTCGTCCGGGCGCTGTGCGAGCGCCCGCAAAGTCTCCTCTACCATCTGAAAAGCCTCACGGTTCTCCCTCAGCCACCGAACAAATTCGGTCACCGCTTCATACTGCATCGCGGCGATCGGGGTTTTCGAACTCCCCTTGCGTCCTTCCCATTTTTCACGCCGCTGGTCGACCTCTTGGATCAACCCGATCAGGATCTGGGTCCGCTCTGGCTCGGAATGCACCCTAAGAAACCTGCGCATCAGCTCCTGCCGAATCCCCAGAAGCGCCATGCCCCTCGTAGAAAGCTTCCCCTCCAGCAATCTGTTCAGAAATTCTTCCGATGTCGCCTCCTCCAGGCCGGCGGCGGATAGCGGAGGTTGAGGAACCTGTGGTGTAACCGCCTGAGCGATGTGCTCTTTGATCACTTGGAGGGCTGCGGCAGGGTTGTCGGAATTGAGAGCTTTGAGGGCCTCTTCGAGACCAGTGAGTTGAGAAGGGTCTTCCTGCTGCTGGTTTCGCAGGGCGAAGGCGGGGTTGGGCAGAGTGAGGGCGATGGATAGAAAAAGTGCGAGGAATCGCGTGAATCCTTTCACGGATTGTCTGTTCATTCGGGATGAGTTTCCTTGTGTAAGTTTACAAAAAGTATACCTTAGGGGTAGTCGGAAAAACAAGGGGAACGACCGGATCATACCTGCCTTAGATGACGACTAACCTACGAACGTAGGTCTGCGGTAACCTTCGCCATAAAGGAGGCGGTGCTTGGCGGAGAGACCACCGGGCCCGGAGTAGCCGCCGAGCGTGCCGTCGGAGGCAACTACCCGGTGGCATGGAATGGCCGGCGCCCAGCGGTTGCGCTTCAATGCTTGGCCGACGGCCCGGGCGGCTTTGGGCTTGCCGATCATCTGGGCCACCTGCGCGTAGGTGCGGACCTGCCCTTTTGGAATCTTTAAGAGGGCTTGGTACACTTTTTTCTGGAACGGGGTGCAATCGAGGTTCTTCATGCCGTTTTCCTTTTCAGTTGTTGGGAGATCCTTTCCGCCAACGGTTCCGATATCCCCCTCACTTGCGCCAATTCTTCAACGCTTGCTTTCCGCATCGCCTCGACGGAGCCGAAGCGGACCAGCAGGTCCTGCTTCTTGCGGGGACCGATGCCGGGGATCTGATCGAGCGCGGAGGTGAGCGCGTCCTTGCCGCGCAATAGCCGGTGATAGCCGATGGCAAAACGGTGCGCTTCATCCCGCACCCGCTGGGCCAACTGCAGCGCGCGGGAATCCGGCGGCAGCACGACCGGCTCGGTGCGGCCGGGCAGGAAAATATACTCATACTCCTTGGCGATCCCGGCGGCCGGCAGGTC
>JGI1358J11329_10002863_pt1 | contig 13086 bp, 13 predicted proteins | sample Subgroupgradi54m_FD_11329 | JGI IMG/M metagenome (IMG submission 11329)
TCTCTTTTTCATTCGAATCAAATAATTTACCAAAGAGTGCCATAGTCTGTCTATTTTAGCATAAGCTCAAGCCATAAAAAACCCCGCCTAAAATATAAAATTCTTTGGCAGGGTTTTACCAACTGATCAATTGGTAATACTCCAAATTGCTTACCAATTTACTTCTTTCTTTTCTTTTTCTTTGCCATTTACAGAACCACCTCCCTTCACGAATATATTTTAATGTTGAATAATATTATTTAATTTGTCAAGAAATTTACTTTGCTTCAAAAGCTACAATTTAGATTGCAAATAAAGCAAAAATCACGATGCTATTTTTTGGGTTTTATTGACGTTTTTCCAAGGTATCTTTGCAAAACTTTTGGAATTTCTACACTGCCATCTTTTTGCTGATAATTTTCTAAAATTGCAATAATTGTTCTGCCGATTGCAAAAGCGGTCCCGTTTAGAACATGTACGTACTTTTTTTCATCAGTTTCTTGATACTTAATGTTTAGTCTTCTTGCCTGAAAATCCGTTGTTGTAGATATAGAATGTGTTTCTCTGTATTTTTTTTGAGAAGGAATCCATGTTTCTATATCGATAGTTTCTGCGGCCGCAAAGGATATATCCTGGCTGGCTAATCTTACTAGTTGATAAGAAAGCCCAAGTTCTTTTACAAGATCTTCTGCGATTTGCAAAAGTTTTTTTCTTTCTTTTTCATCATTTTCGGGCATAACATAAGATATCATTTCAAGTTTATCAAACTCGTGAACTCTAAATATTCCTCTTGTATCTTTTCCATAACTTCCCGCTTCCCTTCTAAAACAAGATGAAAAAACAATATATCTTCTGGGCAAATCTTGTTCTCTAAAAACCTCATCTTTATGCATAGGAACCACTGAATGCTCCCCTGTCCCCACTAAATATAAACCTTGAGCGTGTTCCTGAGGATCATGAACTAAATAATAATTTTCATTTGCTGTAAGATATTCGTCGATCTTACCGTGCCAATAACCTAGGCCATCGGTTATTTCATTTTTGATAAGAACCGGAGGAACAATCGGAGTAAAATTTTCCGAAACAAGTTTTTCTAAAACAAACTGAACTAAAGCAAACTCCAGAAGAACCGCCTCATTTTTTAGATATCCAAATCTTGTCCCTGAAACTTTTGCTGCCCTTTTTACATCAATAATATCAAGTGTTTCCCCAAGTTCTAGATGATCGTAAGGGGTAAAATCAAACTTTTTTGGACTTCCTACTTTTTTTATTATCTTATTTTTTGATTCATCTCCTATGGGAACATCTTTTAACGGAAGATTTGGAATTGTAAGCAGTAGTTCGTGCAGATTTTTTTTAGAAGTTTTTAATTTGTCCTCTTCTTTTTCTAATTTCTGCTTAAGAGATTGCGCTCCCTCTTTGTCCCATTGATTAGGATTCTTTTTAATTTGTCCATTGAGCGTATTTCTTTCCTCTCTTAATTTTTGTACCGATTCAGAAAGCTTTCGATAATTTTTATCGATATCTAAAATCTGATTTATATCGATCTTAATCCCTTTATCCCTTGCTCCCTTCTCAACAACCTTTGGATTTTCTCTAATAAACTTAATATCCAACATATTAATTTTCAATTCTTATTTCTCAATTTTCAATTCTTGTTTAATGATTGGGATAAGTTTTTGAATCGCTTTGTACCTATGATTATACAACTTTTGTTCTTTATCTGATAGATCGCTCTCATGATAGTATTTATGAATTTTTGGAAGATAAAAAAAAGATCGATAAGGATACCCTTTTAAAAGCTTTAGGTGGGGTTTTTCTGAAATTATTCCTTCAATTTCTCCTGCAACACTAAAAACTTTACCGCTGGGCAGGGCAAGAGATACAACCGTATAAAAGAACGCTTTTCTGTTATTTTTTGGCAGATTTTTAGAAATTTTTATCATATGCTCGATCAATTCTTCATCACTTGCCTGCCGTCCCAGCCATCTTCTGCTTTTTACCCCCGGTGCTCCATTTAGAGCATCTATCTCAATGCCTCCATCATCTCCAATTGCGGGAAGACCTGATTTTTTTGCATAAAAAATCGCCTTATTCTGAGAGTTTTCTTTGTAAGTCGTGCCCTTCTCTTCAAATTCATCTCCAATTCCAACATCTGATAACGAAACTGTCTGAAGCGGAAGATCCGAGAGGAAATCTGAAATCTCTTTTAACTTACCTTGATTTTTGGTGGCAATGAGAAGCTTTTTCATTAAATAGAGGAAACATCTTCAAATCTTTTTTTTGAAAATTCTCTATTTTCAAAAATTAGCCAGGCAATTTTTGGACCAAAATCTTTTCCGATTAAAGAGATGTAAAGTGATTGAAACGCTTCATTAGAAGAAAGATCAATCTCTTTTGCCCATTCATATAGTTTTTTTTGGAACTCTTCTACATTCCATTCTTTATTAAGTTCTTTTGAAACCTTATTAAGAAATTCTTTTTGCTTTACGCTTAATTTATTAGTTTTTTCAGGAATTTTTTGTTGAACTTCAAACTTTACCGACTCCGGCGCATAACGACCAAGCCAAATTCTGGCATACTCTGCCCATTCCGAAAGCCCTTCTTCTCTTATTTTATCTTGAAGATTTGGCATCTGGACCCACTGAGCCAAAACAGAAAATCTCACTTTCGGCGGTTTTTCCCCATCTTTTAATTGAGAGAATTTATAAGAACGTCTGAGATAATCCTCATCAGATTCTGCTGCTTTTTGATAGTCATCATAGAGTCTTGGGATAATATATGTTTGATTTGGATTAAATTCAATTGCTTGATTTGGAGCAGCTTTAATCATGAGAAATCTGACAATCTGAGGCGGCAAAACTTCAAGCAAGCTTTCTCCTGTAAGACCTAGCCCTTTTGATGAAGACATTTTTTTACCATCATAAAGGAAAAATTCATACGGCAACGCTAATGGTGGTTCTTTTCCAAAAACTTCTTTACAGATTTTTCTTGCAACGTCATACGTGCCCCCCGCTGATGCATGATCTTTTCCTGCCCCTTCAATTGTAACGTTAAAGGTCCACCATTTTGCTGCCCACTCTACCTTAAAAGGCATTTTTGCATTTCCACCGTATGGAGAAATTTTTCCGCCGTTACCGCACCCCTTTGCCCACTTTACTAAATCAACTTTACAAACAAATTCGACTTTTTCCTCGTCCCATCCAATTACTTTTGTCGTTCCAAGTTTTCCGCATTTTGGACAAATAACCTGAAGAGGATACCAATCGCTTGCAACAGGTTTTTTATACATATCTGAATAGACTTTGCGAACTTTATCCGCGTGATTTAGAACAAATTCAATTGCTTTGTTGTAAATTCCTTTTTTGTAATAATCTGAGGCAAGATATATTTCTGCCTGAATATCAAGTTTTTTAAAAAGATCTCGCATCATATTTCCGTAATAATCGCCAAATGAACCATTGCCGGAAGGTGCCGGAGCATTAAAGATAGGAATTCCCATATATTTTTCGTGGGATTTTTGAAGGTCAGAAGGCAAACCATCGATTGGATCCATGTCATCAAATCCAAAAGTATATTTTACTTTTTTCCCCTGCTCTTTTAGAATTTTGAACAAAACATCATGGATAACAGGCCCCTTAAGTCCTCCCATATGAATTATTCCCGAAGGAGTCCACGAATCATTAACCCACTCGGGCCCTTTGCGATCTTTAAGAAGTTGATCCGCCCAAAACATGAAGTAATTATAGCACTATCCTTTTTTGTAAACCTTATCATGTCTGCCAATAGCAAGGAAGCGAGCTGTGGTTTTTCCTTTCCACTCGTAAATAATCCTTAAATCATCTGCTATACTAAATGCCCATTTGTTTCTAAGGCGTTTTGTAAGTTTATGATTTTTAAGTCTTGTATCCAATGGGTTTTCCGAAAATAAGATGATCCTTCTCGCAACTTCTACTTTTATTTCTGGATTTTCTTTAATTAATTCCCTATAATCTTTATCGAAATCTCCGGAGGTTCGTATCTTTATCATCAAGCTTTATTTCTTTTAGCGGGTAATTTAAGGTTCAAAAAATAATTTCTTAAATCTTCCTCTGTTTCGAAAATAATATCGCTATCGTAGGACTCTTTCGCCCTTCTTAAAACTTCATCTTCAAAATCCTTTGAAAAATATTCTTCCGAAGCGGTCCCTTGATAAAGAATTCTACGCAATGCGTCTCTAATAAGCTCACTCATTGATGCGTAATGCATTTTACTTACGGTATTTTTTGCATCTTTATACAATGAACTTGGTAAAGAAATGTTGATTGTGTTCATATCAACAATTATTGTATCTTATCCATACATAAATTGTCAACCCAGAACTTTTAATATCTGCCCAAAACATAAGCTTATTATATCAGCTTTTGGACTAAAGAATAACTTTAGACGGCTTGAGGATATTGCGGAGGAATTCCATTTGGTAAATTTTTTGTAAGATATCTGTCTCCATCCGGCCTATCAAGACTATTATCCACCAAATGATTATCAGGGCATGCGAAAGTAAAATCCAGTGGTTCTTTTCCTGTGTTTCTTAGAGAATGAACTTGACCTTCCTTAACATTTATAAGATCGCCACTTGCAACTGCTCGCGACGAATCCCATTCAACTTGTCCATTTCTTACAAATCCCAAATTCATCTCACCGCCGTCACTGCTTAAAATATTATACGGCTCTTCTCCAATTTTATGATAATGAGGATTTACAAAATTTGGAGTTTCAGGAGTGCTGGTGAATACTCGTGCTGCATGAAAATGATAGACTCCTTTGTCAGTCTCTACGGGTTCTATGTCTGTAAGATTTGCAATAGCTATTCCTGCCACGGGATCCGCCTCATGTTTTGCATCAAGAAGTGGTTTAACTTTATCGTAGGTTAAGGATTTCAATCTATCAATAACTTGCTGCGATCTTCCGCCCTCAGCCTCTATCGATTGTCCGTTTGTCATTCCTATATTCTACCAGACATCTAGCTCTTTATAAACTATTTGATAACTTTTAATTCTTTTCCGATTTTCTCAAAAGCTTTTATTCCAAAGTCCAAATCTTTTTTATCATGGGAGGCTGATGGGATGACGCGGATTCTTGCCTTACCTTTGGGAACCATCGGAAAGACAATTGGCGTTGCAAAGACTCCTTCTTCAAAAAGTCTTGCACTAAACCTTCTTGCAACCTCTTCATCGGACAGCATAACAGGTGTAACAGGTGTTTCAGATTTACCCGTATCAAATCCTAATTTGTTAAATTCTTGTTTTATATATTTTGTATTGTTCCAAAGTTTTTTTACCAATTCGTCTGACTCTTCAAGTATTCTTACGCCTTCAAGGAGCGCCGCCGTGTCCGGAATCGTAAGAGCATTTGAGAAAAGAAATTGTCTTGATTTTTGTTTATAAAAATCTATCAAAGCTTTTTTACCAGTTATGAAACCTCCCATTACCGAAAAAGCTTTTGACAGCGTACCAACTTCTATATCAACTTTTCCATGAAGCCCAAAGTGATCAACGATTCCGCGACCGCCTTTTCCTAAAACTCCTTCTCCATGTGCATCATCAACCATAGTGAGAGCTCCGTATTCCTGAGCAAGTCTTACGATATCAGGTAATGGAGCTAAATCTCCATCCATAGAAAATACTCCGTCTGTCACAATTAAAACAATAGGCATTTCTCCATTCTCTTTTGGAGTCTTAGCAATCTTCGATGTTTCTTTTAATTTATCTTCAAGATCTTTTACGTCTCGGTGTTTATAGATAAATTTATTTTTAATCTGGGAAAGCCGAATCGCATCAATTATAGATGCGTGATTTAACTCATCAGATATAACTACATCTTCTTTTCCAATAATTGTTTGAATAGCAGTCATATTTGCCATGTATCCTCCGGTTAAAACAATTGCCGCTTCTGCTCTTTTAAATTTTGCTAAAGCTTCCTCAAGTTTTACATGTAAGATGTGATTTCCCGCAAGAGTTCGATACCCTGTTCCTAGACCATATTTATCGATGGCTTTTTTGGCTACTGTTTTAAGTCGATTATCTACGGCAAGACCTAGATAATGGCTGGAGCAAAAATTTAATTTTTTCTTGCCTGCAATTGTAAGATATGCACCTTCCCCTGACTCAATAATATAAGGCTTTTTTCCTACTTTTATAACTTCTTCCAATTTTTTATAAAAATCTCTAGTAGACTTCATTAAGGTTTCAGAAGTATTTTTCCGCATTTACCTGATTTCATAATTCTCATTGCCTCTTCAAACTCAGAAAGCGGGAACCTGTGGGTTATTATTCTTGTTAAATCAATTTTTCCAGAGCTTAGAAGATCTGTTGTCTCTTTCCATGTATCCCATATCATTCTTCCAAAAACAGACTGGATAGAAAGCTCCTTATCAATTAGATATTTCCCCCAGTCTATTGTTATTTTCTCTTTTGGAATTCCAAATGCTATGATTTTCCCGGCGATTCTTGCGGCGTCCAGAGCTACTTGAATTCCAATTCTATTGCCACTCATTTCCAAAACTGCGTCAAAAGTACCATAATCTTTTGGATCAACTGCTTCTGTAACCTTATCGAAACCTAATTTTATGGCTAGCTTTCTTCTATACTCTCTCCTATTGACACCAATGACTTCTTTTGCACCGTATGCTCTAGCAACCATACCCGCACAAAGTCCAGTTGGACCAAGTCCCATTACCAATACTCTTTTGCCTGAAACGTCTGCCTTACTGACTACATTTACTGCATTTCCAAGAGGTTCTTGAACACTCATTGCTTCAACAGGAATTGATGGATCATTTTTCCAAGTAGTTCTTATTGGAATTGTCGCATATTCAGCAAACCCCCCGTTCCTACCAATTCCAAAGAGTTTCATATTTTCGCAGATATGATAATTTTTAATTTCGCATTGATAGCAGTTCAAACAGAATATATGAGTCTCGGAGGAAACCAAGTCACCTTTTTTAAAATCTGTTTTCTCTTGTGAGTTAATCTCAACTATTTCTCCTACCAACTCGTGGCCCATTACTTGAGGAGGTTTTATGTGAGATGCTGCCCAATCATTCCAATCGTAAATCCCTATATCAGTTCCGCAAATAGATGCATATTTTACCCTAACTAAAACTTCATCTTTTTCTGGCTTGGGAATAGGAATTTTTTTAATAGCAACTCCGGGAACGGATTTATCCTTTAGAACAGCGAGCATTTGACTTTCCATTGATCTCATTTTAGCATTTTAGAAAAAATAAAACTACTTAGAGAGGTTAGTGGACTGAGACAATTGAATAAAGAAGTTTTCCTGCCGGAGCCTCAACTTCGACTTTATCTCCAACCTTTTTTCCGATGAGGGCTTTTCCCAAAGGAGATTCGTGGGAAATTTTTCGCTCCTTAGGATCTGCCTCCCATTCACCTACTACCGTAAAGATTTCTTTTTTCCCTTTTACATGAAGTGTGACGATTGAACCTAACTTTACTATACTTCCCGGTTTTCTTCCGCCGTTTATAACAACAGCTTGTTTTAGAAGTTCCCCAAGCTCATCCAACCTTCCATCTATAAAAGCGAGCTCTTCCCTTGCTGCAACATATTCGGCGTTTTCCGAGAGGTCCCCTAAATCTCTTGCCTGAGAAACTCTTGTTAATACATCTGGTCTTTTAATTTTAGAAAGATCTTCGAATTCTTTTTTAAGATCTCCAAGTCCTTCTCTTGTTAAATATATTTTTTTATCGTCCATATCTTCTTCTTAAAATAAAATCCCTCGGGTTGGTTTGTCAATCTGAGGGATATATAAATATCAACGGTGAAATATTATATGAAAATTCTTGCTTTGTCAATAACCTCTAGTATTAAAACTGGCTACAATTTCATGGATTTTAGCCTTATTTTTCTCATCAACTAATATTTTCACAATGCCTCTTCCGGGCTGTCCGTAATAAACTAACCATCCTAAAGGAGCTCCAAGAACTGCTGGCAGAACAGACAGATCCTCTTCTCCGTCTATTTGGATAATTATTTGATCTTTATTGGTTATATTTTCAAAAATATTCTTGATTAGCTTAAATAATTCTTTCGAAATCGACCCTGGTGGATTCTTAACTTCATAGATTCTCTGATCGCCTAAAAAACCCAACTCTTTTAAATCTTTATATTTTTTCTTGCGAGCTACCTTATAATCAATAACCGCTATGTTAGGATGAATAGATAATTTATTAAAAATTTTACTTGTCTCATCTCCTACTGTAATTAAAAAATTATTTTTAAAATCTAAATCTTCTATTTTTTTAAAAAGTTTTCCCAAGGGAAACCTAAGTTCTACTCGCAGTTCTTGCGGAAGAATTAAATCTTGAGATATCCAAAGAGGATTAATATATAATTTTCCCTCCCTATCTACTTCTCCCTTTCTTATTCTAAATGATGAAATTGGTTTTCCGTCTTGCGCAAGTACTGAATCTTGAACGATAACTTCAAGAGGAGGAAGATTTTTTTCTTTGCGCTTAATGTTGATGATTCTTGCCCCTTTTAAGGTTTCTTTGGAAACAACAATAGCTTCTATAAAGACATCCGAAAGAGTCGTGCCAAACATATCATCGATTGCCACAATCTCATATTTTCCCTTTCCTTCTCTTTCTAAAAAGTCCTCTATAGCTTTCTTCCTGTAAGAATAATTTTGGATTAATTTTAAATTTGAAATTTTAAATTTGATATTTTTTATATATTTATCGCTGGTAATCCCGACAACCAATTTACTTGATAAAGATAGACCCGAACGAAGGAGTTTTTTTTGTCCTTTGTGAAAATGGTCGAATGTTCCACCAACGACTGCGGTTTTGAATTTTTTAGGAGAGACCATATCTTGAAAGGTTTTTATTATACTGCAAAAGAATCTCCGATTTATAGTCTCTCGGGTGAAACGCAAGAAAATTATCTTTGATAGTCTCGGAAGTTAAATTTTTGTTTATGGAATAAAGCTGAAAAACCCTAGCCAAAAACTCAATAAACGGAGCTAGCAAGAATACAGAAAGTGTTTTTTCAAATAAACTATCACTGTGATCCTCTATTTCTCTTCGTTTTATTTCCTCTTTTATGTTAGGCAGGAAATTAAACACCCAAGAATTTGATGATATAAATTTCCTGTGGGGTTTCCCCCTCTGTCTTATGGGCATAAGCTGAGACACTTCGTGGGCTGTATAAAGATTTTGAAGATTTGAGGGCAATTTAAGGCTTGCTTCATCGATTAACATATTTAAGCAGAATTTGTTTGAGACATTTTTTTGCCCTCTTTTCCTATACTTTCCCATTAACTTTAGTATCCCTATAAGAAGAAGTCTTGTTGTCCAGATTCTATTTTTTTTGACTATTACAAAAAGATCTATATCATCTCTTTTCTCGGAATTTAGCATGGAAAGATTCCCGCTTATACCGACAAAAATAACTGTAGGAACTGAAAAAAGTTTTCTTATAATTTTCCTCGCATACTCTAATTTTATCTTGCTTTCTTTAATTCTCTTTAGTCTTTTTTTTACAATGCTTTCTCTGTCTGTAGTAAAAAGATAGCCGTTTTTTCGAAAAACCACAGAATTAATTTTTTTTATTTTATTGGCAAAATGCTTTTCCGAAAAATTTTTTTCTGAAATAAGATATTTCCATATTTCTTCTTCCGAAAGAGGAAAATCAAAAATATCGCTGTAGAGAAGTGTCTTTATAATTAATTTTTCGCTACTGTCCATATTGCTTTAATACTTGAGAAACTCCCTGGGAAAGAGTCGAAACTGCAGTCTCGGGCGATGAGGCATTATTTGAATTAATAGAACGGATCGCGTCTCCAAGATATTTGTTCATTTGCGAATTGAGAGCATTATCGTAAGTATCGCCTGCAAAAAATGAGGAGGTTGCGTCTTTGCCCTGCGAAACAAATGGATATACTATTGTATTATCTTTTAATTTTTCTAAAAGATCTGCTCTTGCATACGGTTCTCCAAACAATCTTGTCTTAGATTCTTCTGCAAACAATTTTTCCTGTGTTTCTTTTTTTGCTAAGAATCCAAGAAATAATAAAGCCTCTTTCTGATACTTGCTTTTTGAGGAAACGCCCGTTGCCCAGTAACTTGCTATTGTCATACCTCTTCCAGGCAGGTGCGGAACCGAATGAATCTGAAAAGAAAGATCAGGGTTTATTGCCTTTATAATAAAATAGTCCCAGGAATATCCAAAATACATTGCTAAATTCCCTTTTGCAAAGAGAAGCATAGACTTATCTAAAGTATCATCCCAGATTTTTTGATTTCCTGTTGAAAAAGTTGTGTAAAAAGTTAATGCATCGGCGGCGCTCTTTCCCGTAGAAGAGAGATTTTTTATATCTGCACCGTTTTGTGCGAACAAAAGGGATATTATATCCGGGGCATGATTTATATTGTCAAACGTACCAAGTGCGGCACCTGCTGTTTTTATTTTTCCATTTTCATCTATTACTGTTAAAGATCTAGCAACTCTTATAAAATCCTCCCAATTGTTCGGAACTTCCGCGCCCGCCGCCTGAAATAATTGGGCATTTATATATAAAGAAAGCGTATCAATCTCGTTTGGTATACCATAAATTGCCCCATTTTTTGTTAAGTCTTTCTGGGCAACCGGATAAAAAGAAGAGTTGAATTCTTTTTTGGAGATAATATTGTCCGGAATTGGCAAAAGAGTATTCGAAAATACCGCAAGCCAGGTATTATGAAATAAAAAAACATCCGGACCTGTATTGTTCTGGATTCTCGTTGTAAGTTTTTCTCTGTATTGCTTAATATCCTGTTTTACATAATTTACTGTAATGTTTGGATACTGCTTTTTAAAATCGGCAACTGCAGCTTGCATGGTACTTGAGTCTTCCCATAGTCCCCAATAAGTGATTTCCGTTTTGCCACCAGAATTTTTTTGAAGTCGTGGAAGAATAAGCCCAAAGACAATAAAAGCTAAAAATAAAACAACGAGAAGTCCTATTACGACCTTAATAATTGTTTCCAGGGGAAAAGAGGATTGAGGAGGAAGACTTCCCTGTTTTTGAAGGGGCGGCGTAGGAGGTAGTGAAGAAACAGAAGAAGGAGACGGCGATAAAGGCTGTCCCGCAGNCGGTTGTCGTACTTGGGAAGTTTGGCTCACCGAAGGATTTTGAGATGGATTCGGTTGTGTCTCCTGATTAGGATTTTGTGGCCTGCGAAAAACAGTATTTTCATCCATGAATATAGTATAATACCAAACAGATCCCATATCAATGAAAGCTCTGCGTATTAAATTTAAATTTTTAAAAAAACTCCCTAAAATAGGAAAAGTTTTATTTTGGTTTTTAACAGGAGCTTCTCTTGGATTATTCCTGTTTATAGGCTTTGCTTTTATCATTTTTCAAAGTCTTCATAAGAATGCTATCTATCCGGGTGTTTCGGTCAACGGAATTGACTTTGGGGGAAAAACGGAAAAACAAATTAAGGAGTTTTTTGCCAAAAAAAATGAAAAAATTCAAGACACAAAGTTTGTATTTATAAGCGAGGCGGCAACTGCGACTGTTTCGGCAAAAGAAATAAATTTTGGATACGATGAAGATTTACTCTCTAAGCAAGCTTTTAGTCTTGGCAGGTCAAATGATGTTGTTACAAACATAAGCTTAATATTTCAGGCATATGTAAATGGGCTAAATCTACCCTCTGCTTACCATTATTCTGATACCAAGCTCATTTCTTCTCTTTCGCCTACTATAGAGAAGCTTCACATAGACCCCGTTGATTCCCTATTTACTTTTCAAAATGGCAGAGTAAGTGTATTTAAACCATCAAAAGACGGGCAGACAGTAGATACAGAAAAGCTTAAAAGCCAAACATCTTCTAAATTTTTAACTGTTGTATCTTCTTCAAAACCGCAAATTTTAGCTATTGAGATACCGGTAAAAGTGCTAAAACCAAAAATAACAACAGATAAGGCGAATAATTTAGGCATCAAAGAACTTTTGGCAAGCGGAACGTCTCTTTTTCAGCATTCTATAACAAATAGAATTTACAACATTTCGCTTGCGGCAACCAGATTAAATGGTATTCTTGTCGCACCAAATGAAGTTTTTTCTTTCGGTAAAGCGCTTGGTGATATTTCGGCTTTTACAGGTTATCTGCAGGCATACGTTATACAAAACGGAAAAACTGTTTTAGGAGACGGCGGCGGAGTTTGCCAAGTTTCTACAACTTTTTTTAGAGCTCTTTTAAATGCGGGCTTACCTATTATAGAAAGAACTGCACATGCATATAGAGTGGGGTATTATGAACAGGATTCCCCGCCCGGGCTTGATGCAACAGTTTTTGTACCCAGTGTAGATTTAAAATTTAAAAACGACACGGGAAACTATATTCTTATCCAAACATTAATTGACCCTAATGTTCTCAGGCTGACATTTGAACTTTATGGAACAAAAGATGGCAGGGAAGTTGTGATCGGCAAGCCTGTTGTGTCAAACGAATCGCCCCCGCCACCCGATATTTATCAGGATGATCCAACATTGCCGAAAGGACAAGTAAAACAGGTAGATTTTGCAGCTTGGGGAGCAAAAGTTTACTTTACAAGACAAGTAACAAAAAATGGAAAAGTTATAATATCCGATAGATTTGACTCGGATTTTCGTCCATGGCAAGCAGTATACCTTCGAGGAACAAAGGAATAGTCATAAATTAAAAATTAATTGCTTTATGGATAGGGTTATCAAAACCAAAGAGGCAATCAAGATTAGTAAAAAACTTAGAGATAGAAAAAAATCTATTGTTTTGGTCGGTGGATGTTTTGACATTCTTCATTTAGGTCATATTAAATTTTTAAAAAACTCTAAAAATCTAGGCGATATGCTTTTTGTTCTTTTAGAAAACGACGAGTCTGTTAAAAAACTTAAAGGCAAAGATAGACCGGTAAATAATCAAATAGAAAGAGCACAAATCTTGTCTTCCCTTTCTATAGTTGACTATGTTATTCTGCTTCCCCAGATGAAAACCGATAGGGATTATGATAAACTTATAACCCAAATAAAACCTGCTTTTATCGGAGCAACACAAGATGACCCGAATATTTCGCATAAAA
>JGI1358J11329_10002866_pt1 | contig 13069 bp, 12 predicted proteins | sample Subgroupgradi54m_FD_11329 | JGI IMG/M metagenome (IMG submission 11329)
GGAAGGGCCGAAGCGATCTCGTTTCCAAAGCGAGATTGCTTCGGGTACTTCGTACCCTCGCAATGACGATAGGAGTTGTTTTACTGGCTTCCACCGTTTTCGCAGAGTCGGTGGCGCTCAAGGATGTTCCCCCTTTGCCGTCGGGCACCCAACTCTTTGAGGGGGAGTCCCGTTTTGCCCAGCGGGGTCGGGTGGGCGGCTACGCCATGAAGCCGTCCAAGTACGGCGCCTTTTACGATCACCGCGTTCATCGAGAAGGATCTTCGGAGGATGCCGTCTATTTCCGGTACAAGAAGAGGCCGAACCCTTCCTTCTGCGGGGGTTATGTGGTGATCGTCGGAAATTTGTCCCAATACGCCACGTTGACCTTCTGGATCAAGGGGGCCAAGGGGGGGGAGACTTTCGAGCTGGGAATGAACGACACCATTTCGAACAAGCGGGAGGATGCGGTGGTCATCGGCGCCATCGAGCGTTATCTGCCGGGCGGGGTGACCACCCAGTGGCAGCAGGTGAAAGTTCCATTGGAGGACTTCTTTGGGGCGGACTTGAGCCGCGTTTACACCATCGTCTTTAATTTCAACGGGGATGGGGAGGGGGCCTTCTGGATTGACGGCATCTCTTTCGACACCCGGTCTTTAGTGGATCGGGATTCAGAGATTGAGCAGCAAGGGCAATTGCTGCTGGATGATTTCGATCACAGCGACGTCAATCTCTTGGGCCGGAAGACCAACGCCTACAAGCGGCTTCCATCGGTCTGCGAATTCAGCCGCGTGCTCGAACCGCGGGTGGGCAGCAAGGGACGGAGCCTGCGCCTGGATTTCGACAAGCGGACCACCGGTTGGTGCGGGTACTACACGCTGTTGAACCAGATCGACGGGGCCTATTTTGACCTCAGCGCCTACAAAAGCGTCAGGTTTTGGGTCCGTGGGGGGCGCGGGGGAGAGACCTTTGAGATTGGGATGGCAGACCGCTCCTGGCTGACCATAGGGGATTCGGTCAAGGCGGGGGCCATCGAGAAGTATCTTCCCAAGGGGGTGAGCACCGAGTGGCAAGAAGTAGTGATCCCGTTGTCTGATTTTGGTAAGCTAGATTGGACGCAGATGGGATCCTTTGTAATCAATTTCTACCGCCCCGGGAAGGGGACGGTTTTTATCGATGACCTGCGCTTCATCCGCAAGAGTCAAGAGGATCTGCTGAAAGAATGGGAGGAGGGTCGATGAGACGGGCGTTGAGGTTTTATGGATCGTTGGTTATGACCGCTTTTTTGCTCACAGCATACAGTTCGCAACTGACGGTTGCGTTTGCCGCGCCGTTGTTGGTTGACGATTTCGAAGGGGCCTCCAACAAATTGGGCGGGCGGTCCAACACCTACGTGATGGAGCCTTCCCGGGCCTTGGCGGTTCGAACGAAGGACAACCCGCACGGGGGTTCCGGGGCGTTGATGATCAAGTACGACAAGAGAGCCAAGGGAGGTCCGTACGACTCAGGCGGCTGGTGCGGTTACTACACGCTGTTGAAGACCGGTTCCCGCTATTTTGATGCGACAAGCTACCAGGCGATTGGTTTTTGGGTGCGGGGGATGACCGGCACAGAGAATTTTGTGGTGGGGGTGTCGGATCGTCACTGGGAAGAGGTCGGCGATTCGGTGAAGTCGGAGCCGATCGGCAAGTATCTTCCAGCGGGAAAACTGACGGCCGAGTGGCAAAAGGCAACCGTGCCCCTCTCCACCTTCATGGTCGACATGAAGGAATTGGCCTCTCTTGCGGTCTGCTTTGAGGGATCGCTTTTCCCGGGTGGGGCCGGGCAAGGAACGATCTACATTGATGATGTGACGTTGGAGTGAACGAGGAATAAGGAGGAAACACCATGGAAAAAACAAAAAAAAGGTTGGCGTTCGCGGCATTTTTACTCACAGCTTACGGCTTGCAGCTGACGGCTGCTTTCGCGGTCCCCCTGCTGGTGGATGATTTTGAAGCGAGTGAGACGAAGAACAAGCTGGGGAATCGGGCCAATGTTTTTATTAAGGCGCCGTCCAAGGCAATGGTCAGCATCCGGGAGGATACGGTTAACCCCGGACAGAAGACCCATGTCCTGATGATCCGATATGAGAAGAAGAAGACCGGCGGTCCTTTTGACAGCGGCGGGTGGTGCGGGTATTACACCTTGTTGAAATCCCCCGGCGCGTTGGTGGCCCCGACGCCGGAAAACCCGAATCCGAAGCCGACGGAAGAGCAGTACCTGGATGCCAGCGGCTACAAGACGCTGGCCTTCTGGGTCCGCGGGGAGAAGGGCGATGAGAATTTCGTCATCGGGTTGTCCGACCGCCATTGGGACAAGGTGGGCGACTCCGTCAAATCCCAGGAGATCGGCAAGTACCTGCCTGCCGGCAGGCTGACGACGCAATGGCAGAAGGCGACGATTCCTTTGGATGAATTCTTCATTGATTATGCCCAGCTGGCGGGGATCTCGGTTGTTTTCGACGGGGATCTGTTTCCGGAGGCAGGGCACGCTGGCACGATCTACCTCGACGACCTGACTCTCGAATAAGTGAAACCGATTCCAGCGTGGGGGAGGATGACGCTCCTGAGCGGAATCCTTCTGTTCACGTTTCTCTGCTTGTTGCCTGCAGGCGCCGATGAGACGGCAACCGTTGCCCGGGGAGAACCTCCCCGGGCAACGTGGGTGTGGGATGCAAGTCTCATTGGGCAGCCGGAAAACCGCGCCACGCTTTTTGTTTTCTGCCGCGCGCATCACATCAGCGTCATCTACCTTTCCGCCTACAATGTCAAGGCCCCGTTGGATAAATCCTACCGGGAGTTCAACCGGCTGGCCCATCAAGCGGGGTTTCATGTTCATGCCTTGGCTGGGGATCCCCGCTGGGGGCTGACCCGTTATCATGCCGTTCCCCTGCAATGGGTTGAGGATATCCGGAAGCTCAACGCCGCTTCTGCGCGGGAAGAACGCTTCGACGGGATCCATACCGATGTGGAGGTCTATCTTCTCTCCAAGGGGTGGAGTGAACGTCCGGCGGAACTTTTAGGAGGCTACCTGGATCTCAACGCGAAGATCGCCGAGTCCCTTCAGGCGGATGCCCAGCCGATCCGCTTTGAGGTGGATATTCCGTTCTGGTTTGACGACGATCCCAATTACCGGATCTTATGGCATGACCAGGTGAAGCCGGCTTCTTACCACGTGATGGATACCGTCGATGGAGTGACCGTGCTGGCCTACCGGAATTTTGCCGAAGGACCTGATGGAACGATTCACTTGGTCTCTTTGGAGATGGACTACGCCGATAAGATCGGTAAGAAGGTGGTGATCGGGCAGGAGACGCAGGAGGATCTTTTCCCGGCTTACGTCACTTTTGGGGGGAGTTCCTGCGCTCGGCTGAATCAGGAATTGAAGAAGATCGAGAAGGCGATGGGGAACCGGCCCGGTTTCGGGGGGTTTGCCATCCATCATTACGAGAGCTATAAAAAGCTATGCGGCGAGTAAAGGAGATGTCATCCTCGCGTAAGCGAGGATCAAAATGGATTCCCGCTTTCGCGGGAATGACGGCAGTTTTTCTCTCGCTTGCGTCGGCCTTCGCCGACACGATCTACTACAATTCCGGCGAAACCTTAAAGGGTCTCGTCGTGGAAGAGCATCGGGACCGGATCGTGGTCAGCACCGAGGCTGGGGAATGGACGGTTTTCCGCAAGGACATTGCCGAAGTCTTCTACGATGACCCAGAGCGGAACTATGTTTATCTTGGGAATCAGGCTTTGCTGATGGAAAATTTCGCTGCGGCGCACGGTTTCTTTAGGAAAGCGCTTCAGCTGCATCCCGATTTCCGGGATGCGGAGGGTGCGCTAAACCGTTTGGCGGATCTCAAGAAAAAAAGCGAGTCTCCAGAGAGGGAAGCCGATCCGGTCGGTGCGCTTCAGAACCGGTGGGGATTGACGCTGACTTCGACGGCGAATGGGGTGCAGATTCAGGCGGTGAAGAAAGGCTCCTTGGCGGCTCGAGCCGGAATCTTAGCGCAGGATCTTCTGGTGAGCGCATGGGGAGAGTCGCTGGCGTTCCTTCCCCTGGAGGAAGTCGCGCGGGCGCTTCTTGGGCCGCCGGGTTCTCCAGTGGGGTTGNCTGTCCAGCGCGNCGTTTCGCTTGCGCCGGGTGTTTCCAAGAAGAGAGCATGGCCTGGCTGGACGTTGAGCATGGAATCNCTTGGGCTGACGGTCACTGCTGTGGAACCANGCGGGGCGGCCGTAANAAAGGGGATACAACCCCAGGACCGCATCATTGAGATTGGTGGACGGTTTACCCGCTANTTGCCTCTGGAGGAGGCGGTTCGCATCACCCGCGACGCGCAGAAAAAAGGTCTTCTTGTCGTGATTCACAGGGATTTATTGATCAAGCGGGAATAAAAAATAACGACGAAGGAGGGATGAGGGATGGAAGGTCAGTTTCGACGCTCACAGTTTATTACAGATATTTCCTTGCAGCTAAGGTACATGGTCGTCACCTTCCTGATTCTGCTTGTTTTCTTTGGCATCTCTATCGGGATCGTCTACAAGACCGGTTGGGTTTACCTGGTGGAACGGCTTTCCCAGGTGTACCCGCAGGGAAGGCTGGTGGAGATTCTGCGTTTGATCTATCTGCGGCTTGCGCTGGGGTTTCTTTTGGTGTTGCCGGTGGCTTTTGTGATGACGCTGTTCCTTTCCCATACGGTCGCGGGGCCGCTGGTTCGGATCAAACGTTACTTGAAACTTATGGCCAAGGGGGAGTTTGAACTGGCTCCCTTGAAACTTCGTCCTTATGACGAATTGAAGGATGTGGCTGAACTGGTCAANCAGGTGACGACNCATCTGGGNCCGCGCGTTCATGAGCGGCGACAACTGGTCAAATCACTCCAGGAGACGGTCCACGTGCTGCGCAACGATTTGGCCCGGCTGCCATCCGCAGGGCAGGAGATTCATCGGAAGGTGAATTACCTCGCCGACACGCTGAAAATGCTGGAATGAGCGTTCTGCTCATCGTTCCGAAGAGGATTTTGACGGCACCGTCGATCGGACCTTCGGTGCTGTTCCTTCCGAGGAGAAACGGGCCCCCTGGTAGGCTGTAAAACTTGACGGCCTTTCTGTTTTGTGGTAAATAGATCTCTCACCCAGTGTCACCCAATAATCCAGCAGAAGGAGGAATTGTTACAAGCCATGGAAGTTATTATCAAGGAGTCTTACGAGGACGCAGCAAAGCTTTCCGCAGAGTTGATTGCCGATCTCATTCGCCGCAAGCCCCGAGCCATCATTGGTTTAGCGACCGGTTCGACCCCCCTGGGAACTTACAAGGAGTTGATCCGGCTCCATAAAGAGGAAGGTTTGGACTTCTCCCGGGTCATCACCTTTAACCTGGATGAGTATGTCGGCTTGACGCACGATCATCCGCAGAGCTACCACTACTTCATGTCGGAAAACCTCTTCAAGCACATCAACATTAATTCCAAGAATGTCCATATCCCGGATGGGACCGCCAAGGACATTCCTACCTTCTGCCGCTGGTACGAGGAGCAGATCGTCAAGTCCGGCGGGTTGGACCTGCAGCTTCTTGGGATCGGCGGCAACGGCCACATTGCCTTCAACGAACCGGGTTCCTCGCTGGGATCCCGCACCCGCCCGAAAACCCTGGATGAGCGGACCCGTCAGGACAATGCCCGGTTCTTCCGGAACTTGAACGAGGTTCCCAAGTACGCCATCACGATGGGAATCGGCACCATCATGGATGCCAGGCAGCTGATTCTGCTGGCCAACGGGGCCGGCAAGGCCGAGGCGATTGCCAAGACGGTGGAAGGACCGATCACCGCGATGGTTCCGGCGACGATCGTGCAGCTGCATCCGAAGGCCACGATCATCGTGGACAAGGCAGCGGCCACCAAGCTCACTCGGGAATATCCGGCCGAGCCGCGCGTCTTGGTTCTGGCGTAGCGTCGCAATGAGTCGTCCCAGCGTGGATGTCGTCAAGGCGGTGGAAACCGCCCGGGCGAGTTCCGAGTTTATCAAGGCCGTTCGCCTCGCGCGAACGGCCTTTTCTCTTCTTTCGGCAACCCCAGCCCAGCGGGCAAAGGCCGGCTACAAGCCGCTGACCCCGGCGCAAATGAAAATCCTCAAGGCCCAAGGAAATGCTGCCGAGGATTGGAAGAATGTCTGGGTCAAATCCGGCTTTGATCCCGAGCGCGTCCGAAACTGCCATTTTGCCGGCTCGGTGCTGTTGTCCGGTTTCAGCGGGACCGTCGGCGTGGAGGGAACCGTTTTCCCGACCGGTCTTTCAGACTCGACCCTCTCCTCCTGCGTCGTGGGCAAGGACGCTTTTATTCGCAGCGTCCGGTTGGTGAACCGGTCCGTGATCGGGGAAGGGGCCGTCTTGTTTGACGTTGGCGTGCTGACGATTGACGGAACCGAGAGTTTCGCCAACGGGCTGGAGGTTTTGATCGCCATTGAGACTGGCGGCCGGGAAGTGCGGCTTTATTCCGAGCTGACCGTCGAGGTGGCCTGGGCGTTGACCCGTTCGCGCGATAACAAGGCGCTTTTGGAGAATTACAGCGCGGCGGTGGATGAATACGTGAAGGGGGTTTCCGCCGGTTTCAACGTAATCGGAGCCTCGGCCCACATTGTGCATACCCCGAAGGTGGTGGGCCTCTTCTTGGGCTCTTCCGCGGTGATCGACAGCGCCCAATTGGTGGCCCACGCGACTGTTCTCAGCAGTTCCGATGAGGTGACAGAGATTTCCCACGGCGCGATTGTCAAGTCATCCATCCTTCAGTGGGGCAGCGAGGTCTCCAGCGAGGCGATTGTGGATTCCTCCCTTCTGACCGAACATTCCCACGTCGAACGGCACGGCAAGGTGACCCATTCGATCCTCGGGCCAAACACCGGTGTCGCCGAGGGAGAGGTGACCAGCGCGCTGCTGGGGCCGTTTGTCGGGTTCCACCACCAGTCCCTCCTGATTGCCGCTCTCTGGCCGGAAGGCAAGGGCAATGTCGGTTACGGCGCCAATGTCGGATCCAACCACACCGCCAAGGCCCCGGACCAGGAGATTTGGCCGGGGGAGGGTACCTTCTTCGGCCTGGGGGTCAACATCAAGTTCCCGATGGATCTGACCGGTTCCCCCTACACGATCATCGCCAGCGGCGTCAACATGCTGCCGCAGAAGGTGGAGTTCCCCTTCTCGCTCATCAATACCCCGGCGGCCGCCTATGCCGGCGTTTCGCCGGCCTACATGGAGATCATGCCCGGATGGGTTCTCTCCGACAACATCTACATGGTCAAACGCAACGAAGGCAAGTACCAGAAGCGCAACAAGGCCAAACGGTCGAAGTTTGATTTTGAGGTTTTCCGGCCGGAGATCGTGGACCAGATGGTGGATGCCCGCCGGCGTCTGCAGGCGGTGAAGAGCACGAAAGAGTACTACAGCTCGAAGGATGTCGAGGGCCTGGGCAAGAACGTTCTTCTGGAGTCAGCCCGCACAAAAGGGATCGAAGCCTACACCTTCTACATCCGCTACTACGCTCTGCTGGGATTGAAGCGGGAATTGGAGGCCTTGAACGCCAAGAAGGGCACCCATCTGGCGGAAGCCGGCAAACAGCTTTTGAGCGCTTCCAGCGGCTCGCCCCGATGGCAGCACGAGCGGGCGCTTGTGCAGAAAGAATTCTCCGGGCTTGAGCTGGCCGATCTGCTGCGGAAGTTGGCCGCCATGCAGGAGAAGATCGCGCAGGACGTTCAATCTTCGAAGGAAAAGGACGACAAGCGAGGGGCTGAGGTGATTGAGGATTACCACTTCGCCCACAAGCCGGCCTCCCAGGATTCGTTCGTCAAGGAGACCTGGACGATCACCCAGCAGATGAAGAGCCAGATCGAGCAGTTCATTGCGGCGCTTGGGAAGTCCGACGTTCGTGGTGAGCCTGTCGAACCACGAACGATTCACCCTTCGACAAGCTCAGGGTGACCGGCTCTCTTTAAAGCTGGGCGGTCCAGAGGAACCAGATTCGAGACTGCGCTGATCGGACGTCTGCCCGTTCCTGATCGTGATCGTATCCGTACTCACCCCGTAATTCCAACCGCTGTGTGGGGTAGAAGTCGTAACCTACGTTCAGGTAGGTGGCAAACAGAGATCTCCTCTCCAGTTCGTGCCCAAAGTCGCTGAGGTGGCAGGTCACACCAGGTGAAATGGTCAGCTTCCGGCGTTTATCCCATGAGGTATGCGTGTAGGGCCAGCCAAATCCGACGGTTCCGCCATGCTCCTGCGTGTGGGTCAGACCGGTTCCCCCGGGATTGATCAGTTTGCCGTGCAGGAAGGTGTAGTTAAGGAAAAGGGAAGCGGTTGACCAGAGCCGGATTGACCCGCCGCCGTTGGCCTCATGGCGAATGCCTCGTTGTCGAATCTCATCGAATACCTCGTTGAAGGCCTGATATCGATACCGGCCGTTTAAGAGGATGTGGTTCCCCAAAGGGTGCGACAATCGAGTTCCCACGGACCAACTTTCATCATCGTTAAAGATCGGATGATCCTTCAGGGGGTGCTCCAATTGGTAATCGGAGAAACCTGACCAATTGAGCAGTCCAAACTGCCGGGAGACCTCCAACTCACTGAGTGAGGTTCGGTTCTGCGAGGGGCGGGTGGAAGATCCTGGTATGGAAATCGTGTCATACAAACTTTCTCGAAGACCAATCTGCGGCCAGGCCCTTGGCGTCAGGATGTGGAGGTTGGCGGTATACCAGCTTTGGCGAACTTGTCCAAGGTTATCGTTATGATGCAGATTGTTGCGAATCCAGCTTCCTTCAAGATCCAGGTTAAAGGGACCCCAGGGTTTGAAGTTCAAGGTCTGCTGGATGAATTGCCGGTCGGCGGTGATCCCGGCGGGGTTACTGGAAAAAGCGATACCGTTGTCGGTCAGCAACCGGAAGTCCGGGCCGGTCCGCTCGAAGCGAGTCTTCGATAAAAACCAGGGGTGGATAAATCTGGATTCGGCCTGGAAAGAGACATCTTCCAGTTTCTCCTCGTCCCCAAACCGGCTTTCTTGAAGATTGGTGTGGGTCATGCTGTAAGCCTCGGCGGCTGTCAAGAACCAGACGTCAGGGATCACCTTGATCTCCTGATCCATGCTCATGACAGCGTTGTCGCGCGGTTGATTGGAAGGATCGATGGTCCGCATCCTTTCGTTTTCCATCGACTTGACAAAATTGCCCCCAATGCGGAACCGATCCTCCAGGAAATGCCATCTATCCCGCAGGCCCAGGACGGCCCGAGGATAGATGTACTGACCCTCTTCCTTCAGCCAAAAGGGATAAGCCCCGGCGAGCGCTTGAAATTCATGGACCGGCCCATTGACGATAAGATCCAGGCCCCGGTAACGAGATCCCCGCATGAAATAAGGGCTGGTAAATGTTGCGCTGTCGCCCAAACCGAGGTGGGAAGAATTTTCATAGAAATCCGCCAGCAATGTCCGATAGCGTACGTCATCGTGGCCGTTCCGGAAGCCATCCAAGTCAATGACAAAGTTGGCTCGCAGCCCGTCGCGTCCGGGGACATCCGCGGCCAGATGCTCATTCACCTGCAGTCCCCGATCGTCGAAGCTCTGGTCGGAATTCCGATTGGCATCCTGCATGTGTCGAGTCACCCGCAGTTGTTGTGTCAGATGCGAATCAGAGGAGGGGGGCCGATAAGATGAGGGAGGGTATTCTTTCGGCCGGAGCAGGGCTGCGAGGCTGTCGGACACCTGCTTGCGGAAAATAGGATCTTCCTGGCGATTTCCCTTGGAGACCCGTCCGAATTCCTGCAGAGCGGTTTCAAATTGCCGATGCCGATAGTGGAAATCTCCCATTGCAAACAAAAGCGCATCGTCGGGGCCATCTTGGACAGCCAGTGCAGTGACAGGTGATAGGTGACAGATGACCGCAAAGATCAATGATACTGTACATACCGTTCGCCCTGAGCTTGTCGAAGGGCGAACGGACGAAATCGGTAGCGTTCGTGCTTCGACAGGCTCAGCACGAACGGCTGCTGCGATTGACGATTCCATATCCTTCACGGGTTCCACAGCTCAACCACCAGCATCGCGGAGTAAGTTCCTTCCACCGCGCTGGCTCCGGCATCCGTTGCCAGATAGAAGGTGAACGGGTTCTTCAGTGTAATATCTCCTGTAGGGTTGGAGTCGGTAACAAACCGAGTGTCATGGGGTTCCTGTCCGATGAGCCGCCGCCAGCTTACCGGATCAGCCGTCATGTCAAGCAGATCCGGCACTCGAACCCATGACGCGCTCCCAAGATTTCTGTGGCCTTCCAGCAGAGGCGGACCGATCCAGAAGTCGTCGTTGTCCACAGGCGGCGGGCCTGCGAGGATGGCGTCCCACCCGGTTTTTTGAATGTCCGGGCCGTAGTTCAGGTTCCATACCTTTAGTGGGATCACATAGCGGCCATCGTGCGAAACGAGGCCGGCGGGGGAGGAACGCCTGAGAGCCCCTGGGATTCCCCGGAAGCGGGTGGCGTTGTTCGTATAGATACGGATTGAAAACGGCTGATCTTGCCGGAGCCGGTCGAATCGGAAAAAGTTCCATGAAACGGTGATCGGCATTGGATGCATGGCTCGTCCGGGGGGGATGGGCCCCACTTGAATTGTTTCCGGGAAGACCCGCAGAGAATCCGTTTCTGTCCCGACATGAATGGGGAACCGGCCTCGGATGCGGTCGACCTCCACCCCGTTTCCATCGTACAGGGGAAAAACCACCGTATAGGTTCCGGCAGAAAGGGTGTAGCTGCGCGTCAGGACGGCCATGCCTCCCCGTGAGGCGATGTTGGAGTTCGTCGTCAGGACCGGTGTTAAGGTGGTCGATATGCCGTTATTGATGTTGGTAAGGGTGACGTCTACCTCGGCAAACTGGGAAGCCGAATCGTTGTTTTGCACGGTAATTCTGAAGTTGACCGGATCGCCAGGATTAAAATCCTGCTGGTAGGCGACGGAGATGATTTTTAGATTTTTCCCGGTGATCGGTGAAGCCGGTGAGGCTGGGAGGAGAAGGAATAACGCGAAAGCCGAACTTATCACAAACGTCATCCTGAGACCGCGAAGTAGCCGAAGGATCTCGTTTCTAAAGGCGAGATCCTTCGCTTCGCTCAGGATGACATGTGTCTTGCTCAGGATGACATGCGTCTTGCTCAGGATGACATGCGTCTTGCTCGGTTTAATGGACCGTTCCATCCTGGAGAACCTCGAAGGCGGCCTCTTTTTGAAGGATCTTATTCTGCCCGAGATTGAGAGTGACGACAGCTTTGTAATGGCCAGGAGAAGGCATCGGGACGACCACGGGAATCTGAAGACCGGTCGCCGGGAAGATTGGGAGTGCTTTTCCCACGGGGCTGGCCCGAACAACGACATCACTTGTCTGGTGGAAAAACAGGATGGTTCCTAATGGGCGAAGGTGGATGGTTCCTTTGTTCTGCAGTTCAATGTCTGCTCGAAGCAATCCGCCGGAGGCAGCGGCGTGAATCTCGAAACGGCTGATCTCGGCCAGGACCTGCTGCCGCCCCTGGATCTGCAGGTAAACGGGCAGAGCGAATCTCGGCACCACGGTAATCTGGGCCCCCTTTTCAGATGGTTGCTCTTCTTCAGCAGGCAGCTCGTCAATCAGCAGGGCGGCGACATACTCTGCATGCGCATCCTTTTGTAGGGTGGGCGGCGGAGTCACGATGCAGGTGATTTTCTGTGAAGCGCCTGGGGCCAGGGTCAAGGCTCCGGAGGGCTCAAAGGTAAACCATGTCTCGGCCGAGGGGGGACGGGTAGAATCGGTCTGCCAAAATCGGTAAGGGGCCGGACGGACATTCACGTTGACCGTCTTTGCCCCGGAGTTGGTGATGGTTAAGGTGCTTCTGCTGGGTTGATCGGCTGGAATGGTGAGCTCCAGCCGAAGAGGGTCGACATCCACGGCAAAAGCAACAGAAGATGCAATCGTCATTGCGAAGGCACAAAGTGCCTGAAGCAATCTAGCTTTTAAAACGAGGTTGCTTCGCTTCGCTCGCAATGACAGTTGCTTCACGGCGCCGGGACGATCTCAATGTAGAGGTAAGTGTTGTAGCTACCCTGGACCGCCGTGGGCGGGGCGTTCACCCGCAGAAGAAGTTCAAACGGCGTGGGAATCGTGGAGTCCCCCAAGGGGTTGTCGTCTTCGGTGGATAATACCCCATCCGGCCCGGCGACCCAGGCCGCATTGCGTGGATCGATCCCCAGCAAGACGACATCGCTGTAAGGAGCCCCTTCTTTGGGGTCGGCAACAGGATGATAGGGGGTGTAGTTAGGTTCGTTGATGTCCGGCACCCGCCGCCAGACCCCGACGCCGAAATTCGGGCAGTTCACCTCGATGGGGATGGAGAATCGTCCATCCTCCGAAACCAGGCCGTCGGGTGTGGGGCGCTGGATGGCGCCGGCGATGCCGCCGAAACGAAGATTGTCCGTGTAGATCCGCATGATCCAGGGATACTCGCCGTTGTACAAGCCGTTCACCATGATCGGCTCCAGCTCTTTCCCCCCGGGTTCCGTGATGGCGAACTTCACCGCCGGCGTGAAGGTGTACCCGCCGAAAGAGCCGACGGTCCCTGTGACATAGACCTCCTGCTTGACGGAGGCAAAGACGGGTCGATAGGAGAAGAGAAACAAGAATAGCAGGATCATCGCGAGGCCCCGAAGGGGCCGTGGCGATCTTGTTCTTATAGCCATCCTCGCCCCTCCAAATCATGCTGGACGTCCGTGAATGTTTGATAGGAAACGGCAGGGATTCCCTGGCTCCGGCACCAGGTGGCCAGATCATCCTTGGCGAAGGTGAGGTCCGCTGCCCGGACGGCGCAGCGATCGGTGACCCCATTGCCGACGAAAACAGTCGTATACCCTTGCGCTTTCCACGACAGAATCGGGTCCCCTTTGCAATGACCGCAGTCTTGGCAGGTGACGGAAGGGTAAGGGAACTCCACTCCCCAGGAGCCGTTCTTTCGATATAAGCGATTGGCCAGATAAGGAAGGGGCCCAAGGCCCTTCTCGGCCAGCACCGTTT
>JGI1358J11329_10002872_pt1 | contig 13058 bp, 7 predicted proteins | sample Subgroupgradi54m_FD_11329 | JGI IMG/M metagenome (IMG submission 11329)
CCCGCGTCCAGCGCCAAGCCGATCTCCGCCGCGCGGCTGGCGGCGGGTCCGTTTGAGCGGCCTCCGCTTTTATTGTTAACTCGTGAAATCGATCAATCGTTGACGATCGGGAACTGGAGCTTGAAGGTAACGGCTATTGAAGACCAAAGATCACCGCGCAGCGCGACGGTGCTTCTTGACCGGGGAATCGGCGAACCCGAGGCGTTGACTTTGGAAGTTGGAAAGGATCGGCTCATCAGCTCAGAACCTAGGATCATTCTTGGAGTGAGCAAAAGAAAATGGAAGGCGGGCACCGTTCGTTTGGTGATCATAGCTCCTGAGGATGTCCCGGTCGTGAGAGACAACGCGAAAGTCAAGACCCCCCGTCCGGACAGGGTCCGCGCGGACTCTGCCAAAGCGCGATTGAGGAACTTTCTTGGAACCAATCACGGAAAACCCGTCGGTTCCAAATCGCTTCTGGAGACCATCAACCAAGGTCTCCCGCCGGATCGTACGCTGACGTTGGACGCCGTCGTCGCGGGTTTAACCCAAGCCGGCTATCAGCCGCTAAGCGCCCATTCGACGATGTACGCGAACGCCTCAGCCATCGGGACAAGAAACCCACGATCCAATGCCGCGCGCCTGCCTGAATCTGAGGGGTCTGAATCTGAGGGGTCAAATCTCTTCTTGCCTGCATCTCCAGGCCAAAATGAATCCTCTGGATTAGATGAGGGCAAGGGGAGATTTGACCCCTCTATTGCTCACGATCAAAAAGCGCCGATGCGATGGTTTTCGATGCGCAATAGGCAAGTGCGGCGTCTTATGACCGAGCCTAAAGCAACTTCCTCCGCCGTCCGTACCCAGAGCGTCAGCGTCCACTTGTCGGACGGGCAGGGACAGCCTCCGGCGGCGCGGTTGGCGGCCTTGGACCCGGGATCACAAAAGCCGCTTGAAGACAGCCTACGATCATGGATCCAGGCTCCGGAGACTGTTTTTGATTTTGTCGAAGGTCATACCGCGGAGGTTACTTGGAAAGTCAACGGACTTATCTACCGTGATACCGGCGACCCGCGTATGCCTGTGATCGTCGCGCCTGATCTTGGCGGCGATGTGGAGGGGATACGGCGTTCAATGGAGTTTGTGAAAAAGAATCTTGGGAATTTATTCGTCCCATTCACGATCGTGAAGGATGTGACGGTCAAATATAAAGATCGGGAGGGACGACCGGGAACCGCTTACTATCCATTTGTAGCCGTGGAAGCAAACTTGGATGCGAAGCCATTTCCTTTGGATAAGAACGATCCCTTTGTTTCTCAGGCCTCCGGTATCATTCAAGCGCTCAATACAAAAGGCGTCTCTTATGGGGGAGTAATTTACCCCAACCATTTTGGATTAAACAAAGAGACCCGAGAGCCTTATTTAAGAGTATTTGGCAACGACACGTCATCTTCCGGCAAATCTCCCCAAAACAGTTTTCTTTACTGGGAGGATCATATTGAAGGCGGCCTTGAAGTGCCCGTGCCTTTTAAAGACGGTCCCACGGTCCACCTGAGGGAGCTCACATTCGGCCCCGTCCCGGACGTCGAAGTTCCTGTCTCCGCCGCGCGGTTGGCTAAACCAGCCGCGGGTTTTTCGTTTGCTCCGGAAAAGGACACCCGCCCATCAAGAATTAAGGATGCACTTAAGAAAGCAGAAGCAAAGAAGCATGAAAAAGCGGAACTGGAAAAATATTACCTGGCGATCATAGACATTGTCGGGTCAAATCCAAAAACATGGGCCTCGGCAAAATATGTGCTCGGAGGTCTTAAGATCAAACATCGATTACCGATCAGAGAAACCGCTTTAAGAAAGTATCTCCTGGAATTAAAGAATGTCGAGGTTATCACGATCGGGAAGCGCCTTGTCAAGAAGAAGGACGGTAAGACCAATGGCCGAGTGGTGTTTTACTACTCCTTGACCGAGGCTGGACACCTACTCAAAGGAGCGAAAACTCTCCCGGATCAGTATCGCTCGTATCTGATCGACAATTCAAAGTTAGGGCAAGGGCTGGGCCGGCGACTGAAGAGCAGAGAAGGCGCGCGACTGGCGGTCGGTCGCGAAAATTCTGAAGGCTGGTCGGCATTGCCAATTCTGGGCTCTCAAAAGATCAGCCTACAGTATCGGATGACCGGCGAAGAAAAAGGCGGGCTATCGGTTTACGAAGTCCAGATCCTACGGAAGAATATTGCGCCCGTCTCTATCGTCATGCGGACTGCGGGTAATGAGGCGCAGTTGAGAGGGTTGTTGACACAAGCGGTATCCGAGCTCTCCCAAAAAGTGAAAGCGGACAAACATCCGGATGATTTTGTGAAGGAATTGAGCGCTTTGTTGGCCAAAAAAACCCTTTCAGATCCAAAATTTTATGTGAGATTTGCCGAAGCCATTGATGAGGTAACTCAAGCGATGGTGACGGTCAAGCCCGGAGATCTCACAACGACCGATGAAGCCGATATCGCTGAGCTGCTCCTAAAGCCTGCAAGCGCCGCTTTGGACAGCGCCGCTGTGTCGCTCGCCTCTCTTAAGGGAAGCGCCGGCTACAAGGAAAGAGAAACGACTCTCCAAGTTTCAAAGAACGCCTTAAGCGCGCTTCAAAACGAGATCCTTCTTAGCCGAGAGCGGATCCTTAAGGCGGTCAAACGTCATTTTGATGCAGATCTTTTTACATCAGAACCTGCGATAGTTCGAGAGATCATGAGATCTGTCGGTCTGAAACCGGCAAAAGAGATCAGCGACTTCAATAAATTGAGAGAGCTTGCCGCCTCAGGACGAAAGATCTCAAGACAAGATCTCATAGATCATTTTGTTAAAAATATATCCTCTGGAAGACACAGTTCGGGCAGGCCCATGGCGGAAGTTTTCGCGGATCACTTTCTTTTTGCGGAGAAAACCCAGGCAGACCTCTTGGCGGATATGGAGCGGGAGAGGGCCGAACAGGCCAGACGGATCCGGGATCGGTTCGTAGAAAAGGGGAGTATCGACGATAGAGAGGTCGATTCGTTCCTGCAGAAGGAGAGACTTATGAAAGCGGGCGGTTTCCTATCGGTCGCCGTACTTTCTCTGATGACCGACACGGATTATGATGCCATCGCGCAAAAAGTGCGGTTATCCGGCACTCACCCCATGAATGTAAAATATTTAGAGGAAGTTAGACGTAAAGCCAAATGGCTCCTTGCCAATGACGAAACTTTTCGGGAGCTGGTCGAGAGATACCGGCAGACAAGCCTGGCCATCTCAGCTGCGAAGAACGCATCCTCCGCGAGATTGGCGAACCGCATAGAATTTGCGGTAAACGCAGGCGAGGAGAGAACCATCGCGGTTTCACACTGGAACGAGATCGAGTTTCCTTTGGTGCTCAGATTTTCATGGGATGCGGAGTCCGGCGGCCCTGTCTTTCAGAGGGTCTACACACCGTTCGAAAGAGACGGGAAGATCTATGCTTTGGGGACCGCTCCGGAGTACGTAAAGGGAATCTACGAACTGAGCTTCCAGTATGAAAAAGAGGGAAACAAAGTATTCGCGCAAGAATCTGAGGGGTCAAATCTCTTCTTGCCTGCATCTCCAGGCCAAAATGAATCCTCTGGATTAGATAAGGGCAAGGGGAGATTTGACCCCTCTACAGTCGCGGCCGCCGAAGGCGACCTTCGCTCAGGGCCGGACGCAGTCGTGAGCAAGGGGTCTGAAAGACCCCGCGTCGAATCGGCGCGGTTGGCTTGGAATAACTCCCTTCCAGATCTTATACCCACAAGCGAATTTTGGACTTCCAGGGATCACGCTTTGCCGTTCGAAGTGGTCTTGTCGCCTTGCCTGGGTGTCGTATTTGTGAATAAAGACGGGGATGTTGGGACGGCCCATCTTATCCCATCAGGGCCCATGGAGATTCTCTGGACAACAGGCCTACTGGCAGAGGTGGCGACCTCGGTTTCTTATGGGGCACTGGCTTCTTCGGCTGCATCGGTCCTTGGCAAATTGAGGGACCTATACTTAGCTTTTGTTCTTGGAAATTTAGAAGGAATCCAGTGGGACAAGGCTTTGATCATCGAGTCTCAGCCGACTGAGCTTATTCTTCAGCATTACCCTTGGTTAGATCCGGGGTATTTTGTCACGGCCGGGGATATCGAATCGTATTTAAGGGGGTTCGGAGCATTGGACATTCGAACGACAAGATTCAATGCCGGTTGGGATAATGGACTTCGCTTGATCGTCCGGGCCAGCGGAGACATTGCTGTAAGCGAACTCATCCGAAACGATATTTCTAGCGGCCGGGGTTATCGTCTCAATATGAATGATCAAAATTTTGATGAAGTTAGCCTGTCTGCATCAGCATCCCTTCGACAGACTCTCGAACAGGTTCTTCGGGACATAATAACTAATTTAGGAGAATCTAACACCTCGCCAGATGCTGAACCCGGCGGCACCGGCGCTCGATTGGCCGGAAGTAAGAATTTAAGGGCAGACCCCACCAAAATATCCACCCCCGGGGTGGACATCGGTGATCAAAGTCTCGCCGCCGCGCGGCTTGCCCTGAGCGAGGCAAACGAGTCGAATGGGTTGGCGGACGATGATATTCTTCAGGGGCGGCCATGGGTGGATTGGATAGAGAGGCATAGGGATGATATTTCACAAAAAGGCGAATTTAGGCAGAGACTTTTTGGTTTTCTGCACACGATACTTGCGCCGGACAATCAAAATTTTAATAATCATATTCCCGGGGTTCATCGCGCGTCGTTCATAGATCTTCCGGAAGGGTTGCTGCCTGCGGCAGAAGGAGTCAAAGCCATCGCCAACGCGCTCAGCGGCGCTTGGAATGAAAAGTTCAACGGCTCGATGGCCACGTGGTTTGTTGAAGCTTTCTTTTGGTACGAATTTGATCAGAAACGTCTTCAGGGTAAAGCGGACCAGCTGATGATGCTTCCGGAACCCTTGCTTTTCGACACGCTGTTTTATCTGATCCTGCATTTGACAGCCCACACGAAAAATTTCTCTCACTTTTCGGAGGTGCTTCGAGACGGGACGAGTGGTTTTGTGGATGATGTTATTTTAGTTCAAGTAACTCTGCGGTTTCTGCAGCTTTTCATTGCTACAAGTCAGACTGACCCGGATAAACTGCGCACGATCGTGAACGAGTTTCCCGCCGACCCCAAGAAGGAACCACTCACCTGGGACGATCTATACCTGTACGCTTTCGCCGCGGCTTTAGATCCGCATGTTTATTACCCTTCGAAGCAGTTTACCAACCAAAACGGATATTTAATTCCTCATTATCGTGACGAGGTGATTCAAGGGGTTAAGAGACTACCCGTTAATGACAGGCAAGCGGCGCTGGGTTTGATGCGCCGCATTGCGGAGGACCAAGATCTGTGGAAGAGGTGGAAAGAACACGGACTCCTGATGCCATTCATGAATGTCTTGGATCGGGTTGCGATGCCCAAAAAGCTAATGCATGCCGGACCCTTATCGGACCTACGGTGGGGGTTTTTTGAGAATGTTTATCTTAATACGTTGAGCATCCGGAAACCATGGGATGATCTCTTTCCAGGCCTTTACGTCGAAGAGACCTATTTTGATGAATACACACAGGCCATAAAAATAGACATCGCCGACATAGAAGCCGCCGGGCTTGTCCCGGGAACCGGTCCTCTGGTTACCGAAGGCTCGCGGTTGGCGGTTAATGACTTAAATTTGGTTCAGGAGTCTGCTGACCGGACGTCGTCCCGCAGGGAGAGGTTAAGTTCTCATCCTAACGTCTCCCCGTCGGACGTAGTCCCGTCTACGTCTATAGTCCCGTCTACAAATGATGTTTCGGGACAGGATCCGGTTAGCATTGTCGGATCGAGGCTAGCAAAGAACTCATCCGGAAAAATTACTGAGTTGATCCACCCGGATATTATTGCTCAGTTTAGAGAAAGTGTAAGGGACTGGATCTCTGAAAATCCAAGCAATCACGTGGGTGTGATTATCTTCCTGTCGCAGGGGGATGTTCTTGAAGTTTCCACGGTCAAGAGAACAGAAGATGTTTCTACGACTACTGAAGAGGATATGAAACCAATCTCCGACTGGTTGGAGCCCCACTATCCCGAACGAATGTTTACCACGGGTACATTTATTCTGGACGATAACGAGGCATTTAAAGATATGGCCAAGTATTTTTTGGGGCTGTTCCCTGGAGCTGAGCGCGTAGGGGACGCAAAGTTTCTAGATCCTGCAAAGCCAAGAGCCCTGGATTTTATGGTTCTCACCGGAAACTCGCGGAAAGAGGTGGCTATCACCAAAAGAATTAAAAAGGTCATTGCGCCATCCGCGGCGCGGCTGGCAATTTCTGAGTCTGCTGACCGGACGCCGTCCCGCAGGAAGAGGTTAAGTTCTCATCCTAATGTCTCCCCGTCGGACGTAGTCCCGTCTATGCAATTTGAGCAAGTAGTCAGGGAAAGACTTGACCCCTTTCATCAAGCCGCGCGGTTGGCGAAGGTTCGAGACAAGGGGCATAACAAACGGTATTCAAGTGTTCAAGAGGCTCTGAATGATGATGAAACCAATGACCGGTACCGATTTATTGAATCTTTGGACGTGTGGAGGGTAGGACTAAATAAGCCAGGAATATTAACGCCAAATGGCAGGGAATCCAGTTTTAAAATAAGTAGCGTAGAGATGCTGCTTCGTATCATTGTTGATGAATTGACGAAAAACTGGGAGCACGTCCAGTCAAGCGTCGATGAGAAACATCCGCTTAGAATTACCATGAAAAAGGATGCAGGCAATGTTTTAACCATAAGAGTCATTAACCTGGGGCCCAATTTTGATTTTGAGAAAGGTACGGAGTATGAATTTACAACGGCCTCTGACAATGAAAAATATTCTGGAAAAGGCCTAGGCTTGTATGATGTTCGAGCTTTTTTTGAACAGTGGGGTATGGGCACTTTAAACGTAAGCTCTGGAACAAACCGGTGGATCGTGACCAAAGACAATTTTACCAAGGCAATAGGCCGGAGAGTCGCTGGCACCGTGTTTGACATCCGAATTCCTCTGGCGCCGTACATTGGACTGCCTTCGGGGAGTTCCGGTGACCCCGGCGCCCGATTGGCCGGAAGTCAAGATTTAGGGGCTGACCCCGGGTCTGCAAGAGAACATGAGGTCAAGAAGAGATTTGACCCCTCTACCTTTCAGAGTGCCCATGCGGCTCGTTTCCTCGAGGAAAAGCTTCACAGCTTCGTTCCCGCGTCGTCGGGCATCCTCGATGGTGTCGGCACAGCTAGAGACTCCCAGCTCGGGACAGAAGCTGACGAAGGTGTTGCCTTCCTTAAATATAAGAAGAGTGAATTCGATGCGCATGCCCAAAATATACCACATTTAAACGGACAATACCAATCCGCCGCGCGGTTGGCAGATATGCCGTGGATGGAAATGGATGAACACAACGCGAGACAACTTGTGGATATAACGACCCGGCATGCGGCGGCGGAAGGAGGAATGAAATATTCTTTATTTGTTTTGATTATCGATGCAAAAAATAGAAGGTTTAAATTCAACTCAAGTGAATTTGGTCGCTCTCATGTAGATCAGATGCGCGATTTGGCCGTGAATGATCCTGACTATTTGTATTATAAGGGCCAGCTTACAGGTTTGAGTCTCACTTTGGATGGGGTGGACATTGGTTCAATTCAGGATAAGGAAAAAGTATTTAAGGTAAAAAAGGCTGATCCTATTCTGGTACTCGATCTATTCGCTAGAGGTGGTTTAAGAAAGAGTATTTCAATTTATACAGTAAACATGCTAGAACCCCTTTCGTTGGGAGAAGTTATTGGTTCAGATGATTCTACGGACGCCGAAGATGAGACTGGGAGCAAGGGGGCGCGGCTGGCTGTTTTGCGGTTGGCTTTATCCCGTTTCCTCAATGGGGTAGCGCACGCCGCCGAGCCGAATGTTGTTGGAAAGCAGCTTCCTGTCTCGATCGGTGATGACACGACAGTATTTCAGTACGTCGAATACCGTAACGGCAGGCGAGTGGCGGTGTCGCGGCGGTTGCGGGTGCCGCTTGATTCTAAGCGGACAAGATCTACGGAGGCCGGAGTTATAGAGGTAGGCGGACCAACTGCTCAGGATCTACGTACGCTTCGTGGCGCGATCACTCAGCGGGTGGATGATTCTTTGGATACCGTGACGACTTTAAGCAAAGAACCGGTTGTGATCGAGATGAACCTTGATTTTATGGGCCGTGATCTTTTTGAGTCCGCGGCGGAGGAGATCCTTCTGGAGCTGAAGACCGAGATCGAGAAGGCCTACGCGGAAAATGTTCATATTTTACCCGTTGGAAAACTGGCCAAACGTTTGAGCGCTTTGTCCGGAGCAGAGGGACTTTTCTTGAAAGAAATACCTCAGGAATTGAAAAACGCCCGCAGGATGAAAATGGGCGCTCCGGCCAAAGGGGTGCAGATAGCGGTGAGGCGTCTTTCGGAAGGGCACATCATCACGCTCGCGCCTTTCTTCAAGCTTGCCGTCTATGCCGGAAAGACTGATCTTGAAAATATCCCCGATGGCGTACACGCTGCCTACAAGACCCTCGCCGACCAATCCGTCGACACACCCACTCTCAAGCTGATACTTTCTGGTTTGGCTAGCGTCCGTATTCTCGCGCGCTACGCCCTGAGAGCGATCGCCAAAGTCGACATTAACCTCGCCGCGAAGTTCTACTCCCTCATGAAACGCATGCTTGAGCAGGCGGCTTAAGGAATTTAATTTTCTTTAAGAAATTGTCTGACCTGATCGTGGTTACCCACGAAGACGAGATAGTGGCTGTTGTTTTCCAGGCGGGTAAGAATACGAAGATGTCCTTCCAGATAGGCTTCCCAGATCTGTCCACGCAGTCTCTTAAAGATGAATCGGTAGCTCCGTTCTGCGAATTTAATGACGTGAGGTCGGCCGGTGAGAGGCAGACCCGATTCGAAGGAATGGGTCAGGGCTGAAACAATAAGACCCGCGGTCTCCCTTTGGTGAGCGCTTAACTTTTTAAGACAGCGTTCGTAACTGGGAAGGGTAAAAAGCTGAAAAGGCACTTACTTGCCCGAGTGAGCTTTCTTGATCCATTCACGAGTGACAGGACGTGCGGACTTTTTCTCGCGCTGGTAGGTCTCTTCGACCAGATCGAGATCTTTTTCTGAAAAGACTCTCTCGACTGGATCGATGGGTGTCAGGATGATGTGGTTTCCTCGAATCTCCGCTTTCAAGTAATTGTCCTCACCCAAGCTAAGCGATGCCACGAATGCTGAGGGGAGATTGACCTGCCGATTTCGGTTCATTTTGATGATCGCTGTCATTGTTTGCCTCCATAGGAAGTATGCCTAAATCTAATAATATTGTCAAATTAATATATTGTTAATATTCCCTATTGTGATTCAAGCTTGATATCCCAAATTGTGACATCAAGTGAAAAATGCTACAATACCGCCCATGCCTACAAGTCGTTTAAATCAAAGAAGTTCTGAAGTGACGCAAGGGGATCGTCGTGCGCCCAATCGCGCCATGCTTCGCGCGGTGGGGATGAAGGACGAGGATTTCTCTAAGCCCATCATCGGCATCGCCAGCACCTGGAGCAACCTCACGCCGTGCAACATGCACATCGATGAGCTTGCCCGACGCGCGGACGCAGGCGTCAAAGCGGCTCAAGGCGTTCCTTTAACATTTGGCACCATCACTGTTTCTGACGGGATCTCTATGGGCACGCAGGGGATGAAATATTCTCTCGTAAGCCGCGAAGTCATTGCCGACTCCATTGAGACCGTTTGTAACGCGGAGCGCTTCGACGGCCTTGTCGGTATCGGCGGCTGTGACAAAAATATGCCGGGCTGTCTCATGGCGATGGCGCGGCTCAATATTCCGAGTGTTTTTGTCTACGGGGGTACGATCAAGCCGGGGTGTATCAACGGCAAAGACATCGACATCGTCAGCATTTTCGAGGCCGTGGGTTCCTACGGCGCCAAAAAAATTTCTAAAGAAGAGTTCGCCAAGGTCGAAGCCAATGCCTGTCCGGGCGCCGGCTCCTGCGGGGGAATGTACACGGCCAACACGATGGCTTCCGCGATCGAGGCGTTTGGCATGAGCCTTCCTTTTAGTTCTTCCGCCGACGCCACGAGCGATGCCAAGAAGAACGACACACAGAAAGCCGGCGAAGCGGTCGTCGAGCTCATTAAAAGAAATATCCGGCCCCGCGACATTCTCACCAAAAAAGCTTTTGAGAACGCCATCTCGGTCGTCATGGCTCTCGGCGGCTCGACCAACGCGGTGCTTCATCTGATGGCCATCGCTCACGAAATGGGTGTGAAGCTTGCCCTTGAAGATTTCAACCGTATCAGTAAGAAAGTACCGCATCTGGCGAACTTGAAACCCAGCGGCCAGTACGTCATGTCGGACTTGAACAAAGTCGGCGGAGTTCCCGGCGTGATGAAAATGCTTTTGGACGCGAAACTTCTGCACCCCGACGCTTTAACCGTGACCGGCAAGACGATCGGGGAGAATCTACGCGACGTCAAAGCCGTGTCTGATGAAAAGATCGTTCGACCGCTGTCACGCCCGCTCTATCCCACAGGTCCGATGGTGATCATCAAAGGTAATCTCGCCCCCGAAGGCGCCGTGGCGAAGATCGGCGGTTTAAAAATATTCACTCATCGCGGTCCCGCGCGTATTTTCAACTGCGAAGAAGACGCGCTTGATGCCATCATCAAAGGCAAGGTCAAAAAGAACGACGTTGTCGTCATCCGATACGAAGGCCCCAAGGGCGGCCCCGGCATGCGCGAGATGCTCTCGCCGACGAGCGCTTTGATCGGCGCGGGGCTCGGAGACTCGGTCGCGCTCATCACCGACGGGCGTTTTTCAGGCGGCTCGCACGGATTCGTCGTCGGGCATGTCGCGCCCGAAGCCGCGGACAGAGGCCCGATCGCCGCTTTGAAAGATGGAGACATCATCTCCATCGACTCAAAAAAGCTTTCCATCAGCGTGAATTTAAGCGCCCAAGAGATCAAGGCACGTCTTAAGAAACTTAAGCCCTTCGTTCCGAGTATCCGCACCGGGGTGCTCGCCAAATATTCGAAACTAGTCTCATCCGCGGCTAAGGGAGCCGTGACCTCATGAGCTCTCCGGGGCGTTATGTGGTGGTGGACGTCGAAACCCAGAAAGGTTTCAACGAAGTCGACCGAAAAAAACTTTACCTGCTCAAAGTCTCCGTGGCTTGCGCTTACGACTCTTTGACCGATTCTTACACGGCTTACGAGGAGAAGGAGCTCGCGAAGCTCGAAGCGCTTCTTAAAAGCGCCGACCTTGTCGTGGGATTCAATGTCCGCGATTTCGACCTGGAGGTGCTGGCACCCTACTTTGTTTCCTCCGTGAAGAATCTGTCGATCCTGGACATCCTCGTCGAATTTGAAAAGGTCCGGGGTCACCGCATCAGCCTTCAGAGCGTGGCTCAAGCGACGCTCAAAGCGTCCAAATCCGGCAGCGGCTGGGACGCGCTCCGGCTCTTTAGAGAAAATAAAATGGATGAGCTCAAAGCCTACTGCATGGATGACGTGAAGATCACCAAGGACGTCTACGAATACGGCAACAACCACGGCAAGATCCTCTTCATCTCGAACCGGGACTACCAGACCCACGAAGTGCCCGTTTCCTGGGGCAACGCCCTAGAAGGTCTCAAAGCGCAAAAGAAATCAGAAGAGTCCTTTCCGACGAGTCTCTTCTAGTGAGTTTTTACCTCCGGATCTGGCAGGCCTGCGACATCGCGGAGATCACTAAACACCTTCTCATTGTCGGCGAACTCACCGCGGACTGCGCCGCCTGCCGGGAACTTGGCATCAATTACTCGCAAGCCCACCAGTGCCCGAAATGCGGGGTCGTCTTCCGTTTTATCGCGTCAAGGAACACCGGCAAGCTCGACCGCGGACGCGGCGGGACCGTCAAAAGGATCAAAGACCGCAGGCCGGACTTGACTTTTATCGACTACGAGGACTATAAAGAGATAACCGGTAAGGCACAGGCCCGTGAATTTTTTAGTTAAACAGGAGAACAATATGAAAAAAATAGGAATGGCAGTACTGGCAGTGGCGCTTTTGGCCGGCGGGACGGCTGCTTACGCCGGAAACGCCAGCGATCCCCACTATCAGGAGATGAAGGCGCTCAAGGATAAACAGCGCGCGGAGAGGGAAGCCAACCGAAAGAACCCTCCGGCTGTGAACAAGAACAGCTTCTGGCACAAAGAGGGCGAGCGCTCCGGCCTCGGCGGCACGGGAGAAGGCTTCGGCGCTTTTGTCAAAAAACTCAACCCGGTCCCGTTCTTCAAGAACCAGCAGGAGCAGTACAACGCCCGTAAAACTGCCGGTACGAAGTAATTCTGGAAATGAAACGGATAGGACAGATCGTCCTATCCGTTTTTTTTCTTTCAACGTTCTTTATCCCGCTCGGATCATCGGAAGAGAGCCCATTGGTTGAGGTCCAAAAAATAAATTCCCGCATTCGTGTGGACCTGCGCTACACGACTGAAGATAATTTCATGAAAGAAAGACTTTATCCGGCGGATTCGCGTTGTTTCCTGAGGCGTGAGACGGCGATGAAGCTTTCGCGGGTCCAGGACGCGCTTGAAAAAGAAGGGCTCGGCCTCAAACTGTTCGACGGCTACCGTCCGCTTTCGGTGCAGAAGAAGATGTGGGCCCGCTTTCCGGTCGAAGGGTACGTGGCCAACCCCGCCAAGGGCTCCAACCACAATCGCGGCGCCGCGGTGGACCTGACGCTCGTGGATCCGTCCGGGCACGAGCTCGCGATGCCCTCGGGCTACGATGAATTTTCAGAGCGCGCTCACCGGGATTATCAGCAAGGCTCACGCGCCGCGCTCAAGAACCGCGAGATCCTCCAAAAAGCGATGGAGAAAGAAGGATTCCGCGGGATCACCACCGAGTGGTGGCATTTTGACGATCTGAATTGTAAAACTTATCCACTTTTAGACCTGCCGGTCTCTTCGATCATTCCCGAATCGTGAAGGAAGTCCTGCGGCTGGGTGACGAGGA
>JGI1358J11329_10002873_pt1 | contig 13055 bp, 14 predicted proteins | sample Subgroupgradi54m_FD_11329 | JGI IMG/M metagenome (IMG submission 11329)
ACCTTACGGGCCGGAGCGTCACTGCTCGCACCTCTATCCTTACGGACGACGGGCGTTACCCGCTACCATTTCCGCCAATTGGCGGATGGGTGTCCCGACTTTCCTCTCTGCTAAACTCCCGATGTGAAGAACTATCATTGACAGTGCTTGGGAAAGCGCAGAGCTACTGCCTGAACTACCTCCGCTTACAATTCTAGTGAAAAATACCCATTTGTCAATGTTCACTATCCTAAAATAACGATCGTTATTTTAGGATAGTGAACTAGAAACGGTCAGCTCCCTTCCCTAAAGAAGGGTGTTGAGAGCTTGGTTCACGAGGCGGTCGGCAAGGCGGTTTTCTTCTCGAGCAATATGAATGAACTTAACTTTTTTGAAATCCTGTTGGAGATTCCAAAGCTCTATAAAGAGCGGCTGGAGCTCCTTATCTTTTATCTTGTATTTAGCGTTCAGTTGTTTGTATAGAAGCTCGCTATCCGTTCTAACTTCTATTTCACTTTTAGCTTTTTCTTTGCCTAAAAACTGCTTAGCTTTCTTTAAAGCAAAGACGGCGGCTTTGTATTCAGCAACATTATTGGTGGTGTTGCCTATTCGCTCTTGATAGCTCTTATTGCCGATAAGGACACCGACAGCGGCCGGTCCAGGATTACCCCTCGCTCCCCCATCGATGTAAATTACAAGCTTCATTTTTCTAATAGTTTTAGGAAAATATTGTAGGCGGTGCGGGCGTCATCGATTGCTCGATGCTGCCTACCCATATTAACGCCGAAATAAGCGGCTAATTGCCTTAGAGATAGATTAGCAACTTCCTCCTCATCCTTAAGTTTAAGCCAGGCCAAGGAAAAAACATCCAATCCCTTAAAAAAATAGGTTGGTTGGAGACCCGAATCTTCAACAGCTTTCTGAAGCCACATCCAATCAAAGGGTAAATTGTTAGCCACAAGCACCGTTCCATCGGCGAATTCAAGGAAAGTCTTAAGTCCAAGCTCGAGCGCTACTGCCTGGATCCAATCATTCTCATTATAACCGCTAATGGCTAATCCCTCGGGGTCGGCTTCATCAATCTTTAGAGGTTGAATTTTCAATTCCAGCTCATTCAAAATTTTGAATTCTCGTGGTTCAACTCTCACGGCTCCTATTTCGATTATTTCGGCTTTTAGGTCCAGGCGAGTGGTCTCGAGGTCAAAAAAACATAGATCTCGTTCTGGCAGAGGCAGATCAAACAATCTGTATCGGATCTGGTCGTTCATCTCTTTCGTTTTAGGGCGGCAATTCCGGGTAGTTTCTTACCAGCTAAGAATTCAAGCATTGCTCCCCCGCCGGTGGAGATAAATATTTTACCGTGCCTTTGCTTATCAAGTTTTAGGGACAAAGCGGCGATTGTTTCGCCCCCGCCGATTACCGTTTCTGCTTTTTTATTTTTTAAGACGGCCTTAGCAATACTCAATGTGCCTACGGCAAATTTTTCTTTTTCAAAATAACCCATTGGGCCATTCCAGATAATTGTTCGGGCGTTGGAGATAATTTCAGAGTAAAGTTTAATAGTTTTCGGCCCGATGTCGAGAATCTTATTCCCCTCTTTTTTCCAGTCAATCGGAATTACTATTTTTTTGTTCTTCGAAAGAAGCTTAGTAGTTTGGGCGAGTTTTGGTTCGTTTATGGAAGAACCAATGTTAACCTTATTAAGTTTCAAAAAATTATTCGCCGGGCCGCCGCCAACGAGAGCATAATCTACTTTTGGCAAGAGATATTTCGTAAAAAGGATTTTGTCGGCTAGCTTCGCCCCGCCGATAATTAAAACGAAGGGGTGCCGGGGGTTTGTTCGGACTTTTGTCAGGGCTTGAGTTTCTTTTTTCAAAATTGGACCGGGTGTACTTGGCAAAAATTCAGTGATGGCAGAGATAGAGGCATCGACTCTGTGGCTATCCGCAAAATCATTATTGATATAACGGTTTCCAAGCGCGGCCAGATTTTTTGCCAGGGTTCTGCTATTTTTTCTTTCGCCAGGAAGAAAACGAAGGTTTTCTAATAAGAAGATACTGCCTGGCGGAGAATTATCAATTTCATTTTTAATCTTCTTAAAGTCGAAGTGCGGGATAAATTTGATTGATTTACCGCTTGCTGAAGCTAGTGCTTTGGCGAATGGCTTCAAGCTTAAACTTCTATCAATGCTCCTCGGTCGACCAAGATGGCTTAGAATAACTACTTTGTTGGTTTTCTTAGAGTAGGATTTAATACTTGAAGTGGCTAACTTAAAGCGGAGCTGGTCTCTAAAATTCTGTTCCTTGATGTCAAGATTAAGACGGAGGAGATAAGTCATGGTTGGATTATACCCTCCTTACCTCCTTCGCTAAAGTGCAGAGGCCACGGCGGCCGAGTGCCAAAGCGACAGAAAGGCGAGCCATAAAAACTCAACGCCCCGACCGAAGTCGGGGCGGAGCACCAACAGGTTAGGTATTCCCTGGCCGATATCATCGTCAGTGAATACTAAACACTCACTCTGCTTTCAGCCTACTTTATTGCTATTAGAATGTCAACTCCGCACCTTTTCAGCTATGAAAAAGTGCGGACCAATAATCTACTTTCGGAAAACGATGAACTTGTAACCGAGAAAGTTCCAGATGAGGGATACAGCGACGGCGGTTAATGCCCCAATATTAGCCCAGAGAGCGGGAGAGATAGTGCCAGGCGCCCCGATATTATTTACGATAAATGAAGCAACACCAACGTTGATGAAAAGACCAATCGCGCTAATTACGATAAATTGAATAAATTCGAGTTCCTTTTTTGTCTTGGACTCAAAGGTCCAATATTTATTCCAAAAATAGCTGTTTGTCCCAGCCACTAAGAATGAGATTCCTTTGAAAAAAGAAAAACCGAAACCAGCCGCTACCCCGCTTGAGGCAATAAGAAAGTTTAAGACGGCAAAATCAAGAAAGGTATTCACCCCTCCAACGATAACGAATTTGGTAATCTGGTGGAGGATCGCAAGCCAGCGGCCCAAAAAATTAAGGACCAAAAAACCGGCAATGGTAAGAACAAATAAAGCAATGGAAATCCCAATACTACCGAAAGATTTTAAGATTGGCGGAACACCAAGATTATTAACAATTGGTATGGCGAGAATCGCTATAAGGATTCCGGCAAGGGCGGTAACCTGCAAATCTTTTTTACCTGCAATCATCCTAAATAATTATACCCTAAATGGAATCTCGTGCCTTAATGATGGTTTTAAATGATTGTGAGCTTAAGCTGGCGCCGCCAACGAGGGCGCCATCGATGTTGGCTTGCGATAGAAAAGATTTGGCATTCTTAGGGGTGACGGAACCGCCATAGAGGGCAGAGGCTAGAATCTGGCGTCTAGAACCTAGATATCTTTTGATATACGAGATCATCTCCACTGCATCTTTGGGAGTGTCAATGCGATTGCCTTTGCTGGTACTAATTGACCAGATGGGCTCGTAAGCAATAAGCAAATTCCCGCTTCCCGCTTCTTGTTTCCTGTTTCCCGATAAATCTTTCTTGAGCTGATTTGCCACAAAATTTTTAGCGGCGATTATTCCCTTTCGTCGAGTGGGCCAATCTTCGCCAACGCATAAAATAACTTTTAATCCCCCACTAAGAACTAGTTTAACTTTTTGATTGATGACCTCATCGTTCTCACCAAGATGCTTGCGGCGTTCGGAGTGCCCCACAATGATATATTTAACTTTTAGGTCTTTTAATTGGCTGAGAGAGATCTCCCCGGTGTAGGGGCCGCCATCTTTTTGGAAAACGTCTTGAGCACCGAGAGACGCTTTTTTAATTAGTTTTCCGACCTGTTCTAGATAAAGATGGGGAGGAGCAATAACGACGTTTTTAAAATCACTTGATTCGGCGAGTTTAATAGCTTCACTAAGTGTATCTGGGTTGCTTTTCCAGTTGGCGACAATTAGTTTATTCATGCCCGTTCTTCTTTATGTGATTTACCGAAGCGGTGGCGAAGCCACCAGATGAGTCCGACTACGAGAAAGGTTAGGATTAGAAAATCAAATTTCCTGAAGTACGGTTCTATTTTAACCCAGTTTCCTCCAAGGACGAAGCCGATATAGGTTAAAAGTATCGACCAGATTAAGGCGCCGCTACTAACAAGGAGAAGAAACTTCCATAATTTAACCTTGAATACCCCTGCCGGAAAAGCGATAAAAGCCCTTATAAATGGAACTAATTTACCTAGGAAAAGAGAGGCCATGCCAAAGCGTTTGTACCAGTTTTCGGCTCGCGTGAGATCTTTACTGGTTTTAAGTCGGCGACTAAGTCGATGAGCTATAAAGTAAGTGATTAAAGAACCGGCGATGTCTCCCAAGGTTCCTAAAAGAACCACTGGCCAGAATTGAAATTTGCCCACAGCAACCAGAAAGCCCGAAAAAGTCATGATGACCTCCGAAGGGATGGGAATATTCGCGTTCCCCAGGAGCATTAAAAGAAAAACCCCGGGATAACCGAGCGTATCAATAGTATTTAAGACAAAGCCGAAGACTACGGCAAGAATTGCTTCAAGCATTCCAGGTAGTAGAAATTCGACTATTGAAACCCTTGATCATAAAAATAATGTTTTAACATGCGTTGTCGAGTTTCTACTACCTGGCAAGTTTTAGAATGGCGGCAGCTTTGTCCGGGTCTAGAGGGTTGATTTCGATGGCAGTCCCCAGTTCAAAGCCGGCAGAGATGGTTGTTCTGGGAATAACTTCAATGTGCCAGTGATAGTGCTGGTAGTCGTCTCGGTTTTTGATTGGTGCGGTGTGAATAAAAAAATTATAGTCGGGGTCATTAAGGGAAGATTTTAATTTTCCGAGTGATTTTTGGAGAGTCTCAGTAATTCCCTTAAGAGTATCAGTTTTAGTATTTTCAAAGAAAGGAAGGTGGCGTTTAGGAAAAATTCTTATTTCAAATGGCGCCCTGGAAACAAAGGGACAAAATGCGATGGTCTCGTTATTCTCATAAACAATTCGCTTTTTCTGTTTTTTTTCCCAAGCAATTTGGGTACAATGAACGCATCTTTTCTTCACTTCAAAATATCGCCTTGATCCTTCCAGAGAATGTTCAACATCCGGAGGAACAAGCGGAATGGCAACTATCTGATAATGAGGATGATAAATTGAGGCTCCGGCTGTGGGACCCCAATTGTGCATGAGCGAAACATAAAGAATATTCTTATCCCCGGAAAAATATTGGTATCTTGATTGGAAGGCCTGGAAAACCAATAGAGCATCTGCGGGGTCAAGTTTTGGAAAATTAGTGTGGTGATCTCGGGTGACCGCCATTTCGTGGTAACCAACTCCTGCGATAACGGAAATTGGCCCTTCTTTTTTCGGAGTAGTTTTAGTTTTACCTGGATAGACGACGGGATATTTATTGGTGATAACTCTCACACGCCAGGTATGCTTCGTCGGCCAAGAGAAGATAAGCTTGCCATTGCCTTTCTCGCCGGCAAATTCCAGCGGACAATCCCTTTCGGGTGTTTTTTGGCGAGATTTTGCTGTCTTGAATTGGTCTGGTCGCTTACTTCTTGTAGGAGCAATCAGAATCCAGTCGCCCGAAACTAAATCTTGTCGAAATTCTGAATTCATAACCTAGTGGCGCATTCTATTCGTATAGTACCATTGAAGAACATCTCTCGCTATTGGGATAGTGTTTGCACTTCCCTCTCGGGCGTCTTCCACCAAGATGAGGATGGCAATTTCCGGGTTATCAGTTGGAGCGTAGCCAACGAATAGTGCATTAATCTTGGTATTCAGGGCAATCTGGGCGCTACCCGTTTTACTGGCAACCCTGACGGGTAAAGTAGATAAGAGATAGGCAGTACCGTAGGGCTTGGTCACGGCATCTTCCATTCCCTTTCGAACCTCTTTAAGAGACGATTCTAGGTCAGAAACATCGATTAATAATTCCGGCTGCTCGTCTTTTAAGAGATGGGGTTTAAAAGCCTTTCCTTGACTGCTGATTGCAGAGATAGCACTTATAAGCTCGAGGGGGCTGATTTGGAGGTCACCTTGACCGATAGAAACGTTATAAGTATCCCCCAAGAGCCAGGGTGAGCCGGTGCGTTTCTCTTTTTCGTCAGGATTGGGGAGAAATCCGGAATTTTCTCCGGGGAGATCAATACCGGTTTTCTTATCAAGACCGAATCGTTTCCAGTATTCACCAATCTTGGCAATTTTCAAACCTTTAACATCCTGGAGACCCCCGCCGACTGCGTAAAAATAGATATTACTTGATCTTGCAAGAGCAGAATAGATATCTACCCAACCGTTGGCACGCCAGTCAAGAAATCGGCTTGGATGAGTGGGGTCATAGGGATTAGGGATGTCGACATAACCGGCAGAAAAGATTTGCTTTTGAGGATCAATTATTCCTTCGTGAAGAGCGGCAGTTGCGTGGATCGGTTTAATGGTCGAGCCGGGACTATAAAGGCCGGAAACCGCCCGATTAAAAAGTGGTCGATGAGGATCGTTTAAATAAGCAGTGATGTTATTGGCGTTAAAGCTGGGTAAGCTGACGAGCGCCAGCACTTCCCCATTTTGAGGATTGATTGCTATTCCTGCCCCAGAGGTTCGCCCTAAACTAAGTAGCCCTTGAAGAAATCGTTCATAGAAAAATTTTTGTAAGTCGGCATCGATGGTGGTTTTTAGTTCGTTGCCCGGAGTTGGCTCCTTAGTGCGACTGATGGATTTGACTTCTCCCAGTGCGTTCCTGTAAGTAGCGATGGCGCCATTTACTCCCCGGAGACGGTTGTCATAATAAGCTTCTAAGCCCGATCGACCAATTAAATCGTTTAATACAAGCTCCCTATTCGCTAAAAGATCCTTGCTGTTAACTAATCCAACATAGCCAAGAACGTGAGCAAACGCCGGATCTTTATAATCGCGGCGATAGTCGTTCTCGATAATTAATGATTTTAAACCAAGTGCTTTAACAGCAATCGCTTGTTCTCTCTTAACATCTCTTGCGAGGATGATACTTTCGAAATTGGTGCTTTCGAGGTTTTTAAGAACTTCACCTCTGTCTAGTCCGAGAATATCTCCTGCCGCCCGGAGAACTGCCTCTTTTTCATTGCTTCTCACCATTTCACTTATTTGGAGAAAGGCGCTGAAAATGACCTGGTTTCGAGATAAGGCGGTACCATTTCGGTCAGTGATAACACCTCGGGGAGCGATGAGGGGTACCTCCTGGTTAATGTTCGCTTGGGCACGCTGAAGATAGCGATTGTGATTTACGCCAGCCAGGAATAAGACAGTAATCGCAAAGACGGTAGCCACAATGGTGGTGGCAAGAATAACACCTCGAAAGACAAAGGGGCGGAGCGGCTGCTCAAGGGGACTTAAATCCGAGGCAGCGGCGTCGGAGATTACTTCGTCAAAATCTATTCTTCTGTAGTTTGATCTGCGGAACATGGACTAATTTAAGCAAAGCGAAAAGAACGAAGGCCAAGAGTAAGTTAAGAATTAGCTCATAAGCTAAAGGCGAGAATGTTAAATTATCCAGGTTAATGATAATTGTGCCAGTGGTGACGGCAAGGAGAAGATTAATCGGTTGCCGCCAAGGCAGAAAATCCATAAGGATCATGGAGGCGACGACAGCACCAATGAATGTTAGGTCAAGGAGGGAAAAGCCAGGGGTAAACTTGAGAATTAGGGCGGCGGCGAGAATAAGTATTGCCCGCCTTATCCAACTTGGATTCATGATCCCTAGGATCATAAGGACCACAAAGATGAGATTGGGCTTTATTATAGCGTCAATAAGAATCCAGTTAGTTATCTGGCTCAAGGCCGCAATAATTGTTAATATAAAACTACCGATAAACACTAACATCTTTTAGCTGCTTAAGCTGGAAATTTGGTTCCAAAGTTGCTTCCTTGAAGGCATTGCCGGGAGCAGTCCGTATATTTTTAATAGTGCCTACTCCCAGACCATATGGCAGGTCTTGGCTTGCAGTAATAACGAGCTCCCCATCATGAATCTCTGCCTCTATTGGGATAAGAGTAATGGTTAATTCATTGCCTCCTTGCAGCAATGCGTTAATTTCGTGCTCGCCTATGCGAACCGCTGACTTCCAGGAAGAATTAAAGATGGTAGTGACGATGCTAGAAGATTCGAACGCTTTAATTATTTTGCCGATAAGGATGTTGTTCCCATAAGTAACTACATTGCCGACCTTGATTCCATCGACGAGACCGGCGGCAATGGCAATTTCCCCCCGATTGCTAAAGGGGTAAGCAGAATACACTTTTACAGTATCAACTCCTTTCACTTTCTGATTCAGGAGCTGGATTTTTAGATTCTTATTTTCTTTTTCTAGTTCGGTGATTCTTCCCGAATCTCCCGTCTCGGATACATTTTGGGGCAAACGATTAAGAAATGAGATTAGGTTAAGTTTAGAGTTAAAGAAACGATTACTAAAGAAAAGGAACGCGAGTAGAAGGAGTAATAATCCAAGAATGACTTTTCTAGTCATCTAAAGGTTTACTAATCTTGGCCTTTCTTGATTGGAGAGAATGGTTGAATAACGCGGTAGATCCTCAATGATGATTCCCAGACCTCGAACAACACAAGTCAGGGGGTCGTCCACAAGATTTACCTTCACCATTAGTTCCTTCTCAAGATATTTGTCGAGCCCTCGGAGGAGTGCCCCCCCGCCGGTTAANTAGATTCCCCGCTCATAGATATCNCCCACCAGCTCCGGAGGAGACTCTTCTAGAAGTTTTTTTGTATTTTCCGCAATGGATTTTAGAGATCGTGTAATTGCCGCCCGAATCTGGGTATTTTTTACTATGACCTCCTTAGGCAGACCGGAAGTTAAGTCCCTGCCCCTCGTAGGCATTTCCAGTCGTTCTTCAAGGGGGATGGCCGAGCCGATATTGATTTTCAGAGCTTCGGCACTTGGCTCGCCGATAAGAAGTTTGTGCTCGCTCTTAATGTATCTCATAATGTCGTCATTCAAACGCTCCCCGGCAATTTTGATGCTTCTTGACACTACCGCCCCGCCAACCGAGATAATTGAGAGTTCCGTGGTCCCGCCGCCAATATTGATAATCATGTTGGCAGTCGCCTCTTCAACCGGAAGACGGATGCCAATGGCCGAGGCAATGGGCTCTTCGACCAAAAGTACTTTTGAGACGCCGGCGGAGTGAACGGCATCCTCGACCGATTTCCGTTCAACTTCAGTGAGATTTGTGGGAATACTGATGGCCGCTAATCGGTAACGATAAAAGAAACTACTGCTACTTTTATGCCTTAAAAAATACTTGAGTAATTCAGCGGTTGTTTCAAAGTCCGAAATGACGCCGTTTACCAGTGGCTTCACTAGGCTTACATGCGAGGGCGTTCGGTCAAGCATCTTTTTTGCCTCTCCGCCAATAGCTAGAACCTGGTTAGTGCGGGTATTTAGTGCCACCAAGCTCGGTTCATTAACAATAATCCCCTCCCCTTTTAGGTAAACCAGGAAGTTAGCCGTGCCCAAGTCAACCCCGACGCTTTTATGAAAGTTGCTGAATAATCCCATTGTGACTTAGATCTTTCTTTGAGTTGCTATTGTTTCGTTCATATTAATATGCTTGGGCAAAGAGCCATCTATGCTTGGCTTTGCTTCCACAATAAATACATTTACCATTTTCTTCTTTTGCGTCTAGAGGAAGGCATCTTATAGTTGCCTTGGTCTCTTCTTTTATTTTTGCTTCACACTCTGGACTCTCACACCAGAATGCAAGTAAAAATCCTTTATCTTCCCCTAGTGCCCTTTTGAAATCCTCGTAATTACTGACCTCTTTTGTGTGGCTTTCTAGAAACTGGTTCGCTTCACGATATAAATTATCTTGTATCTTTTCCAAGAGCTCGATTACGCCATCTGTTATTCGATCTACATCAAGATATTGTCTTTCACCTGTATCCCTTCTTACAGCCGTTACTTTTTGTTCTTCAATCTCTTTCGAACCAATTTCAATCCGGAGCGGTACGCCCTTAAGTTCCCAATGATTAATTTTAGAACCGAGTGTTTCATCCTCCGATTCATCAGCTTGAGCTCTAATTCCAGATTCTTTTAAGATATTTACTGCTTTTGTTGAAAAAGCCAAAACCTCCTTTCCAGTTCTTACCGGTAAGACAATTACTTGAATAGGAGCTAAACGCGGCGGGAGTCGAAGGCCGCCATCGTCGCCATGCATCATAACTAAACCGCCGATTGAGCGAGTGGAAAGACCCCAGCTTGTCTGCCAAACGAATTCCCGTTTTCCTTCAGGATTTTGGAACGAGATATTAAAAGTTCTAGAGAAATTTTGACCTAAATCATGAGAAGTACAGCTTTGTAGTGCTTTCCCTTCGGGCATTAAGGACTCAAAAGTCAGAGTTACATCAGCGCCGGCAAATTTTTCACCTTCGGATTTTCTGCCCACATATCCGGGCATTGCGAAGAGTTCTCTATAAATTTTTGAGTACATCTCCATCGCCCATAAAACCATCTCCCAGGATTCTTTGTGTGTTGCATGGGCGGTATGTCCTTCTTGCCACAAGAATTCAGTTGTGCGTAAAAAGAGATAAGTTCTCTTTTCCCATCGCACTACGTTATTCCATTGATTAATCATGAGAGGCAGATCTCGCCATGAGTGTATCCAGCGCGAGTACGCTTCATACATGATTGTTTCACTTGTTGGCCGTACTATTAATTTTTCCGTTAATTCTTCGCCGCCACCTATTGTTACAACCGCAAGTTCCGGGGAGAATCCTTCTATGTGCGATTGCTCTTTCTTAAGTAATGACTCAGGAATAAAAAGCGGGAAATAAGCATTTTTTACTCCATGATTGTCCATCAGTTTATTCATCTCTTTTTGAATAAGTTCCCAAATTGCATATCCGTAAGGGCGATAAATCATCGTCCCCTTTGCCGGACCGTAATCTGCTAACTCGGCTAGTAAAATAACCTTGTTGTACCACTCGGAAAGATTTTCTGATTTTTTAGGTAAGCCTCGCTTAGGAGAAATCATATTTAGAGCTTGCTTATATCTTTGAATGTTACCATGATTATAAGGAGGATAAGCAAAGCGAATCCAATAGTATTGGCGATAGTTTCTGTTCGGCGCGGAATAGGCCGGCCAGTTATTTTTTCAATTCCTAGAAATAATAGGTGACCTCCGTCCAGAGCCGGGACAGGGAGGAGGTTAAAAACTGCTAAATTGAGTGAGATTACCCCGAGAAGATAGATTAAGAGCGCCGCTCCGTCTGCCTGCTTAATAATACTAAAAATGCCGACGGGTCCGGCGACTTGTTTTAAGCCATCTCCCCCTCCGCTAAAAGCGCCAACGATAATGTGGGTGGCGGCCTTTACTACTCCGACCGCTACCCCGACTGCTGCTTCGAAACCTTTTATTACGCTTTGGAAAGGGTCCTGTTTAGGGATATTAAAATTCTCTATTTTTACACCGATAATGCCTTCTTCGGGAACATTAACACTCTTGCCATTAACGGTGATGGCCTCGCCTCGATGAGTTCGGACAAAGTTTATAAATTCTTCGGATGAGCTGAATCCCTTAATCGATTCATTGATCTTAAGCCCAGCGGCCTCAGCGGCACTCCCCGGAATGACCCCGCTTATAAAAACCTTGGAAGGGGCGCCCATGGCGAAAACCAAACTTAGTGCTATCCACCCGATGAGAAAATTAGCGGCTACTCCAGAAACTAGGATAATTGCTCGGCGCGAGATCGGCTGATTCACGAAGGCGCGATGGGGTTCTTTAATCTCACCTTCTTCTCTCTGCTGGCCGTGGATTTTGACGAAGCCGCCGAGAGGAAGGAGGTTTAAGCTGTATCTTGTCTCTCCGACCTGACGAGAGGCGACTCTTGGGGGCAAGCCAAATCCAAACTCGTCTACTCGGACTCCGAATTTTTTAGCGCTCCAAAAATGCCCCAACTCGTGGCTAATAATGAGGACCGCTAGAAAAATCAGGATAATGAGGACAGTCATTAGGCGGATATCTCTTGAATTTTTGTGTTAATGACTTCGTCCACCTCTTGGTTAAACCTATCTACTAACTTCTGCAGCGCCTCTTTTGCTCTAAATTTTTCGTTTTTATCTGCTTCCTGATTAATGATTTTGTTTACTTCGTCCCGCTCGATTCTCATTCGGATTCTCGTTTCCTCGGCCATCTTTCTTGCTAGCTTGATTAATTCCTGACGCCTCTCCTCGGTTAGCTCGGGCAAGGTAATCCTTACAACATTACCCTGCTGAACGGAGCTAACTCCGATATTGGTCGCCTCAATTGCTTTCACAATCGAAGGAGCGGAATCTATGCTCCAGGGTGTAACAATAATGCTGCGGGGCGGCTCGATGCTAATTGAGCCTAATTGATTAATAGATAGAGGCTGACCAGGTCCTTTAGCAAATTCTACTACTTTAATAGACTCTACTAGCTTGGGAGTGGGGCGGTTCGTCCTCACAGAGGACAACTCATCTTTGAATTTTAGAGCCAAGTTATTAAACTTCTGTTCCAACTCTTTTAGATATTCCATAGGGCTGATTCTAGTTGAAGCCGTTTGTTGGTGTTAAATTGGGAGATTTTGGTTAACCGGTTAAGGATCGATTTAAGGTTCGCATAATTCTTGATAGGATCTTTAGCTAATTCAGCGATAATTTCAGTCAGATTTTCTTTCAGCTTATCATTACTCTCTATCATTTCGTCAACCAACTGTTTTTTATTCCTGTTTCCTGTTTCCTGTTTCCTAGCTCCTATTAACTTAATTGCTCGGCCGGGTCTACCAAAGGAAATTTTAGTAATTTCAGCTGCTTTTTCCTTAGTGACCTTGAACTGCTTGACGAGCATCGCGGTCGTAAGCTTGGAGCTCACTCTCGGAAAATAGATTTTCTGCAATCTAGATTGGAGTGTCGGCAGAAGAGCTTCCGAGTTGGAGACAATAAGCATGATAAGGGCGGATGAGGGCGGTTCTTCGGCTATTTTTAAGATGGCGTGCTGGGCCTGCGGGGTAAGGCGTTCAGCATCGTCCACGATTACTGTTCGACGGGAAGAATGGGC
>JGI1358J11329_10002877_pt1 | contig 13050 bp, 9 predicted proteins | sample Subgroupgradi54m_FD_11329 | JGI IMG/M metagenome (IMG submission 11329)
AGATCGGCCAACACCAGATCATTTATATTGTTGTCGTCCAGCCGGATCTCACCCTCGTTCACCCGGTAAAACCGCGGCAGCAGACTCGCGGTCGTGGTCTTGCCGCTGCCCGAGGCGCCCACGAGCGCCACCGTCTGCCCGGGCTCGATGGCGAATGAAACGTCCTGCAACGCTTCCGATTCCGCGACCGGATAGCGGAAACCGACATGGCGATACTCGATGCGGCCACGCACCTGGGCCAGCGTGACAGTGCCAGTATCCGTTTCCGCCGGCTCGTCCATCAGCGTAAAAGCGCTGTGCGCCGCCGCGAGTCCAGTCTGGATGGTCTCGTTGATCTTGCTCAAACGTTTGGCTGGATTCATCATCCAGGTAACCGCGGTAATGTAGGAGACAAAGCCGCCGGCGGTGATCTCGCCGGACAGCAGCGCAAAGTAGATCACGAGCGCCAGCGCGATCGCCGCCAGCAGTTGCACAAGGCCCATGCCGACGGCGGACACCATGACCTTGCGCATCGCCTGGCGGCGGTTTTGCTCGTTGACCTCGGTGAAGGCGCGGATTTCGGTCTCGTGGCCGCCGAAGGCCTTGACCACGCGCTGTCCCTCCGTGGCTTCCTGCGTCACCTGCGAAATCTCGCCCATGCTTATCTGGATCTGCCGGCTGGTTTTGCGGAACCGCAGGCTCATGGCGCGCACCAGCAGGCTCGAGATCGGCGCGAGGATGGCGAAAAAGATCGTCAGTTTCCAGTTTAGATAGATCATCCAGGCCGCCATCACCGCGACCGTCAACCCATCGCGCACGATGACAAAAATCGATTCGGTCACGGCCGCGGCGATCTGCTCGACGTCGAAGATGAGTTTGGAAATCAGGCTACCGGAGGCGTTCGTGTCGTAGAAACCGCTCGGCAGGCGCGTCAGGTGCGTGAAAATGACATTGCGGATATCGAAAGTGATGCGCCGGCCTACCCAGCTCACCGAATACTGCGCCACGAAGTTGGCGATGCCGCGCATGAGGAACAGGCCGATGATGAGCGGCGGCACGAGGCGGATCGTGTCCATGTCCTTGCCGACGAAGCCATGATCCACGAGCGGCTTCATCATCGCGGCGAACGCCGCCGATGTGATCGACAACACGATCATGCCGATCGCGGCGATCACCAACTTCCCTTTGTATGGGAGCGCGTAACCCAGCAGGCGGCGGTAAAGCCGCAGGCTGCTGCCGGTGTCGGAAGCCTTACTCACGCGCCGCGGGGCCGGACGGCTGCTGGGTGGCGAAGGTGAGATGAGTGAAGCCGAGGCGGCGCGCCGTGTCCATCACGCGGATCACGGCCTCGTGCGGCGTTTTCGCATCGGCATTGATCACGACCAGCGGGTCCTTGTTGCCGCCCGCGGCGCGCATCAGCGCATTGCGCAACACTTCCGGCGTCGCGTTCAGGAGCTGCTGGTCGGCAATGTAATACTGTCCCTTGGCGTCGATCGTGACGCGCAGCGACGGCAGATTCTCTTTCACCTCGGCCGAGGCCTCGGGCAGGCGGATGCTCAATCGCGATTCGGTGGAAAAACTGGTGGTGACGATCAGGAAGATCAGCGCCATCAGCAGCACGTCGATCAGCGGGATCAGGTTGATCTCGGGTTCCTCTTCGGGCGCGGGACGGAAATTCATGGGTCCCTCCCTCAGTCGCTTTCGCGCTCGCCGTGTAAAATCTCCACCAGCTTCACGGCTTCCTCTTCCATNTCGATCAGCAGATCATTCACGCGTCCGCGGAAGTAGCGGTAGAACAGCAGACTCGGGATCGCCACGCCCAGCCCGGCCGCGGTGTTGATCAACGCCACCGCGATGCCTGCGGCCACGATGGATGGATCGCCCACGCCGTGCTGGCCGATGCCGGAGAACATCTGGATCATGCCGATGACGGTGCCGAACAACCCCAGGAACGGCGAAATCGCGGCGATCGAGCCGAGTGAGCGCAGATAACGCTCCAGTTCCGGCACCACATGCCTCCCGGCGTTTTCGATGGCTTCCTTGATGATTTCACGGTCGTGGTCGCGATTGATCAGGCCCGCCGCCAGAACCTTGCCGAGCGGCGAACTGGCGCGCAGCGCCGCGATTCGCGCCGGCTCGATTTCACTGTCTCCCAGCCATTGTTGCACCTGCGCAAGCAGGGTGGCCGGAACCACGTATTTTTTCTGCAGCGACCACAGGCGCTCGCCGATAATCGCCAGAGCGGCCACGGAACACAGAATGATGGGCCAGATCGTCCAGCCACCCGCCTTGATCAGTTCGAACATGCTGTTATTCCACGGAAAATAGATAAAAAAGTGCGGCTAATGTATCAGACGCGGCGAAAAGCTCAAAGACGGCGCGACGCGTTCAATCCGCGTACCAGTAGCGCCGGTGCTGCTCCCGGTAGGCCGTCGCTTCCAGCCCGGTCGCGCGCAGGCGGAACTCCAGCGCGCCCGAAGCGGGTGAATCGCGCCGGGCAATGTCGCGATCCACGTAGCGCTGTACCACGGCGGAGTTAGGATGACGGTAGCGGCTGCGATATCCGGCGGGGAACAGCACGTAACGCGGGGCAACCGCGTCGATGAACTCGGGCGTGGACGAGGTCTTGCTGCCATGATGCGGCGCCACCAGCACCTGCGAGCGCAACCGTTCGCCCCAGCGCTCGATCAGTTGCCGCTCGGCCCGGGCCTCGATGTCGGCGGGCAGCAACACGCTCCCGAAACGGCTGCGCACCTGCAACACGCAGGAATCGTTGTTGGCGCGGCTGGAACCGATCGCGACCGGATTCATGACGATAAAATCCACGCCATCCCAGCTCCACGCCTGCCCCGACTGGCACAGCCGCGCCGAAGGCGGCAATCGTTCCGGAACACTGCTCAATATTTTCCCGACCGGCAGCGCGCGCAACACCGATTCCGCCCCGCCGATGTGGTCGTTGTCGCCGTGGCTGATCATCAATGTATCCACGCGCCGCACCCCCGCCGCGCGCAGATAAGGCTCGACAACCGCCGCGCCGGTATCGAAAGTACCCAGGCGCGGGCCGGTATCGAACACCAGCGTATGTGTCTGCGTGCGCACCACGGCCGCCAGCCCCTGTCCCACATCGAGCAGCGTGAACCACGCCTCGCCCGCCGCCGGTGCCGGCGGCCGCACGAGAACCAGCGGCAACAACCACACCGCGCCCACCCAGCGCGCCGGCCAGCCACGCGGCGCGAGCAACAGGATCACACCCGCGACGCCGCACAGCAATGCCCACCATGACGGCGCGGGCTGCGTCCACTGGCTGAAGGAAACGTCCGCGAGCCATGTCAACACCTGCCACAGCCCGTGCAGCAACCCGGCGGCGAGTTTGAAAAAATAGCCGGCGAACCAGTCCGGAAACAGGTTCAACATCATTGCACCGCTGAGCGTCAGCGGCACCGCCATCAGGTCGAACACCGGCACCGCGAGCATGTTGGCCAGCGGCGCGACCAGCGACACCTGCTGGAACATCGCCAGCATCAGCGGCAGCATCCCGAGCGCGATCGCCCACTGGATGTATCCCCACTTATATAGAATCGATCTTTGTGCCCGTTCAGCGTGAATCGCGAACACGATCACCGCCACCGCCGCGAACGACAGCCAGAAACCCGCCGCCATGACCGCAAGCGGATCGTACAACAGCACCGCCAGCCCGGCCGCGGCGAGCAGTTGTGACGGCGGAAAACGCCGGCGCAGCAAAATACCGGACATAGCCACCGCCAGCATGATGAGCGCGCGTTGCGTGGGAATCACAAAACCGGCGAGCGCCGCATAGGCGCCCCCGGCGAGCAACGCGCAGATAGCGCCAAACATGGGCGCCGGCAGGCGCAGCACGGTGACGCCGGGCAACGCCCACAGCCGGCGTGCCAGGAAAAAAACAATCCCGGCAACCAGACTGATGTGCAGTCCGGAAATGGCGATCAGATGCAACGTGCCGGTCTGGCGCAGGACTTGCCATTGTTCGTTGCTCACGCCGCGGCCGTCGCCGTTGGCCAGCGCCACGACGATGCCGGCATAGGGATCGTCCGGCAGTTGCGCGCGGATGCGGTCGCCCAGGTCCTGCCGCAGCCGGTCGATGTCATGCCACGCCGAGCTTTCGGCTATCCGCCGCGGGACGATGTCCTCGCGTACATATCCCTTGGCGCGGATGCGGCTGCGAAACAAATGCGCTTCATAATCGAATCCGCCGGGATTCTGATAGCCGTGCGGACGGTTGAGACGCACGAGCAAGCGCCAGGTTTCGCCCGCGCGCGGTTGAAAGGAAAAATCGTGGCTGTTGAGCAGGATTCGTTGCGGAACATGTACCGCCTCGCCGTCACGTTCGGCGCGCGCGACTTCCAGCTCGAAGCGCTGTCCGAACTCCGCTTTCTGCGGAATGTCGGCAATGCGTCCTTCGACGACGAGGTCTTGGCCCTCGAGTTCGCGCGCGAGACTGTCTTGTAGAATCACATCGGCGCGGAAACTCACCCACACGACACCGGCAACGAAGAACAACGGGACGAACCAGGCAGGACGACGCAAGGACAACCACAAGAGCGGCAGGAGCATCAACCCCCACCACAGGGAAGGCAATACGGGCAACTGCTGCACCAGCAGGATGCCCCCTAGGAAGGCAAGCGCGGCGAAGCGGATGGCCAGACTCCTTGGCTGACATTATTATTTCGTAAGACTATACACTAGTGACCCATAGCGAAAAAATTGATCCGGCGTTACCTGCCGGACGCGCACAAGATACGCGCTCACAAACATTTGCGCCTGTTCGGTTAGCTGTGTTGCACGACCCGAATCTCTGGCACCTGAACCGGCGCTCGGTCGCGGGTGCCTTCGCTATAGGGCTGTTCACGGCCTTCGTGGCTGGTGGGTGCCGTTTGCGCCGCCGCCGGCTATTTCGGCATGCGCGCCTTGCGGCGCTGGCACGTGATACGCGAGTGGGAGCGGCGCAAGAAAAAACGTGAGACGTTAGGCGTTAGGAATAAGGAACAAAACTAAGGAACCTCTGATTAATTCAAGAATGTAGGGTGGCGCCCTGCGCACCAATCGATAGACTTTTACACCTCACACATCACGCTTCACTTCCTTCAGCACACCGTCCTCAAGTTTCAGCACGCGGTCCATGCTGGCGGCGAGCACGGGGTCGTGGGTCGCGATGATGAAGCTCGTCTGCAACTCACGATTCAGCTCCAGCATCAGCTCATAAACGTTCTGGGCATTTTCGCGGTCGAGATTGCCGGTCGGCTCGTCCGCCAGCAGGCACAGCGGTTGCGTCACCATGGCGCGCGCCACGGCGGCGCGCTGACGCTCGCCGCCGGAAAGTTCGCTCGGCCGGTGATGCAGGCGGTCCTCGAGTCCGACACGCCGGAGCATGTCCTGCGCCTGCGCCAGCGCCGTATCCGGCCACATGCGGCGTATGAGCAGCGGCATGGCCACGTTCTCCAGTGCCGTGAACTCATTCAGCAGATGATGGAACTGATAGACAAAACCCAGTTTGCCGTTGCGCAACGCGCTGATCTCGGTTTCGTTCAGCTTCGTGATGTCCTGTCCGTCGATTTCCACCTGCCCCGCCGTGGGCCGGTCCAGCCCGCCCAGCAAATGCAGCAGCGTGCTCTTGCCCGAACCCGAGGCGCCGACGATGGCCACGCGCTCGCCCGGTTCGACGCGCAGGTATACGCCCTTCAGCACATGCACGTTAAACGCACCCTCGGCAAAAACCTTCTGCAAGCCGGTGGCGCGCAAGATGTATTTCTTCTCGACCTTCTCCAATTTCTCGACCACCTCGGGCAGCGCGGGCGTGTCGGGCTTTTCCGCGATTTCAACTGCCTCGACCTGCTCCACCTTCGCGACTTTGTCGGTCTTGCCAGTCTTGCCGGATTTTTCAGTGCGTTTGCTCATTCGTAGCGCAACGCCTCGGCCGGCTGCACCTTGGAGGCGCGCCAGGCCGGATAAAGCGCGGAAAGCAGGCCCAGCAGCAGCGAGCATCCCGATACCAGGAATACATCGGACCAGTGCAGATCCGAAGGCAGTTCGCTGATGAAATACACGTCCGCCGAGATGAAAGAAGTACTGAACAGCCGCTCAATGCCGTGCACGATGGTCTCGACATTGAGCGCAAGCAATATGCCGCAAACCGTGCCCACCAGCGTGCCCAATACGCCGACCACCGAGCCATGCGCGAGGAAAATACCCATGATGGTCTTCGGACTCGCGCCCAGCGTGCGCAGGATGGCAATGTCCGCGCGTTTCTCGGTGACCACGACGACCAGCGTGGACACCACGTTGAACATGGCCACCGTCACGATCAGAAGCAGGATGACGAACATCACCGTCTTTTCGATTTTGAGCGCGCGGAAGAAATTACCGTGCTCGCGCGTCCAGTCGCGCGCCATGTAGTTCGGGCCCAACCCCGCCGCCAGCGTCTCGGCCACCCGCGGCGCGGCATCCAGATCGTTGAGCTTCAGGCGCAGGCCGCTCACCGTGTCACCCATCTGGTAGAGCTTCGCGGCATCGTCAAGATGCATCAGCACCAGGCCGCTGTCGTATTCATACATGTCCATCTTGAAGATGCCGACCACGGTGAAACGCTTGAAGCGCGGCAGGATGCCGGCGGGCGTGGCCAGCGCCTGCGGAATGATCAGCGACACCTGCGAACCGATCGCCAGATCGAGTTTCCACGCGAGCGCGCTGCCGATCACGATACCGAATTCGCCGGGCTTGAGCGCCTCGAGGCTGCCGTCGATCATGCGGCTGCCGAATTCCGACACCTGTTTCTCTTCGGCGGGCAGGATGCCGCGCGCCATCACCCCGCTCACACCCTGGCCGCGCGACACCATGCCCTGACCGGCGATGTACGGCGCGCGCCCTTTCACGTTCGGATTCTTGATGCTTTCGGCCACCGCCCGCCAATCGTGCAGCGCGCCGGTGGTTTCGGTGATAGTGACGTGCGAGATCACGCCGAGAATGCGGCCACGCAGCTCCTTGCCGAAGCCGTTCATGACCGAGAGGGTGGTGATGAGCGCGGTGATGCCGAGCGTGATGCCGAGGATCGAGATCAGCGAGATGATGGATATGAAGTGACTGTGTTTGCGCGAGCGCGTGTAGCGCAAGCCAATGAACAGCTCAAGCGGACGAATCATGTCCAGACATTAAACACAGATGCAAGATTTCGCACAAGTCCCTTTTGTTCTCGATTCCGCGCGCGCCGCGCGCGCGATTTCCCGATTGTGTCCTAATTCTTCCCCGCCGTCAGCACCGCGACGCCGTCGCGGTTTTCGAGCGCCGTGCCGCGCTCCTGCGACATCTGTTGCAACTGCTCCACCACTTGCGCGGCATCGCGCCCCGCCAGCGGCCGGGGCTGGAACACGACCTCGGCGTTTCGCACATTGATCGGCAGAAGGCGCAGTTCGCTCCAGTGCCGGTCGCGGAACGTGAGCAGCGCCATGGCGCTGCGCGTGGCGGTATTGCTGAAGGAACCAAAGGCAAAGTTGCCGAGGCTGTAGAGGATCACGCCGTCATGGTAGCGCTCCACGGCTTGCAGGATGTGCGGATGGTGTCCCAGCACGGCGCTCGCGCCGGCATCGATGGCGGCGTGGGCCAACTGCACCTGGTAGTCGCGCAGTTCGGTCTTGCCCTCCTGGCCCCAATGGAACGAAACCACCACGATATCGGCCTTCTGGCGCGCCGCCGCCACGTCCGCCCGCACGTGCTGCTCGTGGCCGAAGGCGGTACCGGGTTTGTCCGGCCCGGCCCAGAACTCCTCGGGAAACGTCAGGGAATAGGCCAAAAACGCCACCGTGACCCCGCCCTTCACCATATATACGGGAGCGCGCGCTTCAGCCAGATTTCGCCCCGCCCCGACCCCGTGAATCCCCGCCTTTTCCAGGGCGGCACGAGTGTCTTCCAGGCCCTGCGGACCGTAATCGAGACTGTGATTGTTGGCCAGCGACACGATATTGAATCCCGCCCGGGCCAACGCCGGGGCGACCTTGTCCGGCGGCGAACGGAAAACATATTTTTTGGGCGTCTCGGACGCTCCGCCCTCGGTCAGCGGTCCTTCCAGATTACCGAAGACGATTTGTGCCTGCTTGAGGAAGGATTGCGTCCGCTCGAAGGGATAGTCATAACCGTACTTCTGCATCTCCGGCCCTGCCGTGCCGCCGAGCATGATATCGCCGACCGCGGCGATGCGGACTTCAGAAACTTCGGCTTTCGCTGTTGTAGCAGTGCCGGATTCGGTTGGCGCGGCCTGCGTCACAACAGGCGCGGACGCAGAACCCGAGACGGATTGGCTGTCCGGCAGCGGCGATGGCGGCGTCGAAATGGGAGCCGCGGCGCAGCCAGCCACCAGCGCGCACAGTAACCACTGGCCAGTGTGTCGGAACAGGCGCATGCAAAAAAATTAAATCTATCTTTTGGGCTGAGGTTGCTTGTCGCGCGCGCCGGCCAGCCGGATGAGCGACTTGCGCAGCGCCGGGTCGACGATATCGTCCGCCACGCTCTTAATAAGGTGGGCGGCGGTATCGGGGATTCGGCTCGGCAGGAGCACCTGACGTTTCTTTTCCAGCGGTCCGCGTGCACGCTCGGGCAATACCCGCACGTACAATTCCTGCAAATCCTGGAAATAGGCATCGGCGCGCAACTGGCCCATGATATCCGCCTGACTGTGGCGCAGACGGCTGGCCCAGGCCGAGGTATCGGCGCGCAGGCTCAGGCGGCCGTTGTCGTAACTGACGGGAAAACTGTGCGAAACCAGCGGTTCGCCGACGCTCGACTTCCAGTGCGACAACAGGCTGGAGAGCTTGTCCATGTGTGCACCCGCCCGGTTCAACACCGTGGAGGGCAGATGCGCGCCAGCATTCTTGAGACCGTTCCGTGTCATTTGTCAATCGCCTTGCGCTACCGTGCATTCACTGCGGGGCGCTCATTATCACCAGATTTTTTTTACGTGCAACGTTGACAAGTGAATATATTTTTCAATTCGCGCTAACATGCAAGTTATGAACCAGAGTGGTGACGCGATCGCAAGCAATTTATTTCGTATTCAGCAATCAATCGCCGAGGTCGCGCGCGCTTGCACTGGAAGTTCCGACGCTATCCGGTTGATTGCGGTATCAAAAGGTCATCACCCCTCCGCGATTGCCGCGGCCATCGCCGCCGGTCAGAAAGATTTTGGTGAAAGTACAACACAAGACGCCCTGCCGAAGATTTCACAGATCGCCAATCCGTCCATCGACTGGCATTTCATCGGGCATCTCCAGACCAACAAGGCGAAATTCATTCCGGGAAATTTTTCCTGGCTGCATTCGCTCGACAATCTCGATCTCGCGCGTAAACTTTCCCGACGCGCACGGGAACTATCAGCAAGCATTAATATACTGATCGAGGTCAACGTCAGCCGTGACCCGAAAAAACACGGCCTCACCGCCGAAGCGCTGCCCGATTTCATTGAAAAATACTTGAAGGAGAACTTCCCCACCCTACCCCTGCGCGGCCTCATGACCATCGGCCCCCATGAGGCCCCGGAAAAGGAAATTCGTGCCTGCTTCGCCAGTCTGCGGCGGCTGCGCGACGACTGTCAGCGGCATTTCGGACTGCGAGATTTCACCGAACTGTCCATGGGCATGAGCGGGGACTACGTGGAGGCGATCAAGGAAGGCGCGACGATGCTGCGAATCGGGACCGCGATATTTGGCGAGAGAAATTATCAATAATAAGCAAATTATTCCGATTTGTTCATTTGCCGCATGAGCCCAATAGCCATTCCCGCCAGCAGCAACACACCGCCGACCAATACCGCCCAAAGAACGACTGTCCGCCAGGGAATTGGGCGTGGGCCGAGTCTCAGCCGATCTTCGCCGCCTAGTACAACGCGTTCACCGACAGCGGCGGTCATCGGCTGGACAGGTTTATTGTCCTGATCGAGCATGCGTAAGAATTGCTCGATGGGCTGTTCGGCACTGTCGATATCGTAGCCACCAAAAGCGAGCATGTACGGTCCGCTACCGCGCGCGAGAAACGTCACTCGGTCGCCGACCCAGCCGAGATCAAGCGTCGGCAGGCGGCCAGCGAAACCATCGCTCGGGGCAATATCAACGCGCCAGTAACGATCCATGGTACGCACCATCCGCACGACCTCGTTACTGAGCTCGGCGCTTGGCTTACCCGACTGTACTCGGTAAAACAGTCCCGCATAGCGATGCTGCCATGGCGATTTTTCGTCAGGACGCGACAAAATCGCCGCACGTACCAGACTGTTATTCTCAGGTAAGCCAAGATTGAGGCGATCGATCGGAAAACGGCCGCCCGTGTCAAAGCCAAACAGTTCACGCCCGTCGTCACCTTTTACGCGCTGTCCCTCGAGTTTAAGCCACGCGGCGGCAGGCTCTTGCTGTGTCGGTGCAAACTCCGCCTCTATTGCCACAATCGAACTGCCCTGTACTTCAGGTGGCCAGGTAAGCTGGAAATATTTGCCCTTTACGGGCCTGAACTCGATAACATCGCGCGTAAGCCGCTCACTGCCATGAACCAAGTCGGCAAGCACCGTTGAATTCACAACCGCCGCCCAGCGATTAAGATCATCACTCCGGGAAAGCGAAACCTTCGCGACAAAACCGTCTGTTTTTCCCCAACGTACATACAGTTTCGCCAGCGGGGCATCCACCTGGCTCGCGTCAATCATATACGCCGTCACCGGCTGGCGTTTTTCCATCGGCAATTTGTTATTGATATTCACGATAGTCCCGCGTTGATCGCGAACCACCCTGATTAAGAGCGACTCGTATCCCAATATATCGCCGCCATACACAGGAAACACGGGTAAAGTGACGCGCTTTGCCGCCTCATGAGTTACCGGCGGCCGCATTAGCGCATAGGGAACAACCTCGGTTTGTGCATTGAACACGCGCATATCTCCAAGATCATTTCGTCGGGAAAGACGATAGACCTCCTCGGGGAGCGCGACCTGATAAACCGAGGAGCTGGAAGGCGTATTCAACATATAGCCAAAGGCAAAATCATCGAGTGCCGCGGCTGGCTTGGGCTCAGCGGCAAATGCATTTCCAGCCAGCAGCACGGCAACGAACATTGCGCGATTTGCGATCATGTCGGTATCTCCTTGGTATGCCGTGGCGGCAGCGGTGAAAAATAACCGATAATCAGCATTAATACTCCCACGCCAACGAACGAGATGATCCGGGCCACTGTACCGATGCCCGTCAGATCGACGAGGAAAAGTTTTATTACAACGATGGCCAACAGCGCCGCACCGACAAACCACATGACGCGTAACACACGGCGCGTGGCAAGCACCATGGTCAGCAGCGCAATCGTGCTCCAGGTCATGGTCAGCGCCGCCTGATAGATGACCGAACCGAACAGTCCATGCGGGGTGTACGGAACACCGGCCCAGAAATGCACCGCGCGTCCGACCGCAGCGCTTAGCCAGAACATCGCCAGCGCCCCGATCCCGTAATACAGCAGCCGCGGACCATCCCCGTCAAAACCAGGTACCGACTGCGCCCGGCAAAAAAACAGCCAACGCAGCATCAGCGCGAGCGCGAGAAGCTGCACAATATCAATTGGGTTGGCGATAGGCAGGTAAGGCAGCGGGTAACTCTCACCACGTTCTCCAAGCGCCATAAGACTCCACACCGCCAGCGCCGCCAGGAGCGGTGCAAGTCCCAGGCCGCCGATCTCGCGATGAAAGCGTACAGAAGGCCACGGCACACGCCCGCCCCAACGCAGCAGCAACATGGCGATGACAGTAGGTACGAGTGCCCATGCGGCAAATTTCCATGCCGTTGCGATCTGACCATAACGTTCGATCACCCAGATGCATTCCACCGTCGCCAGGAGCACAGTGAGGAGAAAACCTCCGATATGCCACAACCGTGTAACCACTTCCGGCCAGCGTCCCTCAAAGCGGTTCAGCGCCAAATAGTGGACCGTGAACGCGACAAACCAGGCCGGGATCCCCCACCCTGCAAATGGGTGCGAAGCCGGGTAATCGAAAATCATGGAAGCGGCCGTCAGCAGCATTACGGCAAAAAGCCCGATCGGCACCATGGTGAGCGCATTCCATTGGAGAGTACGCGCGATCAAGGAGGTGACGAGTGCGCTGGCCGCCACAAACAGAAGTATTAAAGAGATTTCGTCCTGGCCATCGAAAAAACGGCTGATCTCGTGCACGCCCCCGACCAGCCACCACACCACGCCCCATGCGAGCGCGATAAATTCGAATGACGCTTCATAGTCCCGCAACCCCTGTGCCCGCGACAAGACGAATGCGGTTACCAAGCCGGCAAGCCCGATGATGGCCGTGCCGAGATAGGATGCGTTCAGAACCGGCGGCAACACGTTAGCCACGGCAGCCAGGCCATGAACGTGCGACAGCAAACCGAACCCAGACCCGTGGCCTAAGAACGCGAAGGCCGCCCCCAGCTGCAGCAACAAACCAAAGCCACGCGCGAGCGCACGCCCCTGCCGCACCCCGATCCAGACGACCGCGGCGCCCTCCAATGCCCACGCGGCGGCAGTCCAGTCACCATTGAGCGCAAGCGGTATGGCAAGGCTGCCGAAGACAACGCCTAATGCCAGAAATGCTTCCGTCAGTATGCGCAAGCCCGGAACTTGCCGGTTCCACAAGGCGGTAGCGAGACCGATATACACACCACTCATCACCAGTGCGCTGATCGCCAGCGCATACTCGTAGGGGCGAACGAGGCCAGCCTGTAAACCGAAGCCGACTACCGGCACGCCGAACACAATCGCACTGTCAACATACCCACGCAACTGTGGCGGCTGACGATGCGCAAAGAGGGCTGCGATTCCTACATAGAAAATAAAGAACAACACCAGGAATGGCTCGGTCGACGCAAAGAAGTCGGGCTGGTAGTAACGATGGCCCCACAGCGTGCCAATGACAAAGGTAAAGGCGAACCCAATCAAATTGAGTTCGCGCCACGCTCGAAACCAGGCAACACCGACAATACCCGCGTTTAACAGCGCATAGTACGAAAACAGCATCACGTGGTTGCC
>JGI1358J11329_10002889_pt1 | contig 13013 bp, 15 predicted proteins | sample Subgroupgradi54m_FD_11329 | JGI IMG/M metagenome (IMG submission 11329)
CGGCAAACCATTTGGCGCTTTCGCGCACTGTCCGTTTCATGCCGTGTTCTCTATCAACAGATACCAGACCGAACCTTGGCCACCAGCCCGTTGACCATTCGAAATTATCTAATAAGCTCCAATGAAAATAGCCGACAACGTTAGCACCCTTCGCATTAGCTCTCTCGATAGCGGACAGCGTTTCTTCTATCCACCATTTACGGTACTGGTCGTGTCTATCGGCCACGCCATTCTCGGTCACCAAAATAGGCCGCTTGTACTTTTTAGCCACGTGCTTGATGACCTTATAGATGCCATCGGGCTCCATGTACCAGCCGAGGTCATTTAATGGACCCGGCGGATTATGGCGCCGTTTTTTAAACGGCCCCCGGGGGTCTAAACGGCCGGTTCGATGAGGGTCGCGGTTGTGGCGCACCGGATTTTTTCTGATCAGACCTTTGAAGTAATCAGTAAAATAATAGTTAAAGCCGACGAAGTCCTGATGTTTTCTGACTCGATTCAAAAACCACCAGTTCCAAAAATAATTAGCTGAGCCGGCAACAAATTTGTCCATAAGATTGTGCGGCCGCTTCGGCTGGTTGTTGTTGCATTGTGTAGCCACACCAACCATCAACTGCGGCTCAATTTTTTTAAGCAGCTGATATATCCGGCGATGGGCTAGAGCCAAATTATAGTAGACCTGAGCCGCCTGAATCGGATTATATTTCTGTGGCGGCCAGTGTCCCTCTAAATAACTCATACCAATATAAGTATTGGGTTCATTAATAGTCAGCACCCATTTGCAAGGTACAATTAAATCTTCGGCAATCCGCTGCACAAAGCCGACAAAGTAATCGATATTGCGACGATGAACAAAGCCGCCTTTATCTGTGAACCAGACCGGCAGTGTCCAGTGCCAGAGATTAATAACCGGCTGGATATTTCTTTTTTTTAGGACGTGAATATACTTACGGTAGTGTTCGATTGCTTGTTCGTCCCACTGCCCTTGCTGGGGTTCGATGCGCGACCACTCGATTCCAAAGCGCAGGGCGTTGAGGTTGAGTTTTTTGGCGATGTCGAAATCATCCTCGTAACGCTGGTAATGCTCAATAGCTTTGCCGCTGATGTAATTGTCAGGGTCCTGAGCCTGGTCTTTTATCTCGTTCCAAGTAGGCAGCCAGTGGGCCAGCCTTTTTTCAGCCGTTGCCGCCAACTCGTTGGCGTGGGCCTGTTCCCATTCACTCCACTGATTGTGGTTGCCGCCCTCGACCTGATGGGCCGAGGTGCTGGCCCCCCACAAAAAACCTTCTGAAAATTTAGAATTTTTAGCTTCTGCCATTGCCATATTGTAGCAAAATAAGCATCGGCTTGAGGAGAAACTTCTTGGTATAATGTAACAGATGGAGTTGCTTGATGACGACGTATTGACACCGCAGGTCCATGCCATACTCGAAAAAAGATTCAATGGTTTAGCCGTCGTTGCTAAAAATGCCTTGAGGGGCATTATTATTGCCCAGCGTAACCAGAATCGTCTAGTGCAAGATAGACAGACGGTTGAAAAAGAGCGCCAGGCTTGGGTTATTTCACATAGCGCTGTCGAGCTGACGGTAGACTTAGCTGCTGCGCGCGGCCACACTAAAATAGACAAAGCTGATCTGTTGGCATTAAAAGCCGAAGGCTTCTTGGACTTCACTCCGGAGGAGGTATTAGAGGCTTGTAACTGTCGTGATATTACCGACTTCCAGGAATTTACAGGAGCAATTTATCAGGAACGCAAAGAGCGCGAACAAGCTCAAGAAGATGAGCTTCTTGAAAGAATCGAAGCGGGACTTAGTACGGGAGACTTGCCAAAAGATCTTTTCCGTAGAGTTAAAGAAACGGATGGTTTTTTTGAATTCACCGGAGGCAGGATTTCCAAGGCTAAACGCCTCGAACGCTATACAAGATACAAAGTAGCCGAAAGGCTGACGCCTAATTTAGACAACCCTAGAATAGGCGGTCGGTCAAAAGGTGCAGTAGGACGTCGAGCTCGGATTGTTTTAGGCTTCAGCGAAATAGGCAATGGACCCTCATCTTTTAATTCCGAAATACATAAAAGTAATTCAGCGCTGTCCCCGGCTATGGCTGAACTTCAAATCCGACTTATTGCAAGTGAGAACGGTTGGCAACACTTCCTATACCCTGAGCAGAGAAAGAGTTACCTGCAAAAGTTAAAGGCGGGGACTGATAAAAAATAATTAGCAGTCAGCGCCGACAATTTCGCTGATATTTCTGAGGCCTTCTTTCTCTACTAGGTCTAAGAGTCCCTGGTTAATTTTCTGCGCCGGGCGCAATCCATACTCCCTCATCGCCGTTACCACTTGTACCGCCTGAGCACCGAGCTTTATGCGCCGAACGGCTGCAGCAACAATATTTTCGCCGCCAATAGCTCCGACACCAATCCGAACGAGCTTAGTGCCGCGACTTTGGCGTGTAATGAATAACATTCTTTGCTCAACCAGACCGCGGTAATCGGGATCATTACCCGTTAAGCCGCCGGGCTTGTCGGCCCAGCCATACTTAGCTTTCAATGCTGAGTTATTGGTGCTGTTGCTATCAATTATGCCAGCGGCACCCTCTTCGTCACAAATTTCAATAACTGAAAATACATCCGCCTCGGGCATATCGACGGTTAATTTTATAAATATCGGCTGGTATTTACCACCCTCTTCCATTTGAACTCTTTTTACCTCCCGTATGGCTTCACGTAACTGTCGGAGTATCATTTCACGTAAGCCCGGTGTATTGGGTGACGAAAAGTTAATAACGTAGTAGTCCGCATATTCGCGTAGGTCTCGCGCCGTTTCAGCCATTTGGCCTACTACATCTTCTTCTAGAATGTTTTTATTTTTAGTTAAACTGATACCGACTTTGCCGAAGCGTTTTTGACTGGCGAGATAATTTGCAACACCCGCGGCACCAACACTATTAAAGCCAAACGAGTTCAGAGACACGTGGTGTTTGCGATCGTAGAATAATCTAGGACGGTCATTGCCGGGCTGAGGATAAAGCGGTACGGAGCCTACCTCGTCCGCCGAGAAGCCCAGGCCGTGCACTGCGTCTACGACCCAGCCTCTCTTATCCCAGCCGGCACCAAGCATTACCGGATTTTCGAGAGCTAGGCCAGCAAGATCGGTGAAGAGCCGCTCGTCGTAAATTCTTTCACCGCCGCGGATTTTGTCAATTAGCTGGTTACCAGGCTCGCTTTTAGTCAAAAGGTGTAAGCCGGCTTCAACCGCAGTTTTGGCGTACTCACCTTCAAGTGTCTGCCAGTAGCCTATGGTTCGTTCTAGGCTCATTAGATTATTGCGCCCCTGGATGTTAAGATTTGAGCTTTCCGGCCCACTTCAACACCTCTGTCGATTAGATATTTACCCTGTACTTGTGAACGCTGGACCTTGCCCACAGCCAGCATCCCAAGATACGGCGTCCAGCCGGCACCTGAAACCACCTGCTCGGCCTCGTCTTCAACGCGGTACTCATCCATGGACCAGGTCACCCGAGTGTAGGCTGAGATTTTGACGCCAATTATTTGGGCTGGTTTGATGGAGGTAATCTTTTCAATTCTTTTTGGGGAGATTCGTCCCTTCTTCATCTGGTAAAACAGTAGTGGCAGAGCGAGCTCGCTGCCGGGCACGCCAAAGCATTCGCCGCCTTCGTGCTCCGCCCGCCATTTAGCTTCTTTAGAATGCGGCGCGTGGTCGGTTTCCATTATGTCGATATCGCCGCTGTTTAGAAGATAGAATAACTGTTCGGCGTCGACTTGGTCAGCCAGCGGCGGCTGCATCTTGGCGAAATTACCCTGCGTAAAGGAGTCGTGAGAAGTCATAAGTAAATGATGCGGGCAAACTCCGCAAGTAATGGGTAGCTTGGCGGCTTTAGCTCGAGCCACCAGCTTTACATCGGCTGGACTATTGACATGACAGACGTGTAAATGGTGGCCTAGCTCTTTAGCCACTAAATCAATAAAGTCTTGGAGATTGCCCTGGCCGGCGTGAAGCATGAAGGGTTTTTCTGGTGCCAGCCTATGCCACTCGGTAAGCGCCGGCCGAAAATCCTCGGCTTGATGTTCATTCTCATTGCCAGTCGTTTTGGTAGCGTACCCCTTATAGCCAATACAAACCTCGGACATAGCTGCTAGCTCGTTAACATTGTCAGATTCCGGCTGGGAACCAGCATAAATAGCGAAGGGTATATGCGACGTATAAGCGCCTCGGCGCTGTTTTTCTTTGGCTAGTTGATAGGTCCAGGTTGGGTTTCCCGGGTTGTTGGGCATGTCGCAGGCCAAAACAAAACCACCCCTCAGCGCCGCCCGGCTGCCGCTCTCTATCGTCTCGGATTTATTGTTTCCCGGTTCACGCCAATGAACATGTAAGTCCACTGCCCCCGATAGAGTTAGAGTTTCAACCTTCATTTACCCTTGCTATGTAATAGTTGCGCAGAACCATTTCGGTTAGCGCCGCTCGTACGGGCACGCCATTGCGCACCTGGTCCTTAAAAGCGATGCGCCGGTCCTTATCAATTGACACCGGTAACTCCGGCCCCCGCGGCAGAGGATGCATAATAATGGCTGATTCAGGGATGGTCTGCAGGATTGCTTCGGTTATAGCATATTTCTTAGCGAATTTTTTTAAGATTGTTTCCTTGCGTGCAGCGGCGCTGTCCTGTCCAGCGATGCGTTCAGTTTGCAGGCGCGTCCAATAAACAACATCGGCTTCTTTTAAAGGGTCCAGATCTTTAGTCGTGCTGTATGGCACACCCCGGGCATCGAGAACAGCCTTGGTAGCACTGCCTTCCAGCCAGTCGTCGGCTTCACCGATAAATGTGATCTGATTGTCGGGATAAAGTGACAAGACTTGAGCCAAGGAGTGAACTGTCCGACTATACTTTGGATCACCCCCCATAACAATGTTCAAGCCCTCTCGGCGGCCCAATCTTTGCTTGATCGTATAAATGTCCAGTAGCGCCTGGGTTGGGTGCTCATTTTGTCCGTCACCGGCATTTAGGACCGGGAAGTCCATGATTTCGGCCGCGATATCAGCGCTGCCCTCTTGCGGATGACGGATAATCACCACGCCGCCGCCAAAGAATTTGAGATGCTCGTTGGCTGTCATCAAACTATCTTCGAGAGTCTCGCCTTTAGCGCTCGATGATGACAACTTTGCATTGGTGTGGCCGAGGCCTTCCATTCCCAACAGTGCACGAGCGGCATCAAAACTGCCGACCGTCCGAGTCGATGGTTCGTCGAACCAAAAGTAAGCCGCCAGCCTTCCCAACCAGCGATAGTTATCTTCCAGCAATCGACTGGGGTCAATGACTAGCTCAGATTGTTCGGCGTCTTCAAATAAATCGCCGCCCTTTAAAAAACGCCCGGTCCGGATATCATCTCTGGCTCGGGCGATCTCCTGGTGCCGCTGAAACTGATCGGCGCGGTCAGTGATTAAATCAATATGGCGGACACTAAATTGATCGGCTCTAATAACATCGAGCAGCAAACCTTCCCTTTTCGCCATGCTTCGTACCAATATCAGCGATCAGCCCAAAAAGTGCAAGCATGAGTAGTTTAGATTTTGAGGGATTTACCGCAGCAAGCGGCTTGAGCTTCCATCGTATCAACCATCATTTAGGCTAACTTCCGGGGGTACTCCTAACGCAACTAGTGCATCCATGATTAAGAAATAATCCTCTTTGGCTATAGATTGACTAAAAGCATCCTCTAATTCATCGAGTTGCGTTTCTTCGTCTGACTCTTCTCCGACATCTGTAACGGAGCTATCCCATATTACATCACCGTCGCTATCTAGTAGCTGTATAGATTTATCGATGTCAAAGGGACCATCGTCCAGGGGATTAAAGTCGTAGGCTATTTCTTCTCTAATGCTATGCGGTTGTGATTCAAGTTCATTCATAATTTGACGGGTTAATTTCTTCCTTTTGCGGCGATTAAGAAAAGTCTCTGTCTTAAGCCTGTCGGCCAAATAGCTCATTTTAGCACCCTCTAATAAGTCGTCATTTGGACGATGAATAGCTAAAGTGGCACATAAAACTAGTTCCCCGTCTTCATCGGCATCAGGTTGACAGCTAAGACTTAGTTCACACCATTGGCTTGGGTCGTCCTCGTAAAGGGGCACCTGCTGGCTAAGGTATGAGCCCACCGATAGCACAGTCGCGAAGTCTTTGCCCCACTTGCGATTTATAGCTGGCCAAAGTACTTCGGTCTGGAAACGGGCGGTTTCAGTTTCACTAAAAGAAAGATCGCCGCTAAATTCTGGTTGTTCGTGTGAGTCCATATAAGAAGATTACAAGCGCGGGACTATAATGCAAGCATAATTACTTTGGAGGGAGGCTGAGAGCATAGGCGTGGCTGAGCTCTAGGAGCTCAAGTAATTTTTTGTCTTCGGATATAGCTTTGCCGCCGGCCATGAACCAGGTTTTGGCCGGCGGCCGGTTTTGCATAATATCAAAGGGGTGGGTACCAGGCTTTTTTAGAAGTTCAGTTCCCTGCTCTTCGGTTGCCCGGACAATCAACTCGTCTTTGTGGATGCCGAAGCACATATTGCCATTTATGGAATAACCCAGGCCGCCAAACATCTTTTTCTTACCCACGCCCCAATCAGCTGTAAGCTTATCTATCCGCTGTTCAAGTTTAGTATCGTAGGCCATGCTAGCCGATCTTTTTCTTTTTGGAAAATTCTTTTATGTAAGTTATTTCGGGTAAGATTTTTTCGCCCGCATATATTACTGATTCGACCTTGCCGGATTTGTTGAAGTTGAAATGGATAAGCTCACCTCCAGAGCCAAAACTGCTTGTCTTTATAATTTTAAAACTGTTGTCTTTGACGTGTTCCAGTTCTTCTGGTTCGTCAAACGGATCCCAAGTGTTAGACGACACAGCCACAAGTTTATTGCCTAGCGAAATAAAGTCCATGACATTCCAAAGTCCCATGAAACGACCTTGGTACTTCGAAAGGTCTTTGCCACTTGCCTGCTTCCACTTTTCCTGAAAATAACCGAGAGTTTTGAAGATACTCTTATTTATGTATTCAGTGGGTGAACCCATAGCGTTGGTTAGTATTATGACGACAGTTTTTTCTTTTGGATCAAAAAGACTCATTGTGATGTGACCCGGAAAACCGCCGCCGTGGCCCAGTAAACGTTGTTCGCCTACAATTTCTATTTCGAGCCCCAGACCGTAGTAGATTTCTTCATGCCCAGTATTCTCGGCTCTCCATTGGATCCGCTGCATTTCTTTTTTTGATTCATCATCGAGTAGCTTACCCGAGCCAATCATCTGTGCCGTGAAATATTGGCACAAGTCTTCAGTATTAGAATAAAAGCCGGTTGCCGGCGACATAATCTTTGTATCTATTTGAGCGATAGGCAAACGTTTCTTTTTATAGTCCGCGCGCGTATATCCGGTCACTAGTCTGTCCACGATTCTGGGGCTCAGTTCCGGGCCAGTGTTAGCTAGCCTTAATGGCTTGATAATATTTTCCGTGACGTAAACGTTATATGATTTGGTGGAAACAGCTTCCACAATCTGGCCAAGCAAACTATATCCGTAGTTCGAGTACTTCATTTTAGTATTATTATCGATCACAAGTTTAGCTTCTAAAATCTCTTCCTTGAATTGTTCAAGATTTGGAAATTCTTTTTCTAATTCCCAGTAATTGCTGTCTAGCCCATCACGGATGATGCCGGCGCTATGTGAAAGTAATTGTCGAATTGTAATTTTTAAGAATCGTTTATCTTTGTGACTTTTTAGCCACGGGACATAATCAACTACGTAGTTGTCGATGCGCAGTTTGCCGCGCTCCTGCAGCTGCATAATCGCTGTCGCCGTGAATGTTTTTGAATGTGAGGCAATGCGGAAAATATGGTCGGTTGTCATTTTTTCTTTTTTCTCAAGGTCCGCATAGCCATAAGGCTCGTTGAATAAAAGCTTGCCGCTTCGGGATATTGCTACCACAAAGCCGGGTATATCTTCCCTTTCGTATCTAAAACGCAACCAGTCTGTGAAATAACCAACGGACTGCTGCGCAGTTTTGTCTTTCATTTTAAACACTCCGCCAAAAGTTCCGGGAAAGCGTCGGTTTTCAGGTCGCGGTCGCAGAAATGGCCGTAGTTCTTGAACTCGCGGATTTTTAGGTTTTTAATTTTAGCTTTTAGAATTTCGATGCTTTTGAGAACATCTTCGGAATCGTTGCTTGATCGGAAAATAACTGTTTCGATCGTTCGATTCACTAAGTCTGGGTCGATTTCAAATTCAAAAAAATTACCCGTATCGTATTTAGGCTTTTCGGCCGGATTAATCCATGGCGCGACTAAAATAACTTTACCTACTTTAGTGTTCGGGTGTTCGCTGAGCCAGCGGACCAAAAATCCGCCTCCACAACTGTGTCCAACCAAAAGTGTATTTGGTGTGATGTCATATCTCTCAAATTCCCTTTTCCAAACTGGATAGTTGGGCTTGAACGACATGGGCATTTCGGGCGTCTGCGTAAAAATATCTTTTCGCTGCAGCTGTTTTTGTAGCCAAGCAATCCAGTGGGCGTTGCTTTGCGCCGGAAAATCCGGATCGTAATACTCTTCTTTGTCCGGCAATCCATGTAAAATAACCGCGTTCTTCATATTGCAAGCTTTATAGGAAATCTCTTCCCTAGCTTAAACTTAATCAGTCCCGTGAAAATTGTACAAATTACTAAGATATAGAGCGGAAAGCCATAGCTTGCAAAGCTCCAGTTTTTGATTGTCAGCAAGGTGATAGCTGCGCTAATTGCAGAAAGAGAAAAGACGAGATGATCTTCCGTCTCGGGCCTGCCATATGATTTTACGAGTGTTGGGACAGCTGCTAAACCATCGGCTAGGATAGCAAACAATATGGCTATATTCCCTTCCCGCGTGAGCGCCCACAGGACCAAGCCAATCGCCGAGAGGCCGCCACAGATAAAATCGAATCTTGTTAGTTTCCAATAAGCTTTTTTATTGACAAACGAGGCAATAAAAACAACCAGAGGGCCAAAGCCGACCATGAAGGTCATGAGGGATTGCAGCCCCACGTGTTTCCCGATTTCTGCGGAAAAAGCTATCAACGGAGCTAGTGCCCACATAAACCAAGTAACCCGGTTGGGCTTTGTACGCCCTTTCATAGTTGCAATTGTATAACTAACTGTACCCCAGAAATTTAACCCTGCACCAAGGATTACAAATTTATCGCTAATCATCATTCGACCATTTCAGGTGGTATTTTTGGCTCGGGCTAGATTCTCGACTATCGAAAAGGTATAGGTCCGAAATTGTTATCTTATAAACTTTATGGCCGTCTTCAGACTTTGCATCTTCAATTATTTCTGGACCCACGCCGAGTCTCCTACTGAAAGCTTCGTAGGCTTTATGGTTCTCATCAAAATCTTCTAGTATCTCTGCGGCACCTTCAAAATAAACTCCTCTGGGCTTCTGCTCTGCCCTATGCTGTTCGACGACATTACCCGCCACCCTGGGGTTGGCGGCAATCTCTCGACTGTGTCGACGGGCTTTCTTCGAGCGAAAGTACAAATTCAGCTCATCGTCGTATACAAAATGGACTTCACAAACCCACGGCTTGTTATTAGCGCTAGTGGCGAGCGACAAGTGAACCACATCGGGCAAATACTCCCGAATGATCTTCTCAACTTCTTGATCGCTTTTCATTATTAGTCCTTTATCTCCGCAATCTCAATATAATTGCCACTTGGGTCTCGTACAAAAGTATAAGTGACGATTATGCCTTTTGTTTTAGGAATTACGATTTCGCAACCTTGGTCTACTAGTGTTTGGACGTCATTATCAATGTCGTCTGACGCAAAAGCAATGTGGCTCTTAATAAACTCGACTTGAGGATGTTTTTCATCTAGCCATTGCCAAAGTTCGACGCCTGAACCATTTGAATGTTCTAGCTCTGCAGCCAGAGCATGTGGTTCGGGCTTCTCAAATCTATCTACGACCTTGAAGCCAAGTTTTCTGTATTGGGCAATCGATTTATCTAGATCTTTTACACTAACGCCAACGTGCCAAAACTTTTTAATCATATCCTAGGAAAGTTTTTTCGAGACTTCATTGACCCTAACCCGTTCTTGATCTGTAGTATCTCTGCTGCGGACGGTGACTGTATTATCTTCCAGGGTTTGGAAGTCGATAGTGATTGTGTGCGGCGTACCGATTTCGTCTTGGCGACGGTAGCGTTTGCCGATGTTGCCGTTATCGTCCCAGGCCACAGTACCTGTGGTTCGAGGCCCAAGCATGCCTGCTTCATTTTCTTTCTTTAACATTTTGTAAACTTCGCGGGCCTTTTTAGTAAGTTCCGGTTTGTTTTTAAGCAACGGGAAGACAGCGACCTTGACCGGCGCGAGATGGGCTGGCAGTTTTAAGAATATTCGCTTTTCGCCGTCCTGCTCGTCTTCACTGTAGGAGTTTGAGATGACGGCCATGACGTGGCGGTCGACACCAAAAGTTGGTTCGATGACATGTGGGATAAACGGCTTGCTGCCATCTTTGGGTCGGTATTCCAGATTCTTGCCCGAATGTTCCTGATGGTTTTTAAGGTCGAAGTCTGTGCGGTAAGCCAGGCCAGCGAGCTCGTCAAAACCGAGCGATGGGAAGTCGTAATAAAAATCAATGGTGCGCTTGGAATAGTGGGCGCGGTCACTAGCCGGAACTTCGATTTCTTTGACCCGGTCTTTGTCCAGCCCAAGCTTCCTGAACCAGCTGTGCATGTCGCCACGCCATTTTTCAAAATATTTTTCCCAGTCCTTTTCGGCCAGGAACCACTCGAACTCCATAATCTCGAATTCGCGAGCCCGGAAAATAAAATCACGCGGGCTGATTTCGTTACGGAAATTGCGGCCGACTTGGGCCAAGCCAAATGGCAAGTCAGGCGAAAAACTATCAACGATATTTTTGAAGTTGGTAAACATGCCCTGGGCAGTTTCTGGTCGCAGGTAGCTAATGCTTTTTTCATCGTCCACCGGCCCGATGTGGGTTTTGAACATCATATTAAACTGGCGTGGTTTGCCAAAAGTCTTGGCCTTACCACAGTTTGGACATTTGCCGGCGTCTACTTGGTCTTCACGAAAACGCGAGCCGCAGTTGCTACATTCGACCAGCGGGTCGTGGAAAGTATCAGCATGGCCGCTGGCTTCCCAGACTTTGGGGTTCATTAAAATAGCGCTGTCGATAAGGTACATGTCGTCCCAGCCATCGACAAAAAACTTTAGCCACTCATTAACGATGTTACGCTTTAGGACTGCGCCGAGCGGCCCATAATCCCAGGTGCCGGCCAAGCCGCCGTAAATTTCACTGCCCTGGTAAATAAAGCCGCGCCGTTTGCATAGCGAAACAATATCTTCCAGCGTAACTTTAGCCATCTTAGCTACAGATTATATCCGAACGTGGGTGCGAAGCATAGTTTGGATGATGGGGGCGCAGACCGCCGCCAAGCTGTCGGCGTCGTTTACGCGCTGGATGGTTTGCGGCTTTCCCGCTCTGAAGCCGAGGCGCATGAATTTTATGTGGTTGGCCGTTAACCGCCCACGGCTGGCAGGTTCAAAACTCATTTGCTCAAGATCGACATTATAAGTTTTAGAGTCGGCTAGCTTCGCACCAACCGAATTGGTGTGCAAGTTTGGTATGTGGCCAGCCAGTTTGAGCAGCTGCATGTCGAACCAAAGTTTAGTCAAGTTGAGATCTAACTGGGGATCGTCAATCGCCGCCAGACTTTGGTCGAGCAGTTTGAAATAAGCCGCTTCCGGTTCGTCTTCGGTGGCTCTATTAATATTTTTGAGCAGTTCATATGCCAAATTGGTGCGCTCGATATTTTTAACGATGTTGCCATAGTGGCGTACCAAACGTGAAGATATTAGCGTATTAATCTCACCGCGGCCGATAATCAGCGTCAGGTCGCTGACCGAAAATAGCTCGATGCCGCCAGCCAATTTGCTTTGGCTTTTGCGCACGCCTTTGGCAATCGCCCGGACTTTGCCATGGTCGCTAGTTAAAAAACTTAGGATGCGGTCAGCTTCGCCATAATCAGTACGACTTAGAATAATGCCCCGGGTAGTGTAGCGGTTCATGCATGAGCCGGTTGTAGAATTTGGTTGATTGAATGGGATAGTTCGACAATTGGCGTTGCCGGTTTGTAGTAATAAGCGGCGATATTGAGCTGTTTGAAGCCAATGCCGGCGGCATTTAAGTCTTCTGGTGGGACACTGCTATAAATGACCACCGGCAGTTTGGCCCATTCCGGGTAGCTGCGAAATTCGTATAAAAATTCGACGCCGGACCGGCCAGCCAGCAGCAAATCGAGGATGATGATATCCGGGTGCGCGGCATCGGCGCTATCCATGGCGGCTTGTGGATCGACCTGCCAATCAACACTATGGCCTGCCCGCTTCAAAATTTTCTTGGCGTTGGCGGCCAGTATTCTGTCCGGTTCTATAAAAAGAATTCTGGCCATTTTACCCGCCTAAACTTTTTATCTCATTATGGAGCGTTTTTCTCAGGTATTTGCGCCCCCAGCCCGTCTTTAGCCATTTTTCCCGGAAGTAAGCATCGTACTTATTTCTGAAGGTTTCATAATGAATTACCTCTAGAGGGATACGGCTTTTTGTTGCAGGTACCCTTCCTGAATTATGCTCGGCTAGTCTCTTCTCTAAGTCTTGAGTGCAACCTACGTACAATTCATTATCCTTCTTGCTGTGTAAGACGTATACATAATTCATGATAAAAAGTTTCGGTGGGTTAAACGAATTGCAGTTGTTTGCTGATGGGTATGGCTGTCGCCAGGCCGTGCAGGCCGCCGTGGGCGGCTGCCCGCAAGGGCTGCCACATGGCCGTACATAGCATATCGGCAATCAACACACCGCTGGCGGCGCCGGCCGGAATAGCTGGCAGCGGCTGGCGGGCCTTGCCGACCAAGCCGCGGGCACTGCGCAAAGTTTTATCACTCAGGCCGTGGACAC
>JGI1358J11329_10002895_pt1 | contig 12998 bp, 12 predicted proteins | sample Subgroupgradi54m_FD_11329 | JGI IMG/M metagenome (IMG submission 11329)
CGTCCTGAGTATTGGGATCCTGCTCGTCTTGAGCCTGTTCTACCAAGCAGCTCTGGAGCGTGCGCTGGGACGATGGTGGTGGATCGCCATGATCCTCCTGGCGGAAGTGCTGCTCTTGGCTCCCGTGTTTCTGATGAATCGACGGGCTCGCCCATCAATGACTCGACAAACCAGTCACCCCGCTCAATCGCTGGACGACTCCGCGCGCCAGCTCCCTCGAATGCGCGACCTGCAACGCCTGTTCAAAGTCACGGTTCGTTTGGCCGTGCGGCGTCTGGGCGCTCAACATGCCGCGATTTATATAGAGGAAGACGGCTCCTATCGGCTTGCGGCTCAGTATGGACGGAAGGTGGGTCGACAGATTCACACCCTCGAAGCCGACGGTCCTCTCGTGCAGTGGCTGACGCATCAACGACGGCCTCTGGATCGGTTGGTGGCTCAGGCGAGAGCGCTCCATGACGACAAGAAGCATGTTGATCCTTTTCGGCGATTGCATCTCATCCTCGACAACCTCCAAGCCGAGCTCGTCGTGCCGGCTTTCAGGGTCAAACACCTCTATGGATTCGTGGCTGTTGGAGTGCCGAGCCACGGCCGGACGTTCAGCGAGCCAGAGATAAGGGCGTTGGCCCGGCTTGCCCAAGCATGTGCGAAGGCACTTGGGTATGCGCGCAGCTACGAAGAGCTCAAGACCAACGCACAAAAGCTCTACAGCGCGCAGGAACGTCTGGTACGGCAGGAGCGGATGGTCGCAGCGGGCCGATTGGCAATGGGGCTGGCCCACGAAATCAAAAATCCGCTGGCGGCCATCAAGACCTTCGCTGAGTTTCTGCCGGAGCGCTTTGACGACCCGCAGTTTCGTGAGGAGTTTACGCACATCGTCGGCAAAGAAGTCGACCGCATCAATTTGATCGTCGAAAGCCTCTCAGAATTTTCCAAGCCGTTGCTGAAAGTGGAACCGGTCGATGTCCAGCAGATCCTCAACGATACCATCGCCCTACTGTCGAGCGATTGTCTCAAGCGCGAGGTCACTGTTCAGCGGTGTCTGGCGCCGCTGCCGATTCTCGTCCCTGCGGACGCCAGCCAGCTCAAGCAGGCGTTTCTGAATCTGTGTGTGAACGCCCTCGATGCGATGCCCCGAGGCGGAGAATTGGCGATCGCCTGCTGCTATAAAGGCAGCCACGCCATGATCCGCATCTCCGACACTGGCGTCGGCATCCCAAACGAGCATGTGCCCAGACTCTTCGATCCGTTCTTTTCGACGAAAGACAGCAGCATGGGGCTCGGCCTGTCAATCGTAAAGCAGATCATCGACCAGCACTTCGGCTCGATTCATGTGGAGAGCCAGGTCGGAGCTGGAACCACCTTCGAGATTCGACTGCCATGGGCGATGGAGCTTGCGGTGGGGACATCTCCTGCCAAGGAGAAGGCTGGGGATGAAGCGATTAAACTCGCCGTCCCCGTTGATCTCCTGATTGTCGATGACGAACCGCGGATCCGTGATCTCCTGCGGGAGCACTTCGAGGCACTGGGCTGTCGCGTGAGAGGGGTGCCTAGCGGTGAACAGGCGCTCACCTCGGTCGCTGCCAAACCGCCGCAGCTGATCCTCCTCGACTTGAAGTTGGAAGATGAGATGGACGGCTTCGAGGTCCTGCAGCGAGTCAAGACGCTCTATCCAAGCCTGCCGGTAATCGTGATCACCGGCACCTACAACGATGAGGCTACCGAGCAGCGCGTGCGTGAGATGGGGGCGGTGGCCTGCTTGCACAAGCCGCTCCAGCTGCCACTTCTGCACCGCCACATTGCCGCCCTGGCACAGGTTGCCCCGCAAGCGAACGGGACAGGTCTGCGCGCACTCGGCTAAGGGCGATTGGCTGCAGCCTGAATCGCTTCGAGCAATTCAGCCAGCGGCAAGGGCTTTTCGAAATACCGATCCGCCCCAAGCCGGGAGGCTTCATCCTTGTAGGCCTTCTCCGTATAGCCGCTCGCAATGAATACCGCGGTCTTCGGCGAGCGCTGCTTTGTAGCCGCCAACACTTCGAGGCCGGAAACCCGGCTACCCTCCAGGTTGAGATCCAACAGGAGTACGTGGGGCTGGCACTGTTCCAGAGCCTGAAGGGCTTGCTCACCCGACAACGCGACTTGCACCGCAAAACCCTGTACTTCGAAGAAACCCTTCAGGAGGTTCGCAGGCCGTTCTTCGTCTTCGACGATGAGCAACTGAATCATGCGACTGGCGCAACCTCGGAGATCGGCAGCTCCATAAGGAACGCGGTCCCTCGACCGCACTCGGACTCTTGCAGTTTGATTGACCCACCGTGCGCTTTGATGATCTCGCGGATGACGAAGAGGCCCAGCCCAGAACCTTTGTTGGCCGTGGCTTTGGTCGTGTAGAAGGGCAAGAAGAGCCGATCTTGCTCGTCGGTCGTCAGTCCGATGCCGTTGTCGGCCACGGTCACACACAGGGCACGGCGATCCTCGGAGACCATCGCGCTGATCGTGATCTGCGCACGATAGTCGGGTTCCGTCAGTGTGCCCTTCTTGAGGTGATAGCGCTTGAGCGCCATCGCATCGCACGCATTGTCCACGAGGTTGAAGATCACATCCTGCAGTTGCGGAACATTGGCATGAATCTGGGGCAGATCACTTGGCAGGCTCACCTGGACGGTCAGCTGCTTCAGGTCCTGTTTCAGCGCAACCATCTTGATGCCCCCGTCCACGATCTCATTGATCGAAGCCCGCACTTTGTCGGTGGCCGGCTTGGAAAAGTCTAGCAAGCCCTTGACGATCGCGCTACCTTTGCGGCTTTCGTCCTCGATGGACTGGAACGCCTCATCCAGCCTCTTGATCAAAGCCTGCCGCTCAACCTCGGGGAGGTTGGGGTCGCTCAGTCGTTTAAGGGCAGTCATGCGCACCGTCGCCGCCTCCACACTCAGGACATTGAGACGATTGTTGATTTGATGACTCATCCCCGACGCCATCTTACCCATAGCGGTCAGCTTCGAGTTGTGGATCAGCTGGGCCGTTGTTTGCTGTTCTTCCTCGTACAACTGCGCGTTTCGGATCGCGAGGGAGGCTTGGTTCGCCAGCGTCTGGAGCACATTCAGATCATCTTGAGAATACGCGCCGCCGGTCTTCTTGTCTCCCAGCACGAGGAGACCAAGCAGCGTAGAATCAGCAAAGCTGGGCACGACGACGGCCGCCCGAATGTTGGTCAGACTCTGTCCCAAAACTGCTGAGGAAATCGGCAGGCCGTTTGTGGGGCCATCGCCCCACTGCCGGACCTCCTCAGCAACAAGGGGCTCGCGGTGGGCCTTCAACCAAGTGATCAGGGAATCCTGCTCGGGTACGGTCGTCCCTGATGGCTGCTGATCCATACCCCGCGTGGCCTGGAGTACGTAGCCCTTAGTCTTTTGATCAAATAGGAACACGGCGGCGTGCGTGAGCTTCATGGCGCGCGTCAGCAGATGGACGGTCAACCGCAATAACCGCTGAAGCTTTCGCACCCGCACCATCCCGCGCGCGGAATTCATTAAGGTGGCCTGGTACTGCCGTTGCTCTCGAAGAAGCCGTTCCTCGGCCTTGCGCCGCAGATAGAGATTTGCGTAGTGGGCTGCGGTCGCCAGAGCCGCGCAGACCACCCAGAGTCCGATCCACCAATTTGGCCCGATCCATCCCTCGAGCGCGGGCCGCCACGAGATCGCAAACACTAAAGGCAGCCCGAGGAGCGATGCGTAGACGGCCAAGAAGATCGCGGTCCGTGTGATGGCAACGTTGATATCCATCAGGCGGTACTTAGCGATTGCATAGCTGACGATCAAGCAATAGAACGGGATCGAAAAGTTGCCGATGGGATAAATGGAAAGATAGAACATCGGCAGCAGGACAGTCGTGCCGCCGGCGAAGCCCACCGCCGAGCCGATCAGGAAATACTTGATCTGCTGGCGGAAGTGGCCTTTGGCATGCCGCAGCCCCCGAATCAAATCCCAAAAGCTCGCGATCACGATCCCGACCCACACCGCCACCAAAATCGCATGCAGCGGGTTGGTCGTGTTGTAGTACAGTCCGCCGAATACCAACCGGGGAGCTGCCACCGCCATACCGCTGCATGCTAAGAGACTGAAGGCGACCGCGTAGCTGTAGACAGCGGCGATCAAGACAGGCCGGCGGCGCTGGCAGAACAAACTGACCACGTGGAAGAAGAGCACCCCGAGGAATATGCCGCCAACATGGGCGATCTTCCACCATAGGAGCCCAGCCTCTGGCGTCCGGGCCAGGCCAACCCCCATCGTCCCTAGTCCCCAGACGCCAACGGCCACGTTGAAGAGCGCCCACAGATTGTTCAATTGGCGCCGGTCGCTGCGTAGGAAGATCAACGCTCCTAACGGAAAGCACGTTAGGGCGATGGTCAAACCTGAGAGCGCCAGCGCGTTCATTGCGTTCTGGCTCTCCTGCTATAGGCACGTCGCTTCGGGGATCGCTGTGTTGACATCGGTCGTAACCACTCCTCGCAATCACCGAGCAGGAGTGTGCCAGACATAATGCCGGAAGCCAAGGCTCCCAGGACACCGGGATAGTACACGTTCGTACCGGTTAAGTAGAGACCGGGGATGCGAGTGCTCGGGGAAAGGCCTGCTGGCCCGCTTTGCCCCGGTGTGCGCGCCAGTCCGTACATAGCTCCCTCAGGAGCCCGCGTGTACGCCGTATTCGTCAGCGGCGTGCCGACCACCCGGCAATCGATGGAGCTTTCCAAACCGGGGATAAGTTCTTCCGCCTGCTTGATCAAGTTGTCAGCAACGCGTTCCTTAAGGTCTTTATAGGCCGATCCGCGCCGAGCTAGACGGGTTTCGTTCCAGGCGGTGAAGCTGCGATGTGAGATCGGCGTGATGAGCTTCACGATGTGGGCTCCTGCTGGGGCAAGAGTACGGGATGAATCCTTCAGGCTGGGAGCCGTTGCGAGAATGTAGGCTTTTTCCGGAATTCTGCCCTCAAGGAGGGACCGGTAGAGCCCTTCAAAATCATAGGAGGGACAAAGCCAGTAATTCGCCGCTCCGAGGCCGAGCTGCTGAAGGTCGAGCTTCACGCCGAGATAGACTTGGAAAGATGCGAGTGAATAGGTCGCGCGCCGCAGTCGGGCAGCGAGTCGGGCCGTCACCGCTTGCTGGCCGTCGACCATCTCCAGCAATGTCTTTCGAGGATCTCCGCTGGATACCACCGCCTGCGCCTGAGCGAACCGTCCGCTTTCCAATTCGACGCCGGCCACTCGGCCTCTCTGCAGGCGGATTCTTCTCACACCCTGCCGCAAGAACAGCTGGCCTCCATGGTTCGTGAGCGCTTTGACAAGCGCATCTGGCAGGCGCTGCACTCCACCTCGCGGGTAATACGCCCCCTCGTGGAAGTGCATCGCGATGGTAGCATGGACGACCAGATCTACCTGAGACGGCGGCAGTGCATAATCACCGGATTGAGCCGCGAGGATGGCCCGCAAGGTGGGCGACTTGATCGTGGCATCCAGCAAGTCTTTGAGAGTCTTGCCGGTACTCCATTGCAGCGTCGGGCAGACGATCGGGAAACGCTTGAACTTCCATAGAAACACACCGACGCGCCCCGCGTGGATCTCTTGCCATATCTTCTTGAGGATTTCGAAGTATCGCTGCAGTCCCTTGCGCTCTCGGGGAAAGAGCGCGGCGAGCCGATCCTCGTATGTCTCGACATCCTTGCAGACGGCCACGCGGTGGCGGGGGAAATGGAATCGGTCGAACCCATCCGGATCCATCTCATCGAAGGTCACAAATCGGTCGGCATCCAATAAACGCAGCGCATGCCAGATGTCCTGGCCCTCGCCACAGCAGCCGATGTACTCGACCGCTGCATCGAAAACGTACGGACCGCGCCGGAAGGAGTGACAGTAGCCGCCGGGCTGGTAATGCTGCTCGAAGACGCCGACCTTCAGGCCTTGCTTCGCCAGAAATGCTGCGCAGGAGAGCCCGCCTAGCCCCGCTCCGATGACCGCAACATCGTATCGCTCTGACCCCATGGCATCCCGCTATGCACTGCCGAGCACGATGCTGGCATCGAAGCCAGCAAACCCGCTCGCCGTCTTCATCACATAACGCAACGGCTTCGCGGTCAACCGATCAGTCACGTGGATGCGCAGTGCTGGATCCGCGGTCCGGCAGTTGAGTGTGGGCAAGATCTGGCCGTGCCGCATGCACATCAACACCAGCACCGTTTCCATCAAGGCACACCCTCCGAGGGTATGCCCGATATAGGGTTTCAGCGCCATGACGGGCGGCTGGCGTTGTGGCTGGCCGAAGACGTCGGCAATGGCTTTTGCTTCGTAGGCGTCCCCTGCGCTGGTTCCGACGCCGTGTGGATTGATTAGATCAATGTCGGCTGGCGTCAACCCGGCCTGCTTCAACGCAAGTCGCATCGTCCGCGCGTACACGCCGCTCGTCAGATCAGGCACGATGACCTTCCATCCTTGGGCGCCAAATCCGCCGCCTAGATACTCGGCGTAGATCGGAGCCTTACGTACGCGGGCCTGATTCCAGTCTTCCAGGATGATCGCTGCAGCACCGTCTCCGATGGTAAAGCCATCCCGTTGGGCGTCGAACGGCTTGATGAGGCCGTCTGGAGCCAACAAGCCTTGCTGCTCGAACCAGCGGAACTTATAGATGTAGCGAGGATGGTCCGACGCGATGATGATGGCAGCCGAACTCCCGCCGGATCTGATCTCTCTGGCTGCGGCTTCCAACGCATAGAGGCCCGATGCGCACGCGTTGCAACTGTACGAGGTGTAGCCATGAACCCTGAGAGCTTTTTGGATGAGATACAGGTACATGAATGTCTGAGCATCGTACCCGTCCGTGCTGCATCGCTGATAGAGCGTGTCAATGAAGGCCGCCTCACGAGGCCGCTGACGACGTTTGGTCAAGAGTCTGAACGATTCACGGGCGGTTCGGTCAAAGAAGAGCTCAAGACCAGGATTCTCGTGGGTTACGAAGAGACTGAGATCGTTGTCTTCCGGATCGTAGCGGAGCCGGCTATCACCGACCGCCATCCGTGCTGCCGCAATCGCCCACAAAAGGTCCTCGTCGACACGGCCTTCCTTCCAGGAGTTCAGGGCATCTAGCGTCTCGCCGTTCAGCCCGTCGGCCGCCGGATCGAATCCGCTCACCTTGTGGAAGTAATAGCTCCTCCAGACGCCCGCTGCGACACGGATCCGTTCCTTCCTGAGCTGAATCTTCTGCCGGAACGCCGCCTTCCACATCGCCTCTGGGCCGATGCCCAGTGATGAGATGACGCCAATGCCGGTGATCGCGAGGCGCTTGTTGCGGTCGGATGCTGGTGCTGCCATGATTCAGGCGAGCAGGCCGCCATCGATGACGATGGTCTGGCCTGTGATATAGTCGCCCTCCTCGATCAGAAAGCGGACGAGCTTCGCGACCTCGGCTGGCTGGCCGAATCGCCCTAAGGGAACGCGTTGCCGCAGCTCGGCCACCTGTTCCTTCGGCAGACGCTTGACCATCGCTGTCTCGATATAGCCAGGCGCAATTGCGTTGACTGTGATCCCGAAGCATGCCACCTCCCGGGCCAGTGCTCTGGAAAACGAGATGATGCCGCCTTTGGAGGCGCAGTAATTGGTTTGCCCAGGCACACCTTGCAGCCCCGCCGTCGAGGAGATGTTGATGATCCACCCTCGCTTGCGGCGCATCATATGGGGCACGCAGGCCCTGCAGAAATTGTGCAGGCCTTTCAAGTTCGTCCCGATGACCTCGTCCCACTCACTCTCTTCCATCAGGTACAGCGGTGTATCCTTCAGAACTCCGGCGTTGTTCACCAGGATGTCGACATGTCCGAACCGCTCCAGTACGCGGCCGACGAATGCGGACACAGCGGCGAAATCAGCCACGTCTTGCTGTTCAGAGAGAATCGTGGCACCCCTCTTCCTTAGTTCGCGACAAAGCGCATCGGCGGATGTTCGATTCTGTCGATAGGCGAACGCGATCACATAGCCGCGCCGCGCGAGTTCGGTCACAATGGCCCGTCCGATACCACGGCTCCCCCCTGTGATTAATGCCACGCTTCGTGTCTTCCTCATCGACTATCCTGTTTCCCAGCGACAGCACGTACTGGCCGAGCGAGAAATACCATCTCGGCTTTCGCCGCGACTGCGCCCCGGGTCTTGACTGTGGTGGTGAACACCGCACCGCCTTGAGTCGTCCGCTCAAATCGGGCCTCAAATACGGCGGTCTGATCTGGAAAAACCGCGCGAAAGAATCGAACGTCTACATGCGTCAATACCGGGATCTCGCTTTTAGTCAGCTTCCTAACGGTGAGCTGAAACAATGCGAGTCCCGCTTGCGCCATCCCCTCAACGAGGTAGATACCCGGCACAATGGGCAAGCTCGGGAAATGGCCGCGAAAGAACGCCTCCTCTGCTCGGAATCGTCTCGTCGCGCGGAGCCGCTTGCGCTGATGGTCGACCGAAGCGATGTGTTCCAGCATCACCATGGGAGTGCGATGCGGAAGGCACTCAAGCACGTCGGGACGCCGCGTCGATTTCATCAGCGGGAGTTCCCGAGCAGCAGGCTCACATGCTCACCCCATGGGTCGGCGCTGTTGACGAGAACACCGCGCAATCGAGCTCGGATGAATGTGTTGACGATATTGAGCTGCCAAGGCTTCTCGGCGCGTCGAAATCCGAGCGTTGGCGGGATGAACCCGTCTTGCAATGCCCATGTAGCAATCGCCATTCCGAGGGCGTTGGCGCCTCCAGACTCTCCGAAAAACGATTTCGGTGCGGTCACATCGACGGATTCTTTGAATACGCGCTCGATAGCCATCGCTTCATCAGCGTCATCGCGCTGAGATCCGTTGGCTCCAAGGAAGACGGCAAGCCGTCCCGCCTTCTGGGTTCGCCAATCCGCCAGTGCCTCCTCGACCGCTCCATTGAGGCCATTCGCGTTCTGCTCGGTAGGGGATCGTCGTCCGATCGCGTGAATCTCGGCCGCGATACGGCCACCACGACGGTAAGCGCGAGGCCGGCGCTCCAGTACAAACACAGCGGCTCCTTCTCCCAGCACCCAACCCTTTCTCTCGTGGTCGAGCGGCCTCGGGATTGCGACACGAACAGTCTCAGGCCTGAGGAGCTTGTGTTCACTGGTGATGGACAGGAGCAGAGGCGAGAGCTCATCATAGCCTCCAGCCAGTACGACATCGGCCTGGTCCGTTTGCAGCAGCTCTTGGCCGTACGCGACCGCACTCAAGCCTGACGACAATCCCGTCGAGAGAGTAACGTTCGCTCCACGAAGCTTGAGACATGCGGCAAGGTAGCCCGCCGGCGCATTGATCACGGTGTTGGGAAACAGTAGCGGATTCACGTAGCGCGTGCCATCCCGTAGCGCTTCAGCATCGAACCGGTGCACGCTCTCGATGCTGCCGAAGCACGTGCCGAGTACTACTGCATACCGGCTCCGATTGCCTCGATCAAGCTGGATACGGGCATCCTGAATTGCCCGTTGAGCCGCCTGATAGGCGAACAGCGCACTACGGCTGGCGCACTGCAGGAGCAGTGGCATGCCTGGTGACCAACCGCAGCGAACCCATCCGGCAGAACGCCTGAGAGGCGCACCGGAGTTCCGTTTGACTACCTTCATACGAAAGCCGTGCCGCGACCGTTCGAGGCCCCGGCATATCGCGGCCTTGGTGTCCCCAAGCGGCGAGTTGCATCCTACCCCGGTGATCACGACAGCGTCATCTTTGGCTGCCATTGAGGTTACCGGCTGTTCCGATAGCGGCCCACCGCCAGACACGCGTTGTTGCCGCCAAAGGCAAACGAGTTGCTGAGCACCACGTCAACCGCTCGGAGTTTTCGAGGCTGATTCGGCACGTAGTCGAGATCACAGTCAGGATCCGGTTCGGTGTAGTTCCACGTCGGAGGCACGGTGCGATGCAGGATGGTTAAACAACTGAGGACGGCCTCGATGGCTGATGCCGCCCCCATCGCGTGTCCCAAGAGCGCCTTGATCGATGAAATCGGGATACGGGAAGCCCGCGCGCCGAACACACGCTTGACGGCTATGGTCTCGATACGATCGTTTGCCTGGGTGCCAGTCCCGTGCGCACTGATGTAGTCGACGTCATCGTTGCCGAGGCTGGCTTCCTTGAGCACTCGCTTGATTGCTAACGCCGCCCCGAGACCCCGCGGATGTGGCGATGTGATATGGAACCCATCGCAGCTTAGGCCGCAGCCCAATATCTCCGCGTAGATGCGCGCGTTTCTTCGACGAGCCCGCTCTTCATCTTCGAGCACCAAGAAGGCGCTGCCCTCGCCTACCAAGAGGCCTTGGCGATTGCGATCAAACGGACGGCACACATCCGGCGACATCGCCTGTAGCCGCGCAAATCCCATAAAGGCGATTCGCGAGAACGCATCTGCGCCACCGGCGACCGCCAACCTGATTTTGCCGCTGGTGATCAATCGCGCACCGTATCCGATCGCGTAGTTGCCCGCCGCGCATGCCGTAGGAATCGTCAGGTTCGGTCCTTCCGCGCCAAGCCGCTGGGCTACTTCCCACGCGAGGTGGTTCATGCGGACGCCGAAGAAACTATTCGACGCTGGCCGGCGCCGTCCAACCGGCACCCAGACGTCTCTGGAGTTGACGCCGTTGTAGGCCTCGCCCATGGTCGTACCGACACAGACAGCCATCTCTCGATGGTCGTCGGGGATGATGTCGGCGTCGGTGAGGGCTTGTTGCGCGGCGTAGAAAGCCAGTTCGGTCGCGCGGTCTCCGTTCCCCGATGCGTGCTGTTGGCGGGACGCGGTGGATTTCGGCTTCCAGGTCTTGATCTCGCAGCCGACGTTGCGATTGATGTCTCGACAATCAAAGGACGCCACTCGGCTCGCGCCACTCTTGCCCGCCATCAGCGAATCCCACAGCGCGTTGGGATTGGCGCCGATCGGGGTCAGGCAGCCTAGCCCAGTGACGACAACCCGGCTCATACCTTCGCTGGTGTGCGTCCTCGGCGCGTGATTTTGCGGCTATCCCTAGCGGATGAGGGTCTCTTCTGACCAGGCGATCGCAGTTCGTCGACCAACTTAACGATTTGATCCACCCTAACGACACCTCGAATCTTTCCTTCGGGAACATGGATCTTAAACGCCCTTTCCAGATTGGCCACGACTTCTAACGCCATCAACGAATCGATCCCTAATTTCCGCATATCCGCCGTCGAGGAGATCTTTCCGGCAGGCACCTTCGCCAGCTTGGCGACGATGGCCTTCACCTGTCCTTCAATGTTCGATGCCATTGCTCGCGCCTCCACCTTTTGCCTGTTCCCAGTTGGTTCTGCTCAGAGCTTCGATATTTGCCCTCGTCACACCGACCGTCTGTGTGTGCTGAACAGGCCAGCAAACAAAGATAACCAACTGGCGACCGGCTTTGGAGTCCGTCTCCAGCCTGATCTACACTCGGTCAGATTCCAATTCTCAGAATCCGCCGCTTGATTGAGGAAGTCGAATTTCCGAGGAGCTCCTCGACCTTTTCTAGGAACTGCGGAAGGGGGAAAGGCTTCTCGATGAAGCGGACATTGGTGAGCCGTAATGCTTCAACCTGTTGTTCAAGAGAAAACTCGTTGGCAATCAGGAGCAGGCGAAGGGAGGAGTGGGTCGAGCGGATGTGGACGAGGACATCGTAATATCCTGTTTGGCCGTCTATGTCCGCGATCAGCAGTTGAGGAACGCTATGGTCTAGAAGAGTGGGCAGACTACTCACATTACTGCAGCTGACCACCTGGTAGCGATCGCTCAATGCGATCTCTAGCCCTTCTCGGAGAGATGAATATCCCTCGCAGAGAATTACAGTTTGTAAAGTACTGGGGATTCTCCTCGCCATATTACCCGCAGTATACTGAGCTTCTCAGGGAAAATCTACACGAGGAGATCTTGCAGAGTTACCGGAAGAGGTTCAGAAGTCTAAAGTTATAATAGATCCTCCCTATGCTACTGCTCCCCATTAAAGGCCAGACACCGGTGGCCCGAAAGTTCACCGCAAGCTAGGATGCCAACTGATCAGTATCCGGCTATTTCAGATTCTGCTTCGTTCGAACGGCCTGGGCACTCTTGCTGTCGCCTCGAAGCCAACACTCGCGGCGCTCTTTGGCCCGGCTCTCCCACAGCGTCTGCATCTGGTCCAAAAACAGCGGCTCCGATGCACCCTTGTCGAGCACGTCCATCAACTCAGCCTTGGTGGCATCCGCGAGCCCATGGATCTTAGGCCAGCGTTCCTTGATGCGCTCTTTGAGTTCGCACAGTGTCACACGGCCGGTGGCGTTGGCCGACCGGGCGACCCGATCCGCTTGCGTTACGGTCTGGTGTAAGGGCTTCGCTTGATCAGCAGGTTTGGCGTTTTCCGTCTTTCGTTGCTGCGGCCCTGCAGTCTTGTCTTTCATGCCGGATTGAGCAGTCTTCTTCTTACCAGCCCGGGCAGCGGCCTGCGCCTCCCGCTTGGCCTTCTTCTTCGCCAAGTACTCGCGATTCTTCCGATCCAGTGCCTTCTTGGCTTCTGCAGTCATCACCGTGTCGCTCCTGTCCTGATCCACTTCACGCGTCTCGGCATTCCGAAGAGCCGCCGCAAGACGTCGTTGAAACTCTTCCCGGGTCCCCGCCGCCGTGAAAGCGTCCGGTAGACCTCTTCGTCAATCCGGATCACCACACCAGCGTTGGACTCTTGCACGGATCTGCGCGGCCCGTTAGGAGGCATCGACGTACTCCAGACAAATCCCCAGCGCCTCGTCGTAGGACGTCGCGTTGAACGCCCGCTGCACCAGCTCCTTGGCCTGATGCGGCTGTCCAGCGTGCTCCAGGGCCTGTCGCAGCGGCCGACCACGGCAAAGATGTTGCCGTCCGTTCCGACGAGCTTCACCGGTGGCTTATCCGTCATGGTGGATCCTCTTTTGTGGCCTGCCTCTCGGCGGACCGGTGGCCGGCTCGGACC
>JGI1358J11329_10002899_pt1 | contig 12992 bp, 13 predicted proteins | sample Subgroupgradi54m_FD_11329 | JGI IMG/M metagenome (IMG submission 11329)
AAGGCCAATTGCTATCACCATGAGAGGGACAAATACAACTCCGCCTCCTATACCAAACAAGCTTGAAATTATTCCTGCAAAAAAGCTTGCACCAATTGCCAAGACCATGATTTGTTTTGAAAGATTGTAGGTTTTAGGCTCTATCCTGCGTTTTGAAAAAATGTATAAGCTTGATGCTAAAAGTACAATACCAAATAATATCTTAAACAATGAAGAAGTAATTTCATCTGAAATGTATGCCCCAAGGATTGTACCTGGAACTGAAAGCAATCCAAGCTTCAAGCCAAGTGAATATTCTATACGCCTTTGTTTTGCATAAGAGGCTGTAGATGCTACGGCATTACTGAAAGCAGCAAAAAGACTATTACTTGCTGCAAGTTGAGGTGAAAATCCAAAAAATGTCAAAATTGGTACAACAACAAATCCGCCTCCAAGTCCAATCATTGAACCAATAATTCCAGCGGCAAATCCAAGTAATACCAACCCTAAATATTCAAACAATACAAACACCAAGGCCACCATCAGGGATTAAATGAGTACGTCAACCTTAATGAACCAAGAAATATAGCAAAGCTTCGAATCATCATCTAGCTACTAACAATTTCCAGACATACCCTTGTTGATTTGTAGTGAGTTCGATTCGAAAGTGTTCAGTGCCAAGAGGNATTGTATTACTTGCACTTGTGGGTTGCTTTCCTGTAATTTGGAAATCACGTTGAGCATTAATCATGTCAGATAGAGTAGAATATCCACCAGGTTTTACTTGATCCCAACAAGTACAAATAGTTTCATTAATTACGGCTCCAAAGATGATTTTTACATCATTCAAATTACTTAACAGTGGGTCTGATTGTAAAGCAGCTATAACTAAACCCGGTGCACGAGTTGAACCCACCATGTTGATATTTCCAAGAAAATTTCCATTTTTATCCTTAATCTCAGTTGAGGTACAGTATTTCACAAGCGCTTGTCTTTTTTCATTGGAGAAAAAGTTACAATATTGATGGATGTTTGATTGGCTACTAAACCTTAATGGTTTTGACATATTAATGTCATGAGAAAGTAAAGTTGCTCTCAAATTCGAGTTTGCTTCCTCATATGAAAAATCAAGATCAAGTGAAGAAGTTTGTGATTGGTCAGCATTGTTGCTAATTTGATCAGATAAAATTGGAAATTGTATGAGTATAACTATAATTGTGGCAATAGCAACAGCTCCGCCTATACCTGCATAAAGAAGTTTTTTTTGTCTCATGGAGTCTTGAATTTTCTATACTCTAATAAAGTAATCTCACAATTCATAAATCGAATAATACAGAAAAATGAACTGTACTTCCATCATTGAATTATTTTGGAAAAAATGAGTTAGTTTAGGAGTTAATGTTTATTAGCACTTGCTAACGCTTTGTCCATGGAACTCTTCTTGAATATCTGTATAAGTGAGCACACAGTCAAAGATTTTTGTTTCATCAATACCTCCAGCGAAGAAATAGGAATGATTGGATCCTGAACTATCTGCGCCAATGGACCATTCATCTCTAGGAATAGATGTTCCTGTAAATCCACTTCCGGCCGACACTGTTGCATGTTTTACTCCATCAACATAGACTTTGATTCCATCAGGTGTTTTGCTACCATCATACGTTACAGCAACAAAAGTCCATTTACCAGGAGTTATTACTGGACTAGTAAATTCTTCTTGAGACCATGTCTGTGTTGCACCGATTTGGACTTCAATAGCGCCAGGTCCATTGAAGTTAGATAGACTAACGTTCGTGAAAAACTCACCGTTACCAAAACCTGTTGTGTTAGTACCTTCCGCAACTATTCTGTGGGAAAGATTATCTTTGATTGTTATTAGATCAGGATTTATCCAACTAGTTATTGAAAATGCATTATTTTCGTTATTTATTCCAAGAGCACCTAGACTAACATAACTATCTATTCCGTTAAGACTAAACGCTAGACCAAGCTTTCCAGAAGTGAATGTCACGCTATTTGATATCGTACCAGGATGGGTACCCGTTGAATCAGTAGCATGACCATCTCCTGACCACCAACCTATCAAGCCTAGAGATCTCTGTGGTGCTGGACTGTTTACTGACGAATTTAGTTTTTGTTCCAGTGAATTTGTTCTATTATCAATCGATCTAATTTTATCATGTAGTTGTGTAATACTTTCATTTTGTATAGATGTGATATGGTCTAGTTGGGAAATACTTTCATTTTGTATAGATATAAGATGGTCTAGCTTAGTAATGTGTTCACTTTGACTTTCTATAAGTGCTTGACTTGTTTGCAGATCAGAGTTTGAGGATTTTAGTATATCACTCTGTTCGCTTAGTTTCATGTTTAAATTTCTTAAATCCGATTGTAGGCTTAAATTATTTACCAGTAATAATCCGATGCTAAACAACGCAATTGCTACAGCAATTAGTGAAACCTTTTGGGATTTTTCCACAATTTTTGGTACTTATTGATGTAGATAAATCCATTCTTGATCTGTTTCCAACAAATTATAACGTATCACATAACGTGTATAGCGCAAAATCATGCACAATAACTTCTTTGTTTTTTTTACTGTCTTGAAATAATAGTAGCATATTCTTGCCCTGCTATTTCAAACAAATATTGCTTTTTGACTTGTGTTATCTTGTCTGCAAGTTTGGTTAGTACTATCGAATCACCTATTTCATCTTGGTTTTGAGATCGATTTTTCAAGTCGGTTATTATCCCATCAAGAATTCTGATTGGATCTAGTTTTTCCTTCATACCTTCCATAACAAGTTAGCATATATGGATGATTGCCTAGTTTGTGTCCCAAAATAGGAAGGAACTGCAGAAATCCATTTTTAATGATTAACAAAAAACTCTTTTCTCTTCAACCTCAATGTTGCCAATATTCGCTTTAAGTATGGGTTTAGTAATATCTACGAAGTTATATTTACTTGTTAATGAAGGAAATATACTAATTAATACCGAATTATGTTTGTTGAATGTTGCGTATAATATTATGTGGTTTTGGAGTTGTAGGTCAGAGTTTTGCAAAGCTTCTGCTTTCAAGATCAGAAGATCTTTATGCACTTCATGGTCTAAAACCTCGAGTAGTAGGTGTTTTTGATAGCAAGGGAACTGCTGCATCCTCAGCTGGTCTTGACCTTAACAGACTTTTAGAAATTAAAAAAAAATATGGCAGCATAAGGAAATATCACAATAAAGAAAAAGATGCAAACGGATTAGAAATGATCAAGGGGATTGATGCAGATGTCTTAATAGAAACTACGCCAAGTAACTACAAAGATGCTGAACCCGGAATGTCACACATAGTAAACGCAATGAAAAATGGTTTACATGTTATTACGGTAAACAAGGGACCGCTTGCTCTTGCTTTTCCTTCATTGATGGAACTTGCAATATATAATCAAGTCCTGCTAAAATTTAGTGGAACTGTTGGTGGCGGTACACCAATTTTAGATTACGCAAAGAATAGTCTAAGAGGAGAAAGGATCGTATCCTTTCAAGGAATCTTAAACGGTACAACAAATTACATTCTAACCAACATGGCTAACGGAATGACTTTCAAGGCCGCACTAGCAGATGCAAAGAAAAGGGGGTACGTCGAAGCAGACGAATCTTTAGATATAGACGGGTTTGATGCTGCAGCCAAACTTGTCATATTAGCTAATTGGATAATGGACATGAAAGTTACAATAAAAGACATCAAGCGCATAGGAATTCGCAATGTTACCACATTAGATATCAAAAAAGCTGCTTCTAATAATTCTGCAGTAAAACTAATTGCATCATGTAACAAGGATTTGATGGTCTCGCCACAACAAATACATCTTGATGATCCACTGTGTGTAAATGGCACATTAAATGCAATAACATTCAATTCTGAACACTCTGGTCAACAAACAATTATTGGTCGCGGAGCTGGAGGAATGGAAACGGCCAGTTCTATACTAAGAGATTTGTTAGACATAAGACAGGAAATGGCAAGACGTTGAAATCAAACTTATTATCTAAAAGTAAAACCGTAGAGACATTAGAAGAAATTCATTCTCAATGGAATATAGAAATGCCCAAAACTAAAACTCTTATGACTCATGAAATTGACGACGACATCAGCCTAATAACAGGCGAGGATTTTACTGCAATAAAGTTTGNGANAATCTATTTACCTTTTTTATCTGAGACCGTTCTACTTGAGAAATTTCCAAAAGTTGTTGTAGATAGTGGTGCAATAAAATTTATCTGTAACGGAGCAAATGTAATGAGGCCTGGTATCAAAAATTTTACCAAGTTTGATAAAGATCACATAGTATGTGTGGTGGAAGAAACCCACAACAAATTTCTTGCCGTAGGCAGATCGTTGGTATCAAGTGATGAATTGTCTAGTATTACAAAAGGGGAAGTAGTAAAAAATCTGCATTATATTTCAGATAGATTTTGGGAAGCTGCTAAAGAAGTAAAGAAATAACTATTTTTCAGTAAATTCTCTGCAACCGCTTTTGTCAACTACTAGTACATCAATTCCGTCACCGCTTGCAGTATCTCTCATAATAGCAGAACGGATAGATTTTACTGCTAGTGTTACAGCTTCTTTTTCTTTTATTCCTTGTTTGAATTCCTGATCAAGAACTCCTAGTGCCATTTCTGCACCAGTTCCCACTGCAGCATAGTCATCAGGTAAAACAGAACCTAATGGATCCAAAGTGTATATTGCTGGTGCACCATCAACTCCACCTACAATAACTTGAGTAAGTAATGGATAGTATCGTCTTTCATACATTAATGATGACATCATTTTTGCAACAGAATTTGGTGGAATTTCGCGTTTTAATTCCATTTTTCTAATTTTCGTTAGTGCTCGCATCTGCATTGCTAAAACTTGCATATCAGCTACTAATCCAGCACAACAAGCACCAACATAATCTGTTATTCTGAATGTTTTTTTCGTAGACTTGCTTACAAGAAAGTTGCCATATGCTATTCTTCTTTCGCTTGCCAAGACCACGCCACCATCGTAAGTTATACCGACTGCGGTAGCACCTGGCATATACACATAAGCCATAAATTCTGTGCAAAACGAGGACAATAAAGCCCTTTCTCTGGGAGGGAAAATTGGGATTATGATCGATTGTTCTATGAAATAGAAAAAAGAAGATGAATGGTTCTTTAGGATGCAATTTTGGTTTTATTATTTTAAGATTACTGTCTTGGTTTAATTTTTGAGACTAGTCACACTTTTAAACAGATGCCAGATTTTGTGCATTAGGAAATATACAAAATTTGAAAAATCAGATTTTTACACTATCAAATCAATCAATTAAAGAAATCTTTACGGTCTTTCTTTTATTGAGCTTTTTTTCTGGCATAATTGTACTCACAAATTCGCATGTTTATGCTGAGGAGTAAAAAATTCCAACCTGGGTAAGAAATGTTGTAAAATGGTGGGGCGAAGGTCAAGTATTCTGATAACGGAAATTAGGAGTGGCAAAAAAGACCATATCCGACGGGTTTTGCAATAAGTACCAAAGTTCAAGATGATACAAATGGATCGTGGCAAACAACCCTCAAAAACTACCAAACTCATGAAAAAGACTCTAGTGGCAATAGCGTGATTACCCAACATCAACTACCAGCTGATCAATACGTTATCAAAGTGGCTCAAAAAATCTATAATAAAGATGATTCAACAGGTACTGGGTATAGGACACTTTCAATTAAAACTGCCTACTCATACTTTACAATACAATAATTTCAATTCAAAAAAGAATTTTACATTTTATTAGAATTTGTTAAACTTGATTGAACTTATCCATTATTCTGCAAACACACTTTGTTGTCTTGTTAAGCAGATCTATTCTTGCAAATTCATTGGGTGAATGAATCCTAGAGAATATGTATGTGCCCCCAATTGAGATGCATGGAGCACAAAGAATCTTTGCGAAAGAGTACATTGGCCCAGTCCCTGCAGAAGAAACACTTACTATAGATTTTCCAAATGATTCATTTGCAGCTTCTCTTACTTTAGAAACAAATGGATCAAAGATCTTTGTTTTAGATGCAGCTTCTCCATGAATCATTCTTATCTTAATATCGCCAAATCCTTTTGATCTGAGATGACGTTTAAGTCTGGCAAGTTGCTTTAGCGGTTCCATCTTTGGTACAAGTCTAAAATCAATTTTTACAAGTGCCTGTGAAGGAAGTACGGTCTTTGCACCAGGACCTGTATATCCAGAAACAAAACCTGCAATATTACATGTTGGTTCACCGACCAAGGCTTTTCTAGCTGCAATCCCTGCCTTATTTGCCACAAACTTTTTGATTCCATATTCCTTTTTGAATTCTTTTTCATCAAATGGTTCAGATTGAATTAGTTTGAGCTCTTCTTTTGTAAAGGAATCTACTTCTTTATACCAGTCCTTGATGAGTATCTTTCCACTAGCATCCCGAAGTGTTTTTAACGCTTCCAAAAGTCGCCACGCCGGGTTTTCAATCAAAACAGCAAGGCTAGAATGTGCATCACGTATTGATTCTGTCATAGAAAGTTCAACATAAAGTAAGCCTTTCATTCCAAGACTGATTATTGGTCTATCCTTAGTATCAACATACCCAAATTCCCAAATGACTCCATCGCATGAAAATTTTTTTTTATATTTTTTTAGATATTTTTCAACATGCATACTTCCGATTTCTTCTTCTCCTTCAATTAGGAATTTCACATTGCATGGTACGTCACCTTGTGTTTTTAGATAAGATTCAACCGCTTTTATTCTAGTAATTAACTCACCTTTGTCATCAGCAGATCCACGTCCAAAGATCTTGTTTCCTTTAATTTTACCACTAAACGGTTTGTCATCCCAAAGATCAAATGGTTCAGCAGGCTGTACATCATAATGATTGTAAAATAGGAGTGTTTTCTTTGGATTTTGTTTGGATCTTACCTCTCCATATACAACCGGTGGAATTCCTTTTCTAAGATAAAGTATTTCGGAATGAATTCCTGAATTTCTCATTATTTTCCCCACAAGCCTAGCACATTCTTCAAGACCTTCATTTTTCGCAGAAACACTGGGTTGCCTAATTAAAGTTTGAAGATCTGAAATGAGTCCTTTCATGTTGATATCTACATATCGAAGTACTTGCATCAAAGTCACTTTATCCTATCAAATGGTTTCATTGCATCAGAAATAAATTCTATGAGGTCCGTCGCTACAATGTGTAATCCATGTTTTCTTTGGGCAAGCATTCCTGCCTTTCCGTTTATAAAAACTGCAGCTGCCGCAGACTCTAGCGGATCACGATTTTTTGACAACATTGCTGCAACCACCCCAGAAAGTACATCGCCTGTTCCACCAACAGTCATTGCTGGCGTATTTTTTACATTCAGATACGTCTTTTGCCCATCACTGACAATGTCAGTAGGTCCCTTTAGCAATATTGTAAGACCATTTTCTTTGGCGTGTTTTTCCACAGTCAAAATTCTCTCTTTTTTAGAATCTAAGGGAAGTTCCCCAAACAATCTTTTGAATTCACCTGCATGTGGAGTGACTATAACTTTTTTATTTTTAATCATAGGCAAGATATCATGTACTAAGGCACTTGCATCAAGAGATAATCTTACATCTTTTTTCAAAAGTGAGGTTACAAGTAACTTTAATGCTTCAATGTCTTGTATTGCCAAGCCCATTCCTATTGTAGCAGAATCTAGTTCTTTTGGTACGACACCAAGAAGTTTGTGCACAGCACCTCTTGTAAGCTTTGAATCAACTAAAGGAAGTACAATAAGATTTGGTGATATTGCTCTAGTTGCCTGTACATTTATTTTTGGAACACATGTGTACACCAAATCTGTTCCGCACCGTATTGCCGCAAGTGATGAAAGTACAGGAGCCCCGTGATAGAAGTAGCTACCACCTATAACTAGAACCTTCCCGTTGTCACCCTTTCGTGATGAAAACTTTCTTGGTGGAATAAAATTTTTTACTATAGCAGCCTGTAAAATCTTATTTGCCAACACCGGTAATCTTCTTTTTGAGTGAATAAACTTTCCTTGTTAGAAACTAGAGATTACTCTTGTTGCCACTTGAGGTTTAATTACTCTAGTGAATCTTCTAATTCAACGTCCTCTTTATGGAATCTATTCTTAAATGCTCTTGGGCTCGAAACTTTTCGTGCAAAGGCAACATATGTGGTATGACCTATACTACGAAATGAATGTCTAGTTTTACCCTCTCTTGCCTCAATAGTTCTGACAATTTGTTCTGTACATTCAATATCATAAAAGTCATTTTCGTTAAGAGAAGTTGCGAGTTTTTCTAGCTGATTCATAGTAGGACATATTGCAACAAACGCTCCACTTCCTTTGAGCATCTTTCTTGCTTGAGGCACTACAGACCAAGGATCACCCAAGTCTACTACAACCATATCAGCATCAGTAATTGGAACTTTCTTTACTGATTTTATGTCCAGCTTTTCCATTGTTACAAATTTTGCAACACCTGCTTTTTCGATATTTTTCCTTGCGATTTCCATAAAATTTGGATCCACATCAAAAGTGTATACGTGCCCTCGCGGTTTAACAATACTTGCAAGAAACGTAGTAAGAGAACCGCTTCCAGTTCCAATCTCTACAACTTTCTGTCCACTTTGCAATCCAGTTCTTGCCGCAATATACCCTAGATCTTTTGGATATACTATCTGAGTGCTACGTTGACTTTTCATAATGTAATCATGGATTGTGGGTTCAAACAAGTAGATGTATTTCCCTTTGTTTGTTTTAATTGTGGAACCAAATTCCTTTCCTATGACATCTTTGTGATTAATTACACCAACATGAGTATGAAACTGCTGTTTTTTGGATACCTTCATCAACCATTTTTTTGAATCATTATAAAAAAATAGGACGTAAGAATTTTGTTTTATTTTCTTCACAGAAATAAAGCTAATACCATATGGATAAGAATTTACCTGTTACATTCTAGAGGGAGAACTAATTCCAAGCAAATCAAGAGCTTTAGCAAGTGTTTCTTTGAAGCAATACACAATGCAAAGCCTCTCATTTATCAGGGATTTGTGTTCAGCAGTTAGGACCTTTACATGTTCGTAAAAGGCATTAAATGTAACCGCAAGATCATAACAATAACGTGCAATTATTTTTGGTGACAAATTTTTTGCAGCATCTTCTATCTGAATGTCAAACTTCCCAATTGCCTTAACTAGATTTAATTCATATTCAGTTACAAGACCCGTAAATGATACATCAAATTGTGGTTCAGTTTCAGCTTTTTCTAAAATTCTTGCAGCTCTTGCATATCCATATTGGATATAAGGACCAGTATCACCTTCTAAGCTAAGAGATTCAGTCAAATCAAATGTAATTTTTTTATCAAGATCTTGTTTTATCATTGCATAACGAAGTGCCCCCACGGCAACTTGTTCTGATATCTTTACTAGTGAAAGCTCATCAAGTTCTGGGTTTCTCTTTTTTGCTTCTTCATATGTTTTTACACCAAGGATATCCAAAACATAATCAGCATTGACATAGATTCCTTTACGTCCTGACATTTGCATCTGCTTGCCAACAGTATCCACACCAAGTGTCTTTGCAGTTTCTGCACTCAGAGTCACAGATTCATAGCCTAAATGAAAATATGCCCCTTCCTGTGACTTGAAGTCAGACATTATCTTTGTAATTATTTTTTGTAAGCGGGATTGGCGTGAATCAATAACAGTTATCACTTTTTCACCAGTAAAATCAAGTTTATTCCCAGTCTTTTCAAGTGTCGTTTCCCATAGAACTCGTCCATTTATCTGCTCTGCAAATTTTTTATAATAAAATGGATCTTCAAGCATTCCAAGCTTCCACGCTGCATATGGGATGTCTTTTGCAATGTATGTTGCTATACCATTGCTTCGCACCAGAACCTTGTCTTCCTCATCTGCAGATTTTATAACCCAACAACCTTCATTCTTGCCTTCATTTTCAAAGCAAACTATACCCATTAATTTCATTTTTTCAAACACTAATTTCCATAGATTTGATCTAACAATCTGTGACTCAAAATTCAAGCAATCATATGTGACTCCAAGGCGCCAACAAGTTTTTAGTTGTTCATCAAGAACCTTTCTCGTGATTTCATTAGCAAACTTGGCAATCTCAGAAGTACCTTCTTCTAATTCCTTGAGCACTTGAGTTCTTTTCTCTACTAGATTTGGATCAGTTTCATATTTTTCTGCGACATTAACATAAACTACATCTCCACAATAATGATCAAATTTTTGATTTTTTGGTGGTTCTGGAGAAAATCCACCATATTTGAAACCTACTATAATGTCTGCAACTTGTAAACCAGAATCATCAACATAGTTTAACACCCTCACATCATACTGTGCTTTATGTAATATTCTTGAAATTGTGTCACCTATGATGATATTTCTCACATGACCTACATGTAATGCCTTGTTTGGATTTACGCTAGTGTGTTCTACTACAATTTTCAAATTTTTTCCAACATTAATGTCACCATATTTTTTTTGTGCTGCCGATTTTATTGTAGAATTATTTAATTCAACAAAATTTGCAACAAAGTTCACATATCCTGATGGATGAGCAGTTACTTCCTTTACAAACTTACCAATGTTCTTCCTGTATTCTTTTGAAATAATCTCTGCAATCTCAAAAGGCCTTTTCTTGAGATTCTTTGCAAGCAAGAATGCAATATTACAGCTTACATCACCAAATTCGGATCTTGATGCCCCAGATACTTCGAAATCAACTTGAGAATAATTGAGTTCGTCAGAAATCTGTTTTAGGCTGGATCTAATTTCATCAAATAACAGTCTAAGCGTCATATATCCTACTCCCTTGATAATTGAAGTTCAATATACTCCAGCGCCTCAATAACTCCGTCACCAGCATTTCCTGCTACAGTCATTGTTGCTTGTGATTTAACATCTTCTGCAGCATTCCCCAGAGCCACGCTCAATGCAGTTGCCTTGAACATTGGAACATCAGTCTCGCTATCACCTATCGATATGACATCATCTTTAGTGGCTGAAAACATGTCCATTACCTCTTGAAGCCCCCTTGCTTTGTTTATGCCCTTTGAATTAATATGAAACGCATACTGACTATCAGAAAGTTCTACTGGCAAGTTGTTTTGAGTAACAATTTTTTTTGCCAAAGTAATATCAAAATTTCGTTCAAGAACAACTTCTGTCATCCGCGGAAATACATTTTTTACTTCTATTTGCGGAATTTCTTTCTTCAGAAATTCCAAAACTTTCATACAGTCCTCCTTGTTACCCAACAGCTTGTGTTCAGACGGACCATATGTTACAGCACCTCCGTTTTCACCTACTGAAATACGCGTTGTGCCACCAAATACCGATAACACGTATACTTCAACAGATGATCTTCCTGTAACAAAAATTACTTTGTGTCCGAGTTTTTCCATGTATCTGAGTGCTGCAAGTGCATCAAGATCAACTCTGCCACCCTTTGTATCAGTAATGGTTCCGTCAATATCTATTGCAAAGATTTTTGGACGCATCAAATCAGATATGATATTGGGCATAATAACTCCTAGCTAAAATACTATTTTACAATAAACAAAACATGCCACGAAAAGGTAAACTTGCAGAAATTTTCAGTAAAGCAAAATATGCAGATAATCCCAATTCATACATGGTTGGATATCTTGATTATGATATAATAAAAGAAGTAATCTTGCCCGAATTCATAAAAATATCTGATAATTTTGAGACAATTCCAATAACAAGAATCCATTATATCAAGAAAGGAAGTAGGATTTTATTCAGTAAAACTAGACACATGGTGAGTTAAGATGGGAGTTCCAGAAAAAATCCAAGCCATAAAAGACGAGATGGCAAAGACGCAGGTTAACAAGGCAACAGAACATCATGTAGGACTACTAAAGGCAAAACTTGCGAAGCTAAAGCGTGAACAAGAAGACGCAAAATCAAAATCCTCTGGCAGTTCAGTTGGTTTTGATATCAAACGAACTGGTGATGCTACTGTTGTTTTTTTTGGATTACCAAGTGTTGGAAAATCTACATTGTTAAACAGAATCACTGGTGCAAAATCAGCTGTTGCCGCATTTCAATTTACCACCACTACGGTAATTCCAGGAATGATGGAATACCGAGGTGCAAAAATTCAGATATTGGATTTACCTGGAATTATTAAAGGGGCATCCACTGGAAAAGGATTAGGAAAAAGAGTGTTAGCAGTTGCAAAAAGTGCAGACCTAGTCTTAATCATTCTTGATGTGTTCCAACCATATCATGAAGAGGTAATTAGAACAGAGCTTGCAAACATAGGTATCAGATTAGATCAAAAACCTCCAAACATAGTAATAGAAAAAACATCAGATGGAGGACTCTCAGTTAGTCAACAAGTACCTTTGACTAAAATGTCAATTAGTCTGCTAAAAGATATTTTACGAGTTTATGGAATAAACAACGGAAGAGTACTGATAAGGGAAGATATTGATTCAGAACAGCTTGTAGATTTTGTTTCAGGTAACAAGACATATGTCCAATCCCTAACAGTGATGAACAAAATTGATCTTGTAAACCAGGGATTTTTAAATGAGCTACAACACAACATAAAAGCAAAGATCATACCAATTTCTGCAGATGCCGATATCAACATAACAGCTTTACAGGATGCAATTTATGAAAAATTAGATTTTATCAGGATTTACATGAGGCCAAAAGGTGGCGAGACTGATTACAAAGAACCTCTCATAACAAGAAATGATTCTACTGTTTTAGATATTTGTAACAAGCTACATCGAGATATGAAAAAAGATTTCAAATATGCTCTAGTATGGGGCAAAAGTGTCAAATTTGGTGGTCAAAGGGCCGGTTTGAGTCACGTCTTACAAGATGAGGATGTTTTAACAATAGTTAAGAACAGAGGCACATAAGCAAATACTTTATTCTGTGAATAAATTTTC
>JGI1358J11329_10002905_pt1 | contig 12972 bp, 15 predicted proteins | sample Subgroupgradi54m_FD_11329 | JGI IMG/M metagenome (IMG submission 11329)
CTCGCTCGCCGTGTCGAGCCGCGAGTAGGAAAGGCGCGCGGTCGCCTGAGCGAAACGATGAGTGAACGCGCCGCCGTTGACGAGCTCGGGCGTGACGCGGAAGGAGTTCGCGCGCGAGTAGTTGTTGTTGAAATCCGAGTCTGATTGTACCTGCAAGCGGCCTTGAAACGACGTCGAGGAGAAAATCGCCTGGTACTGCTGGCCGAGCAGCGCCCAGCGACGCTCGCCGGTAGACGTTTCCTTGATCGTGTAACCGAACAGCGCGCCGCGCGAGTCCTCGCCGTCGCGACGGTGCAGCTCGCCGCCGAGCCCGACCCCCTGCTTCATGTAGTAGTCGGCGTACAGCTTGCTGTACATGGTGTCGCCATGGTCGGTCGTCAGCGTATTCTTCAAGAACGGCCCATTTCGTTGGTCGTAGCCGGGCTGGCTTTTCCAGCGCAGATAGTGCCGCGGCGACAAGGTCTTGTATAAAAACGGCAGGTAGAAAACCGGCGTATCGCCCAGATAAAAAAGCACGTTGCGCGCGATCATGTGTTTTTTCGGCTTGACCGTGATGCGCGAGGCGCGAAAGTGATAATGCGGCGGCTTGGCGCCGCAGCTTGTGAAGTCGCCGCCGAGGTAATCCAGGCGCCGGTTTTCGCCGACTCTCGCCTCCCTCGCGTGTATGCGCCAATCCGCGTGTCCCGCGCTCGTGCGCTGCAGGCGTCCCGTGTGCTTGGCGAAGTCGAACTCACCCGATTCGCCGTAAACGGCCGAGATGCCGTCCTCGACGAGCAGCGGGCCTTCAGAGCGGCCGCGCCGGCGCTCGGTGTCGATCCACAGCTCCTTGCCCTTCACGGTCCAGGTGGATTCATGAAGGACCACCTGGCCGCGCAAGTGCAGCTGCTGCCGGTCCGCGTCGAACTCGACCTGGTCGGCGGAATAATCGAGGCGAGGGCCGGGAGGCGGCTCGGGCAGGGCGTAGTCCTCGGCACGCGCGGCTTGGCTGAGCGCTAGAATCAGCAGGGCGGCTCGGATCAACCGCGGGGCTCCCGAGACAGGAGCGCGGCGCCCACGACGCCCCAATCGCGGTCGGAAGGGGCCGACAAGACGACCTTCCTGAAGGGCTCGCGGAACGGCTGCGCCGCGAATACGGCGCGCACCGGATCGAGCACGAGCCGGCCCGCGCGCGCGACCCCGCCGAGCAGAAGGACCGCGTCGGGATTAAGAATCAAGATCAGATTCGCGAGGCCCTGGCCGAGGCGCGTGCCGACGACATCCCAGACATTCCGGGCGCCACGGTCGCCGGACAGCGCCGCGTCGGCGACGGCCTTCGGCGTGAAGGGCGCCGGCGGCCGGCGCATGAGTTGATTCGCCAAGCGCCGGATGCCGTAGGTGCCGGCGTACGTCTCGAGGCAGCCTCGGCGGCCGCAATGGCAGCGCGGCCCCTTGAGCTCGAGGGTCAGATGGCCGATCTCCCCCGCCGAGCCCGTGGCGCCGCGATGGAGGCGGCCGTCGATGATGAGCCCTCCGCCGATGCCGGTGCCGAGCGTGATCCCGACTACGGTGCGGGGTCGCGCTTTCAGCGCGACTTTATATCCGCCCCAGGCCGCGGCGTTGGCGTCGTTATCGACGATAACGGACACGCCCAACGACTTCGAGAAAGCTTTTTTGAACGAAAAGCCGGTCCAGCCCTTCAGGTTGGGAACGAAAAGAAGAGTACCCGTTCTCGCATCCACGCCCCCCGCAAGGCCCAATCCGACGGACCCAAACGACCAATTTTTTATTAATGCCGCCGCGCGGCGGACGAAGTTCGCGGGGCCTTCGGCCGGATTGGTCGGGATCTGGAGCGAGCGAAGAACTTCACCCTTCGCATCGACCAAACCGATTTTTGCGTATGTGCCGCCGACGTCGATTCCGACCGAAAGATTCTTCATCTTGGCCCCACGGCCTTCAACGCGGCCCCCGCAAGATAAAGAGAGCCGGCACAAACGGCGATTTTTGGCGAATTCACGTCATTTCGCCACGCGGCGATCGCGGTCGAGGGATCGCGTTCGATCGTGACGCGAGCTTTCGGCGCGGCGGCGCGAACAAACCGGGACAATTCGAGCGGTTCGAGCGTGCGCGGGCTCGCGGCCGCGCGCACCAGGACCGCGTCGCGGATGAACGGCGCCAACGGAGACAAGACGCCGGCGACGTCCTTGTCCTTCATGATGCCCAGGATCCAGCGCGCGGGCCGCTTCGACAGCGGCGAGGACTTCCAGGTGGCGGCCAGCGCGCGCGCGGCTTCGGGGTTGTGCGCGCCGTCCACGATAAGAGTCTTCCGACCAAGTTTAATCGCCTCGAAACGTCCCCGCCAGGACACCGTCGCCAAGCCCTTCCGCCAAGCCGCCTCGGAGACCTTCAGTCCCGACGCCTCGACGGCGGCGTGGGCCAAGGCCGCGTTCCAACCCTGGCGCGAGCCGAGAAGGGAGAGCGCGTAGGTGCGGCCCGACGGCGAGCGCAAAAGCTGTCGGCCGCGCGCCCAGTCGACACGGACTGTTTTCCACGGCCGGCGCACGACGACAGGTCTGCCGCGCAGCGCCGCGCGGCGCAGGATCGGAAGATCGGGACGCACGGCGGGGCGGCCCGCCTTGAAGATGCCCGTCTTCTGTCGCGCGATCACGGCCAAGGTTCTCCCCAAATAAAACTGGTGGTCGTAGTCGATCGATGTCACGATCGCGGCCAGCGGCGACGGCACGACGTTCGTCGCGTCAAGACGCCCGCCGATGCCCGTCTCGAGAACCATCACGTCGCACTTCCTCGCAGCGAAATGCTGAAAGGCGATCGAAGTGAGCAGCTCGAAATAGGTCAGCAGATTTTTCTTGTCGGCGGCGAGGGCGCGCGCCATCAGCCGAGCGAACTCGGTTTCGGCGATCATCCGTCCGTCCACGGAGATTCTCTCACGGACGGACAACAGATGCGGCGAGATGAAAAGTCCGGCGCGGTAGCCGGCCGCGGTCAACACCGCGGACAGCATCGCGCAGGTCGAGCCCTTGCCGTTCGTGCCGGCGACGTGGAAGGCGGGCACGGCCAAGTGAGGATTTCCGAGCGAAGCGAGGTGTGCCTGCACGCGACCCAAGCCCAGCACGATCTTCGCCTCCTGACGCTCCGCAAGTACCGCGAGCGCGGCGGCGAATGTCATTTCTGCCGCTCGATGCGGGCGCCGGCTCCGGAGAGCTTGCGCTCCACCGTCTCATAGCCGCGGTCGATGTGATAGACGCGCGCGATCGTCGTCTTGCCCTTGGCGGCGAGGCCGGCGACGAGCAGGGCCGCGCCCGCGCGGATGTCGGAGGCCATGATCGGCGCGCCCGACAGCCGTTCCTGGCCGGCGACGACGGCGCAACGGCCCGACACGGCGATCTGCGCGCCCATGCGGCCGAGCTCGGCGGCGTGTAAAAATCTATTCTCGAAGACCGTCTCCGTTACTTTGGCGAAGCCCGTGCAGAGCGTCATGAGCGCCATCCAAGGCGCCTGCAGGTCCGTCGGGAAGCCGGGATGAGGCTTCGTCACCACGGACACGGCTTTCGGGCGGCGCTCCATTGATATTTCGATCCAGTTCCTGCCGTTTTTGATCTTCGCCCCCGCCTTCTTGAGCGCCGCGATCACCGCGCCGAGGTGCGACGCCTCCGCGCCTTGGAGCTTCACTCGGCCGCGCGCCGCGGCGCAGGCAAGTAAAAAAGTCCCCGCTTCGATCCGGTCCGGGATGACTGTATGGTGCGCGCCGTGAAGTTTGGCCTTGCCCACGACGGTCACCGTCGCCGTTCCGGCGCCGCGGACCGCGGCTCCGAGGCTTTGCAGGAACTTTCCGAGGTCTTCCATCTCGGGTTCACGCGCCGCGTTCACTATCGTCGTCTTCCCCGGAGTCGCGGCGGCGGCCATCATCAGATTTTGCGTCGCGCCCACGCTCGGAAATCTCAGCTTTATCCTCACGGGATTAAGTCGCGGCGCGGACATGATGATGTCGCCCTGATCGGCGATGCGGCGAGCGCCCATCGCCTCGAAGCCCTTCAGATGGATGTCGATCGGTCTTAGGCCGATCGCGCACCCCCCCGGAATCGGCACGCGCACGAGGCCGAAGCGCGCGAGCAGGGGGCCGGCGGCCAGCACCGAGGCGCGCATCTGCTTGACGATCTCATACGGGGCCTGAGTCTTCAGCGAGCCGGTCGACAGCACGCGCACGGTCGAGCTCTCGATGACGACCTTTTTGCCGAGGCTTTCGAGCAGGCGAAAAGTGGTGCGCAGGTCGCGCAAGGTCGAAGGCACGTTTTCGATGACGCACGGCTCATCGGTCAGCAAGGTCGCGATCAAAATCGGGAGGGCCGCGTTCTTCGCGCCGCTGACTTTTATGGTCCCGTTGAGAGGCTTGCCGCCTTCGATGACGAGCTTATCCATGAGAAACTGAATTTACCATTTTTCTCCACGACGTCTTAAGGAACGGTTTGCCCTCGCTTTATGCGGGCAAAACGCCGATCGCGAAGCGGTCGTGGCCCTGCGCGTCTTTCTTGATGTGGACGCCCCGCAGCCCCGCCGCGGCGAAGAGTTTCGTCACGGCGGATCCCTGCTTCGCGCCGATTTCCATGGCAAGCACGCCTCCCGGCTTGAGCATCTTCGGCGCCATCTGAATAATCGCGCGAATCGCGTCGAGGCCGTCCTTGCCCCCGTCGAGCGCCATGCGGGGCTCCTTGAGGACCTCGGGCTCGAGGCGGTCAAGCTCCTTGGTTGGAATGTAGGGCGGGTTGGAGACCATCAGGTCGGCCCAACCTCGCAGCCCCTGCTTGTTGGAGAACAAATCTTCGCGCACGAACCGGATGCGGTTGCTGACATGGTGCGTAATCGCGTTTTTCTGAGCCAAGTCGAGGGCGCTTTTCGATAAATCGGTCGCGAAGATCATCGCCGAGGGCAGAAGCTGAGCTAAAGCAATCGCGATGCAGCCGGTGCCGGTGCCGATCTCGATGATCTTGGGCGCCGGGACCTTCGACAGCTTGACCAAGCGCTCGCACTCGATGACGAGCTCCTCGGTCTCCGGGCGCGGAACCAAGGAATCGCGCGTCACCGAGATCTTGATGCCCAAAAATGGTTGATGGCCCAGAATATAGGCCAGGGGAATGCGCTTGCCGCGCCACTTGATCCAATCCAAGTATTGATGCGTTTCCTTGGCCGTCAGCATGCGGGTTCCCTGCGTCACCGCGGTCAGGCGGCCGACCGACAGCATCTCGGCCATGAGAAACTCGGCGTTGGCCTTCGGCTCGGGGACGTCGCGTTCGATGAGATAAACCTCGCCCTTCTTGAGGCACTCCGCGACGGTCACTTCGCCTCCGCCATAAGAAGACGCCGCTGCTCGTCGCGCAGGGCCGAAAAGACCTGGCCCAGGTCGCCCTCCATGACGGCGGCGAGGTTGTGCCACGATCGTTCCAGACGATGGTCGGTGACGCGCGACTGCGGAAAATTATAGGTGCGTATTTTCTCGGAGCGGTCGCCGGTGCCGACCTGCGACTTGCGCGCCGACGCGTTCGACGCGACCGCCTTCTCGCGTTCGGCGTTGGCGAGCATCGCGTACAGGCGCTTCATCGCCTTCTCGCGGTTGCGTCCCTGCGAGCGCTCCTCCTGGCACTCGACGATGAAGCCCGTGGGGAGATGGGTGATGCGCACCGCGGTCTCGACCTTGTTGACGTTCTGGCCGCCCGCGCCGCCCGCGCGATAGGTATCCACCTTGAGTTCGTCGGGCCTGATGAGTCTCTCGGCGGCTTCCTCGACCTCGGGCATGACGGCGACGGTGACCGTGGAGGTGTGGATGCGCCCCGCGGCCTCGGTGGCCGGCACGCGCTGGACGCGGTGCACGCCGCCCTCGTAGCGCAGCCATGCATAGACATCCTTGCCGGAAACGAAAATGACGGCGCCTTTGACGCCTTTGCCGTTGGTCGACAGCTCCTGCGTCTCCACCTTCCAGTTCTTGGTCTCGCAGTAACGCATGTAGGCCCGGAGCAGCTCGCCGGCGAACAGGCCGGCCTCGTCGCCGCCCGCGCCCGCGCGGATTTCGAGATAGCAGTTCTTTGCGTCGTTCGGGTCCTTGGGCAGGAGATCGGCGGCGATGTCGGCGGAGAGAGCGCTCCAGCGATCATTGAGCCGGGCGCTCTCCTCGTCGGCCATGGCCTTCATGTCCGGAGCCGACGCCATCGCCTTGAGGTCCTCGAGCTCGCCCTCGATGCGCAGCAGCTCGCGAACCTTGGCCATCATCGGCGCCAACTGGGAGTGGCGCACGGCCAATTCCTTCAATTCGGAGGCGGACAGCCCCCCCGCCGCGAGCTTACCTTCAAGCTCGCGATAGTCGTTGTCCAGCTTGGCGATTTTCGGGTCCATGATTTATTCTGCGGAAGAACGGATCGACCAAAAAAAGCGGACCCCGGCCATCTCTGGCCGGGGCCCGTTTCAAAGCGCGACCGCTAGTCTTTTTTAGTAACGGGTGCCTTCTTCGGAGCGGCCTTCTTGGCTCCCTTGTCTTCCTTCTTCACGGCGGTGGAGAGAACCTTCTCGCGCTTGGCGGTATGGCCCACGTGGACGAGGCGCTTGGCCAGCGTCTTCGCGACCTTGCGGCCCACGGTCTTGCCTTCGGACGCGACGAAGCGCTTCTTGAAGCGGTCGATGCGGCCGGCGGTGTCCAGAACCTTCTGCTGGCCCGTGTAAAAGGGGTGGGAGAGGGAGGAAATGTCGAGCTTGACCATCGGGTAGGTCTTGCCGTCTTCCCAGACGACGGTGTCCTTGGCGACGACGGCCGAGCGCGTCAGGAAGCCCTTGTTGGCCGAGACATCCTGGAACACGACGGCGCGATAGACGGGGTGCAGATTCTTCTTCATGATTTGGTCAGTATAGCAAATATTTCCGTCGAGGAACACCTAATCCTTCCGACCGAGGCTGAGTTTCCCCCCGCCATGGCAGGCGATGAAGAGAAACAGAAAGCAGTACATGACCGCGAGCTCGCCCTGGTTGATGGCCGGAAATAATTTTAAATTATACTGTAATTTCCAATGAAATTGTATATAGGCGACCGCCATCGTGCCGCTGGCCAGGAACGCCGCCCAGCGCGTCTCGACGCCAAGCGCGATCATCAGGCCGCCGAAGAATCAGAGAATCACACGCTCGTTGAAGCGGGTGACACCGTAGCACAAACTGGAGCCTTGGATCGCGAGGCGCTCCTCGATACGGTACTGCAGTCCATCGGTCTGTGTGTCCGCCGCCATCGGAATCAGCGCGATGCGGTCGACCCCGGCGGCCGAGGCGATATCCACGACCGGCTCCCACGCGCCGCTGCCCACGGCGTCCTTCGGCGCCTCATCCACGAGCGAGCGGCGGTAGCCGTGCAGGAGCAGATCCGCGTCCTTGAAGAAATCCCGGAACTTCGCGTACTCGTGCTTATTGATCTTCGCCAGGTCGGGATGAATCTCATGCGCGGGGCAATAGACGATGCTGCGCCCGTGGATCTCCACCCGAAAAGCGAGGCAGGTCCCGGAGTGCTGGGTCAGCCTGGTGACCGCCCGCGCGCCCGGCGTCAGCGCGAATTCGCCCTCGCGCTGAGGATAGAGCAGGGGCGTGGCGCGCACACCGCTCGGCAAGGTGGCGCAAAGCGACGGCGCCAGGCGCTGAAGCGTCGAATCGGGATCGTCGGGGCCCGCGACGTTGACGCGCCCGCCGCGCGCGAGCAGCACGGCGCCGGCCGCGATCTCGCTGACGCTTTCCGGGCGGTAGCGGCTGAGCAGGAACCAGGACAACGGAAACTGGTGCGTCTGCTTTTCCAAATAACTTTTGAGCCCCTTGCCCGCGTCGAGAATCAGCAGGAGCCCGGCCGTCTCCACGACGATGCTGCCGGGGAGGATCGTGACGACGATCGGCGGCGCCGGCGGCGCGGGCGCGACCGCCTCGGATATGCCCAGCATCCGGCCGATCGAGCTGGCGAACGCGCCCGGGTCGAAGGGCTTATGCAGGAAAAGCTCGGCGCCATAGCGCATCGCCGTATTCTGGTCCTCGGCGTAGTTCTTGGCGGTCAGGATGGCGATCTTGACGCCCCGCGTCGCCGGATTGCTCTTGAGGGTCCGGCACGCGGTCAAGCCGTCCATGCCCGGCATCATGATGTCGAGGATGACCAGCTGGGGCTTGTTTTCCTGAACGAGCTGCACGACGCCCGCGCCGCTCAGGAAATGAGAAACGCTCAGCCCGCGGCCGCGCAGCAGCTCGCCCATCAGATCGCCCACGCTGGGGTCATCGTCGAAGATGAGGACGTCAGCCATACCGACCTAGCGTAACGGAGGCTGAGGAGTCTGTCAATGCCCGCGCTTCTTCCGTCGAACGCCGAGGCTCAGCCGTCGCATTTTTAGCTATCCATCAGATAGCCTTCTTGCTTCGCAGCACGCTGGCAAGCATGGCGACCCCTTGTTCCGTGAAGGCATACGGATTGGCCCTGCGTGCTCCACCCCAACTTGAAGTCACAATTTGTGACTTCAAGAGTTCGAACTCCGCTTAATGCGGTGAATCAAAGGATAGACGTCGGCCGGGTCTCTCATCTACATTCATACGATTGAGACCCCCATTTTGTTCCATGACTCCTAAGCCCAACGCCACGCTGTGCCGGGCGCGCTACAGGAACTCCACAAAGAAAGCGCGCGTCGGCATAAGCGCTTGGTTATGCAGCATCGCAGGCCCCGACGTTTTCACGGCTTTCTAACTTATTTTCTTCGGGTCGAGTTGCCGCGCTCCGTGGTGAATTGTCACCAGTCCGGCATGATTTGCTTTGAGACGGTAAATGATTCGGTAGCTGCCGAGGATTATCTCGCGCACATTTGGATCGCTTAGCTCGGGCACAATTCTGCCCGATTTGGGGAAGGTGCCAATTCGATCAAGCGCTTCGAAAACGTCAACAACAAAAATGCGGGCATATTCGCTCGAATCCCTGGAGATGAACGAAATGATGGAATCCAAGTCCTGCGCGGCCTGAGGAGACCATCTTACTTCAACCATTTCTTCATCTTGGCCTTCATTTTTTCCTGGGAAATCGATTGGCCGGCATCCAACTGCTGAATGCCTCTTTCAATTTTCGCCAGCAGTAAAATCCGGTCCAGCGCGTCCTCGAAGGATGCATCGTCCGGAAGTGCTTGAACCGCCTTGATGGCTTTCTGCTTGGTGGTCATGACAAGAGGATACTCCGACTTTCGGCCAAAATCAATGCCTGCTCTGAAATAATGCCGTTCCCCGCGTCTGCATAACGCAGGGGATGAACGGTGGCGGCTACAAAGATATTCCGCACAAGCCGCCGGCTGGTCAAGCCAATGGTTATGCGTCGTCGTGTTAGCCGAAAAAACATCCGTTTTTATCCTCGTTGACTAATTTCAAAAACGCTTCGAGTGACCGCACGGTAGGGGGATGATATGGGTGCCATTTCAAGGTTGCCCTCATCCAATAGACCTTCCAAATTACTTTCGTTTTGACGTATGTTGCTTTCGCGAATGCGAGTTCAGACTTTCCTGGCTTGCGGCCCATCCTTGGTCGGATTTCCACGAGTTCCACGCTTTGCTTGTAGTAACGAAAGCCGTAATCAAGCTTGCTTCGAAGTGCTGGCTCCGGCCGTCGGCTGTCCAGGAATGCCCGCATAGTTTTTGAAATTGTTGTTCGGTCTAAGGTGCTCACGGCTTTTGGAGACGCCCAATTCGCGCTCGGGTTTCTTCGCTGAATCTTGAAAACTCTGCTTCTGTAATAAGGCCATTGAACCTCATAACCGCCACTCGCGCCAGGGCGGTAGACCTACGAAGATCGTCGAAGGCACGTGCGATTTGATCATTCCCGTTCTGAACAAGAGTAAACGCGCGCATAAAGCGCTGGTAAGAGGGCCGTCCCGCCGATTCACATTGCTGGCCAACTTCGCGGAGCAGCTGCCCGCAAAGCCGCTCCAGCGCGATTGGCCGAAGTTCGCGAACCAGCTTCCAATCCGACTCTTTGATTTCATTCATAAATCTCAGTACGCATAACGAAGCTGTAGAAAAATCCCCTGCGACTTCAAATGCGGCATCAGAATCAATCTTTACTCGAATATAGCCGCCCTGTTGCTGCCCGTGGGTATTATTCTACAGCTTCAACGCCACGCTGTGCCGCGCGCGCTACAGGAACTCCACAAAGAAAGCGCGCGACGGCACAAGCGCTTAGTTCGGCGGCAACGTCTGCTAAAAAATCAGTTCGCGCCTCGTTTGGACTTTGTCTTTCGCAGCACGTGGCATGAGGGGCATCCTGTTCCGTTGCTGCGGCTGGAAATAACTGCCCGCCATAGATGGGACTTCGCGCATTTCCACCAGACCTTTTTATGCGAGAAAATGGCTACGTTAAAAGGAGTGAGCGGAAGGTTCTTTCTCCGGCACCATTCTCTGACGAGTCCCGGTTTTGAGGCACCAAAGCTGCTCTCTGATAGAATCTTCTTCCCTCCACAGTACGGACAAGAGCCTGTTCAAATCCGTTCAGCCTTTAAGCCGTTTCCGGTACTCTACCCGATGACGTGTGCTAAACCAAGTGACATAACGCCGAGGCTGACGAGCGGCGGCTATCAGGATTTCCATGTAAGCCGCCGTCTCGTCAAGCCAATGTTAGCGCGAAAACAGGTGCCCTCTCCGCCGTTCGGCCAACATCGAGGCCCGATTGCTCCAGTTCTCATTTCGAAAATGGTGCCTCCGCGAGTGCTGCCGTTTTGCCGTTACCAAACAGATTCACTGATGATAATCACTAGTTCCGGAACTAGTTCGAGCCTTATGCGAGACACTTCGCCTTGAGCGCTAACTACTGTTAGACTGGCCGGCATAATTCGGCCCCGCAATCGGCACATAACGGATTGTGTCAGGATTATCAGCATTGAGGCAATATTTTGTCGGCGCGATGAAAATCGTGATAGGCTGACCGTGTCGGTTATAGGGCGTCCATTTGGAAGCCACTGACAGCCCCGGCAACATATTGCCGATTATAGAATAAGAATCTGGGGCAGATGCGAGAAATGCCGGTCCGAGGTCAGCAGCGGGAGATCGTGCTGGGTGACGAGGGCGGCGATCCATAGGTCGTTGGTGGGGATGGGTGTGCCCGGCCGTCTGAGCTGGGCGAAAAGGACCGCGTATGAATGCGTCGTCTGTTCGTCAGCGAGCAGGATGCGCACGCGCGGCGAGTCCAGGAACTCGGTGAGCCTGGCCTCGTTTTTCTTGCCGATGCTTTCCGCTGCAAAGCCGGCCCGAAGTTCGCCCAGCACGATGGAGGGGAGGTGGATTTCATCGGCACGGCGCAGAAACTAAACGGCACGGGGCTTGCCGTCCGCCGCCTCGCGGTAAGCGTTGGTGTCGAGGGCCAGCCTCATCGCCAGAGCTTGCGATCGATCGTCCTCTGTTCGGCCAGAGCCTGATCGACCTTGGAGTCCGGGGTCCATGAGCCGAAGAATGAGTCGAGGTCCCGGTAGGACGCCGGCGCCTGCGACGCACCGGCGGCGCGCGAGAGAAGATCAATCAGGGACTGATTCAGGCTTCGATGCAGACGACGGGCGCTGTCGTGCAGACGGCGGTCCACCTCAACGGGGATGTTCCGGATCGTGTACTGGATTTTGTGCCTTCTATTCATGCCTACAGTGTAGGCTTAAAACGCAGGCATGCCAATGGGAGCGCAGTTCGCTCAGCGGAGCTTGAGCGAGGCCAGCGCCGCCAGCATGAGAACGATGCTGACGATCCAAAACCTGACGGTGACCTTCGGCTCGGCGAGGCCGCCCAGCTCGAAATGGNGATGGATCGGGGCCATGCGGAAAAGCCTCTTGCCCCCGCGGAGCTTGAAGGAGGCCATTTGCAGAATCACGGACACCGTTTCGAGCACGAACACGCCGCCGATGATCGGCAGGAGCAGCTCCTGCTTGACGCACAGTGCCACGACCGCGATGATGCCGCCGAGAAACAGCGAACCGGTGTCGCCCATGAAGATCTGCGCCGGGTAGGCGTTGAACCAGAGAAAGCCCAGGCAGGCGCCGATGAGGCCCGCGAGATAGACCGCGATCTCGCCCGCGCCCTCGACGTGCACGATGCGCAGGTAGTAGGCGAGCTTGACGTTGCCCGAGGTGTAGGCGAGCACGGCGTACGCCAGCGCGCAGAACATCACCGTGCCGGCCGCGAGGCCGTCGAGGCCGTCGGTCAGGTTGACCGCGTTCGAGGAGCCGACGATCATCAGCACGGCGAGCGCGAAGTAGAGGACGCCAATGTCGATGAACAGTTCTTTGCCGTAAGGGATGTTCAGCATCGTGGCGAACGAGCCGTTGGGCGGGCGCACCGCGAGGTAAGCGGTCACGCCGAGGCCGACCAGAACCTGAATCAAGAATTTCGCCTTCGACGGCGCGCCTTTCGCGTCCTTCTTGATGAGCTTGAGATAGTCGTCCCAGAAGCCGATGGCCGTCAGGCACATCGTGACGGACAGCAGAAGCCAGGTGAAGCGGTTGTCGGGACGCATCCAGAGAAGCGTCGAGGCGACGACGGCGAAAAAGATAAGGGCGCCGCCCATGGTCGGCGTGCCGTGCTTGGCGAGGTGCGACTGGGGGCCGTCGCTGCGCTGCACCTGACCGACCTTGCGTTCGCGCAGAGCGTCGATGAGGGCCGGGCCGAGCAGGAGACTGACGCCGAGTGCCGTCACGGCGGCACCTGCGGCGCGAAAGGTGATGTACTGAAACACGTTCAGCGGGCTGAAGGTGTCGCGGAGCTGATAGAGGTAATAGAGCATGTTAGAGCGCTTTGGCGAGCTCCTCGAGCCGCATCGCGCGGGAGGCCTTAAATAATACGGCATCCCGAGGCGTTAATGCGGCTTTGATCTTGGGCGTCCACGCCTTCGCGTCGAGAGCATGCTCGACCGGAAAGCGCGTCTTGGCGGCCGACAGCGCGTCGGCCGCCGGCTTCATCTCGGGTCCGGCCA
>JGI1358J11329_10002910_pt1 | contig 12965 bp, 17 predicted proteins | sample Subgroupgradi54m_FD_11329 | JGI IMG/M metagenome (IMG submission 11329)
GAGACTCAGCAACAAGAACGAGAACTTAACAGGGTAACTGTAGAACATTGGAATGGTGTTCAACAAGCAGTTCTAAAGAAATGGAACTCTAAGCAGGCAGCTATTTTAGATAATAAGGGTAAAGTAATAGACTGGGTTGCATACAAAGAAGAATCTGATCTTGTTAATGCTGGGTAACTAGCTCTACTAATTTAAGGTTTTTTATTAAACTTTTGAGCTTGTTTATATAGAGAGGTTAGGTTTTTACCTTTAAACATTCCTTTTTTATCACTAACATAATCTCCTCTTAAAGGAGTTAATATTTGCCATAATTGGCTTACTTTTTGAGGTCCTAAGTTACGCAGCAGAACCTCAAAAGCAGTAGTAAGCAAAGATTGTTTATGATTTATTTGGACGCTCATAATATTGTATAAACTCCAAAGGAGTTATAACTTTCATCTTTCCTTTATACTTTTTGATTATATCATAATCGCAGGTGATAAAAATATCAGCTTTTGTTTCTTCTGCAGAGGCTAAATGTAAGGCATCAATTGGGGAGATATTTATTCCAGAAGCTAATTCTAGTATGGCCAATACTGCAAATTCACCTATTAAAAGAGTTGGTATAATAGATCATCAAAGATTCATCTTTTACCCAATCCAGTATCATGGGGGCCAATGATTAGGATATAAATATTTTCTCCTTCAATCTGAAAGCTGAATCTGTAATGGATATCTATTCTACCTTCAAAAATATCACCTCCACCCATTTTTCTTGTTCTTAAAGAAGGATGTCGATAATTTGAAAGAAGTAATGTAAATTGTTTGTCGGCTTTCTTTTGAACATTAAAAGGAAGTTTTTGATAGTCTTTCTCGGCAGTTTTAGTAAATTTTACTATCATGAGGCTGTCTTTAATGAGTTAAGGTATTGCTGCAGTTCCTTTTTATTATGTAATGAAGTATATCTTCCGTTTTTAATTTCTTCCTGGGCTTTTTTATTAGACCATTCCCACCATTCAGTAGATCCGTATGGGGGAGCACCTTCAAGTTTTTCATTGAGTAGGGCAATCTCACGAACTAGAAAGTCTAATTTGGAAAGAATTTTTTCAAATGTTTTAGCAGGGATAGTAATTGTTTGCATAATAAATTTATTGTATTAAATAGCTAAATTATTGTCAAGTCAGATATTGATTGATCTATTAGGATATATTTTGATATGTAGATATACACATGCTGATATTTGACAAAAAGTAAGGAATATGATAAAGTAGTAGTACTTATGCAACAAGGTACTACCTATAATGATGTAAATTCTCAAGAGATTGTTTCCAAACTTACCCGTAAAGGACAGATTACTATTCCGGTGGCAGTCAGACGGCATTTAGGTGTGGATACTAATGATAAAGTTGCTTTTATTATTGAACCTAATGGAAAAGTACAAATCACCCAAGCCAAATATCCTACTATTGCCTCACTAAGTGGCGCAGCAGGGAAACTGAAGAAACCACTCCCTTGGAAGGAAGTATTGAGAATTGCCAGGGAAGACCATTTAAAAGAGAAATATGGGTAAAGTGCAAGTTAATTCATACATTGATACTGATGTAATCATTCGGCTACTCACTGGCGATGATCAGCAAAAACGCAAGGATGCAACTGCTCTTTTTGAGCGGGTTGCTAAAGGAGATTTAGTTCTGTCTGCCCCTGATACTGCTATTGCAGATGTAGTTTTCGTACTCTCATCCCCTAAGCTCTATGATTTACCTAGAAGCCAAATCAGGGATCTTTTAGCAGTATTATTGCATTATCCTAACTTCAAAGTAGACAACAAACAAGTGGTGATTAAAGCATTGGACTTTTATGCAAGCGCGAATATAGATTTTGGAGATGCTATGCTTGCTGTCTTAACTCGTGAGTCACAAAATCAGCTTATTTATTCTTATGATCATGATTTCGATAAGATACCGGATATCAAACGTAAAGAACCATAAAAGTGGAAAATTATTTGCTTAAAGAGTATGCTAAAAGTATGCTGGGATTTAGTAAAAAAAGATTTTTCCTGACTTTGGGGTTAAGTATTTTGGTATGGGTAATAAGTGGAGTTATACAGGCAGTAATAGGTTTTTCAGATTATTTTACAATATTCCATAAATGCAGTTTGACTGGTTACCCAATTGCATTATGCATATCAAGTAATAATCAAGTGAAGGTGGTTTTAGTCTCTGTTGTGAATGTTGTTTTCTGGTTTTGGGTAATTCATATATTTTCGGGTTTCTTGTTTCGTTCAAAAAAATATTGAGAAAAGAAACTTTGCTTCATTTTGGAAATGGTTTGACAAAGGGGAGTCTGGATTTAAAAAACAGATTAGTCAGGGGACTAAAAGTTGCAAGCAGTCCCAATAATGCTAAGGTTATTATTCCACCTGAAACTATCAGCAAACCTCCGAGAATTTCTTTTGGGGTATAACTTGTTATTTTGCTAACATTTACATTTTCCGGTTTGTCTAAAATATGACTTACATTTATTTCATCTGAGATATGGCTGGGATTTTTGAAACTGACTCCTAAAATAGAGGGTTGAGTCGGAATAACAGCAGGGGAGGGAGTAGTATTTGCGGAATTACTGTTGTCTGAGGAAGTAGTCTGATTGGTAGAATTGCTATTTGATGAACTGGCTCCTGTATCAGATGAATTATTGGATGTAGCTGGAGCAGAAGTTGGTGTAGGTGTAGGGGAAGTCGTAGGAGAGGGTGGGGTATTTATTTCTATGATGATGGTTTGAGGAATTTCTTCATTTCCTAATTTATCAATAGATTTAATTTGAATTGTAGTTTTGCCCTGAGTATTAATAATAAATGGTCCTGTGTATGTTTGTACTGTTTTACCATTATCTAAACTATATTCTATTCTTAAAATCCCGGATCCGGAATCTGATCCGGTTAAAGTAATAGTCACAGGGCCGGTATAAATTCCGGAAGAATTCTTTGTACCGGAAATTTGGATTGCAGTGGTTGGTGCTGTTTGATCCAAAGCAGCATTTCCTGTGACCTCAGAAGTTGCTAAGATAGTTTGAGTACCTGATGTTAAAGTTGGAGTGATTGAGGAATTAGGATCAAGAACAAATTGCACAATAGAAGAATTGCTGATAGGTACGTCATTATATTGGATAGTTTTTACAATACTATCTTGGGAATAATTACTGATTTTTACCTTTACCTTATTTGTTTTAGTAGAAGTTATCTTGACAGTGGTTTTAGCTGCGGTTTTTTTAACAAAAATGTGCTTTGTTTTACCTAAAGAATCATAAAAAGTATTGGGGATTTTTGTTTCAACATCACCGGAAGAATTTAAACCAGTATGATTGCCATTATCATCATAAAGATTTAAATCCGCATCATCTACGGAAACTTGCTGACCCTCAAAGGGGATTTTTTGATCTTTTACATCAACCGGAAGAGAATTATCATCATTAAGAATAGATTTTACTGTTTGCATAGCAGTTCCGCTTCCGTTTACCAAATCACCATGTTTTTGTTCAACATAATAAATTTTAGTTGCACCTGAAATATCCAAATTATCACTTTTTAAACTGGCACTATATAATGGAACAGTATCATCTCCGTTAATAAAAATTTCATCCTGTTTGGGTATTAAATTAATAGGCCAGGTTATCCACCAGGTTTCTGCAATTTGACCCAAAGTTGGTTGATTTGAACCAACTATTTCGTAGATTTTGGTATCATTAGTCTGGTTTAGTATGGGATCTGCTAAGTTATGGAATTGTTCGGATAATCCAAAAACAGTCATGTTATGTCCTAAATTTGATAAAAGGGTTTTCGTTTGACTGTAATTAAGAGATCCAATAACATTATTGTTATCGATATCTCTATCGTCTTTATAAGGAACCGGAAGATTTTTGTCCGAACCATTATAAAAATCGTAATACTTTAGAGAGGGTAATAATTCAAATGCACTTGGCATATTTTGAGAATCATCTTTAGTCTCGCTAGGAGGTATACCAATTGTAAATAATCGGAAATCGTATCCTAACCAAGAACCATATCTTAAAGTTTTTAAACTATCCACTGATCCTAAATGTGGTACCCCAAGTTCAATTAATTTATTAACTTTAACCGCTTTTTGAGAATCTGAAATATAATATCTGGCAACTAATCCTCCCATGGAATGAACTACCAGATTTACTTTGCTCTGGCCTGATTTTTGTTTAGCTGTTTCAATAAGCGCATCTAAATCTGTTTGTGTACTCCGCACGTCTTTTCTCCAGTCATATGGATATACAAAGAAGTTGGTTCCTTTAACATAACCCATGTTTGTAAAAAATGAATCTATATCAGAGTATCCAAAAGGAGTCAGGTTTCCGGTTAAATTTAAAGAAGCCTCAGAGGTTACCCCGTCCGGCTTTAATCTTAAAACATCAAAATAATCATCATCTCCTAACTTTGCTGCCTCATCCTGATTAACCCAGATTTTTTCATTAGCATTATATCCATGGGAATAAGTTCCTCCATGTCCATCCTGAGAGGACCAGATAATATCCTGTGAAGCTTTTAGTTCAGATCCGCCAATTCCCGGGATAAAAACTACCGGTAATCTTGGAGGAGGAGCATTATTGTTTAAGACAAAATATATATCATCTTTGGTGCTTGTCCAAACATTACATCCGTTATTACTGGATTGTGAATTCCAAACATAGTTTGTTATATCACAGGTGCTATTATCAAAAGCATATCTTAACCCTCCACCCGGGAAAAAATCAGTTGTTTGTGATCCTCCCGGCCCGTATGCTCCGGCTGCAAATTGAATTCTTCCGACTGCTTGATTTGGCGTATTGGCATTACCGATTGTAGCTAAATATCTGTGTCCTGGGATAAAATCATAATTTCTACAGCTAAAATCTATTGTTACATCCTCATATCCGGAAGGGACATTGGAGATATTAAAAGTTAAACCCTCAAGCGGATCTGAAACATTGCCGGAAGGCAGGCAACCAAAAACAACGGAATTATTGTTATCTTTATCATAGATACGGGTATTTTGAAAAGTATAATCAAATTGAGAAAGATGAGGCAAATTAGTATAGACCCTAAAGGTAAAAGAGGTTAGTCTGCCACTTAAATTAGTTCCTAATTCCTGTATTGCTGACCAGACGCTTAGACGGTTACTCCAGGCCTGATTTTGTGTAGCAATAGTGGCAGCTAAAGTATCCCCGGATGGCATTAGGGGTAGGATAATCCAAATAATATTTTCCAAAATGATTAGGTGCAGTTTTTTCACTGAAAAGTATTAGCATGTGAATTGTTGATCGTGAAAAATTTAGTAACAATATACCTTTAAAGTTATTTAAGATAACAAAGTAATGCATAGTATAATTAGAGTATGAATAATCGTAAGTTAGTTCTTAATGCTAGTCAGTTGCGCAAGGGTAGTCTTCAGTCGTCAGTCTTCAGTCGTCAGATAAAGAAAATAAAGCGCAATGAAATATATATTGTTTTAGACAATGTGCTGGATACCTATAACATGAGGTAAACTTCTATTAGAGCTTTGCTCATAATATTGGATCTGTTTTTAGACTGGCAGATGCTGTGGTAAAATAAAAATATATGAGAGCAGATTTGGAACAAATTAAACAGAAAGCATTACCAATTCTAAAGCAGGCGGGGGTGACCCGTTCATGTGTTTTTGGATCTTATGCCAGGGGTGATGAAAGGGGAGGCAGCGATATTGATATATTGATAGAACCGCCAAAAACAATGAGCTTATTTGATTTGGCAGGCCTAAAGTTGGATTTGGAGGAAGTCCTTGGTAAGGAGGTAGATGTTATTACCTACAATTCCATAAACCCTTTATTGAGAGATTATATCTTAAAAGATCAGGTGAGGATTTTATGAAAAAAGACCCTACTGTTTTCCTGAAGCATATTTTGGAATGTATTAACTTAATTGGGGAATATTCCAAAAAGCTTTCGAAAGAAGATTTTAAAGGCAATATAGAACTTCAGGATGCAGTAATAAGAAGACTGGAAATTATTGGAGAGGCTGCGCGCAATTTGCCTGATGAATTTAAGAACAATTATTCAGATATACAGTGGAGACGAATAATAGCAGCCAGAAATATCTTGGCACATTTCTATTTTGGAATAGATTTAAATACGATTTGGAACATAATCAAAAATGACTTGCCTCAACTAAAAGAACAACTGGAATCTATGTTAGAGAATAATAGCTAGATCCCAAAATTGTCTTTATGAATCACGACGGTATCTCCCAGCTAAATGCCAAACAATTAAGAAAGGCTGACCCATCTGTCATTCTGAGCGAAGCGAAGAATCTAAAACGCAATGAAATATATATTGTTTTGGATAATATTTTAGATACATATAACATAGGTTCAATTTTTAGGTTGGCAGATGCAGTAGCTGCAAAGAAGATCTATATTTGTGGAGAATCAGAAATTCCACCAAATCATCGGATTAAAAAAGCCTCCATAAATACTACCGAATGGGTGGAGTGGGAGTATGCAGAAACTGCAGTTTCTGCAATATCAAAGATCAAAAACCAAATATCAAATATACAAATAGTATCAGTAGAACAAGCTGCTAAATCAATCCCTTATGATAAATTTGAGTACAAATTGCCTATATGTTTGGTGGTTGGACATGAAAGTGATGGAGTTTCTAAGAAAGTGTTGGATATTGCTGATGCAATTGTTGAACTTCCCATGTTTGGAATAAACAAATCACTAAATGTTATGGTATCTTTGGGGATAGTTTTGTATGAGGTGATTAAGAATACTAAATAAATTTTTCAGGGTTGCAAGAAATACTTAAGTTATGTTATTGTTAATATATTGATCTTTTTTGGATAGGAGGTGATTTAATTGCCTATTGAAAGAAATCTAACTCGATCACCTGTGGTTGAAACAAGACCTACAAATTCAGTTGTGTCTCTCCCTACACTTATAGCTGATGCTAAAGAATTTTCTTCAGATCCTACGGAAAGTCCTACAAGCGTTAGCTGTGGGGGAGGAAAATGTGCAGGTCCTTGTGTTCAGCGATGTTTGCCACTACCACCACCGCCTGGTAGATGCAAACAAGTTTAAACCTTAAAAGTTTAAATTATGGGTAAATTCATACTCTCTAAACAAGAGAATTCTCTTGAGAGAGTTCTTGAGGAGTATTCTCGATTTGTAAATAATAACAGAGAAGTGATTCCTCAAATATTTAGGCTGTCTCTTTATAATGATGAACCTAAAATATTTTCGTATGTTGCAAATTATAAAACAGACTTCAAAGATTCTGAGCATGTCGCAAGTGGATTCTCTTTTAATAAAAAGGTAGCTTTAATTAGAGTTTTAGGAGAAGCACTAGAACGATATTGTCTAGATAATTACAAGCCGAACCCTTTATATATCGATTCCTTGAAAAATATAAAATCTCCTTATTTAGATCCATTGTCCTTTTCAACTTTTTCTCAAAACCAGCTTCAGAAAACCTCTTTTAGAAAATTTAAAATAGATAAAGATACTAAATTTAACTGGATTAAAGGAATATCATTGACAACCAAAGAAACCATGTTGGTTCCAGATCAGCTAGTGGTAATGAATAGTCAAAGCTACATCGAAAAATGGATTTTAAACCCTATTTCTACAGGTGCCGCCTCAGGTTTGGATTTAGATAGTGCTTTATATAGAGGGATTTGTGAGATTGTAGAAAGAGATGCTTTCTTGATAAGTTATTTAAACAAGTTGCCATCACCTAAAATAGACTTATTGTCTATATCGAATAAGAAGATTAAGGAAATTCTAAAGATTTTTGAAAGGTACAACTTAGAATTGATAGTGTTGGATATTACTACAGATTTAGGCATTCCAGTATATGCAGCCATAACTTTAGATAAAACCGGTTTGGGTCCTGCTGTATCAGTTGGACTTAAAGCTGGAATAGAGGTAGAACAAGGCATTGCAGGAGCCATAGAAGAGTCATTAATGACTAGATCTTGGATTCGTGACAAGTTTATTTATAATGACCCAAATTATAAAAGAAAAAATCAAATTTCTGATTTGACTGACAGGGCTCATTTTTGGTTTCCTTTAAATTCGATTAAGTATCTTGATTTTTGGTTGAAGAATAATAAAGTTAAAAAGATTAAAAAAATCAAATTACCTGGAGATAAATTAAGTTCAGTAGTCCAGTTGTTAAAACAAAAAAAATGGAAATCGTATATGTTGATATTAGCAATAATAAGTTAAAAAAATATGGAATAAAAGTAGTAAAGGTAATTATTCCACAACTTCAGCCTCTTTATTTAGATGAAAGGTACCCATATTTAGGTGGAACTCGTCTGTATGAGGTGCCTATTAAGTTGGGCTTTCTAAAAACTGCTAAACAGGAAAATGAATTGAATAAAATACCGCACCCATTTTTATGATTAATACACGTAAGCTATTAAAAACTTTAGAAAAAAGATCTTTAGTATCTGATAAATTTCATAAAAGCTCATCAAATAAAAAAATTGTTAAAATAGATCTTAAAGATATTCCGGAATCTTGGATTAAAATCAATTTTAAAACATATCCCAGGCTACCTAAAGTCTATTTTAAACATCTACTACCAGATAAAATCAGTACTTTAATAAAAAAAAGAAGATCAGTAAGGGAATTTAATGGTTCGCCGATTTCCTTGAAACAACTACACTATCTATTGTTGAATGCTGCTGGAATTATAAACTCCTACAATAATATTGATCAGAGCAGAAGACCTTACCCTTCGGCTGGAGCGAGGTACCCCTTAGAAGTATATCCGCTCGTATTAAAGTGTATGGGACTTGAGAAAGGCTTATATCATTATAATGTTAAAGAGAATTGTTTAGAGTTACTTCAAAAGGGAAATTTAGAAAAAGAGTTACTCAAAGGAACAGCAGGAGAGGAGTTGCTAAAGGATGCAGCTGTTATATTTATAATAACGGGTGTTTTAGATAGAACAAGAATAAAGTATCATGAAAGAGGGTATAGGTTTGTACTTATTGAGGCTGGTCATTTAGCGCAAAATATCTGTTTACTGGCAACAGAATTAGGTTTAGGTTGTTGCCCATTAGGAGGTTTTATTGATTCATATTTTGATAAGTTGCTGGATATTAGTTTGCAAAAAGAATTTAGTTTATATCTGCTAGCTGTAGGAAAAGTATGAAGTATAAAGCAATAAATTTAAAAAGCGGTATAAAGCTGGTGACCATTACTAGTTTATCAAGTAATGCTGTAACAATAGCAGCTTTTCTGAAAGCAGGTTTCCGTTTTGATCCTGTTAATAAACCAGGTTTGGCTCATTTTACAGAGCATATGGTGTTTGATGGTACAAAAAGTTTTCCCAATGCCAGAGAAGAGGCTCAGGCAATTGAACAGTATGGAGGGTGGCATATGGCTTTTACTTGGATTGAACATCAGAAGCATACGGTTCATATACCTAAACCTCATTTTGAAATAGGTATAAAAATACTTTTAGAGACAATTTACAAACCATTAATTAAAGATATAGAAGTTAGTAGAGAAAAAGGAGTAGTACAGGAAGAAATCCTTAAGAATTTATCAGATCCATCAAGGGCTATTTGGGATTATGTATGGATGCCTCTTTTCTTTCAAAATACACATGTAGGAAGACCCTACACAGGAACTATTGATGATCTGCAAAACATTTCCAGGGATGATGTTAGGCAATTTATTAGTGACAACTATACAGCAGATAAAATAGTTATTTTGGTGGCAGGCGATTTGGAACATGAGCAAATAGTTCAGGCTATTGAAAAAGAAAGCGTTAGTTTAGATAGGCTAGAGAAAAAGAGAAATATAGTTAAATTACTACCAAAAAGAGCTACTAAAGTATTAGTTTACGAGGATCAAATCTATGCCCAGGCTGCTATATTTGTTGGTGTTGAAACTGTACCTTACATATCATCTGTAAAACCAATTTTTGATATTATCAGAGAAATTTTAGGAGGTTATTTTGGAGCTAATTTAGTACAAACACTAAGAAATGAAGGAGGACTTATTTATGATTGGGGGTGTTTTGAGGATAATTTTACAGAGAGTGGTTATATAGTTTTTAATGTATCAACTGCTCCTCAAAATGTTGAGAAAGTTATATCAATCATACTAAATGAGTTCGATAGGTTGGCAAAGGGAAAAATTACAGAAAAGGAAATAGAAAGAGCCAAAGGACACTTGATAGGTAGTATTTACGCTAATGTTGAAAAAGGCTTAGATTATATAGATTGGTTTGGCATGCAGGAATTAATGAACCCAAATAATGTTTTAAATATTGGAGATCAAATTAAAATCTACAACAAAATAACAAAGTCAGATGTTAAAAATATTTGTGCTCAATATTTGAATAAAGATAAAATTTTAATTGGAGTTTTAGGGGAAGCTAATGAAACCTCTATCAAGAAGCTGACCGGATAGATTTATCAGTTTTTACAATGGTAAATATTATTTTTGAAGCACATTCAACAAGTTTGAGTATAATTTGCCAATATGTCTGGTGGTAGGCCATGAATCTGAGGGGGTGTCAAAAGAGGTGCTGGATTTATGTGACGGAATAGTTGAACTTCCGATGTTTGGAATAAACAAATCACTAAATGTTATGGTATCTTTGGGAATAGTTCTCTACGAGGTAATTAAAAGACAGTAAAGGATTAGATTTTATGTACATATCCTAATGTTTTAATTACCTCTTCTTTGGGAGTGATAGGAAAACCAGGAACTTCGGTACATTCTAAACATACAAAGGGTTCAGTTCTTCTATTATGAAATTCAAATACACGCTCAGGATGTCTTGTTGCTTCCTCTTTAGCACGATGTATTGCCTCCGCTAATGGGAAGGGATAGAGCGAAGCGTATTTCATTCTCCAAATAGCATCAACTCTCTCTAAATCTACTATTTGTAATAGCTGATCTGCGGAATCGAATTCTTTTGGGTAGAGATTTTTCCCTTTAGTAATTTTCATAAGATCATATGCTGTTTTTGTTAATTGATCTTCAGCGCTTCTAATTTTTAAGGTTAGCCCATTAATCTGTACTTCTTCAGGATCAACTGGGCTATAATAGTAATCGAAAACATCAATAGTCACTTTTGTTTGTGGTACCCCTTCTTCCCTACGGAAAGATCTTGAAAGTACTGGATTTGAACCACTTTCGTTTAAATCCAATTTAGTTAGATGGTATCTTCCATCTGGTCAATAGAGGGACTCCCGAAAATTAGCACAAATATTCCCCAATCTGGGTGCTGATATCATTATGTCGGCCCGGAAGCCAACAGGGGACTGACAAACCACCGTTAATTGGCAACCCTCTTTTCCTTTAATTCAGGCTCTTTAGCTATTTAGTTATTATTTTATTTTTAATGGTATAATCCTGTCATAAATTTTCCTGGGTTTTTATGATTACAACAATTATATTTGATATTGGAGAAGTTTATTTACATCTACTTGTGGGTAGTGCAAAATATGTACAACAAAAAACAGGTATCCCAGTATCTGATTATTATTTTTATGATAAGGAATTTGATCCATTAATGCTGGGACAAATCACAGAACATGAATATTGGGAAGCTATTATTAAAAAAAACTCCTGGAATATTTCTATTGAGGATTTAAAGGAGTCTGTTAGAAAAAACTTTAAAGAAGTAAAAGGAACTAGAAAAATTATTGAAGACCTGAGACAAAAAGGTTATAAGCTGGGTCTCTTATCAAATCATGTAAAAGAATGGGTGGAATATTGCGAAATAAATTATAAATACCACAATTTATTTCATGAAGTTGTCTACTCATATGAGGCTGGCTTATCGAAACCTAATCCTGATATTTTCCTGTTTATTCTTAAAAAGCTTAAAGTTAAACCTGAAGAATGTCTATTTATTGATGACTATATAAAAAATATTGAGACAGCTAAAGATTTAGGATTTAATACAATTCAATTTATTTCCGCAGCAGATCTTAAGAAACAATTAAAGCAATTAAAAATCAAACTATAGTTGTTTGCTGAATTTTATATTCCCACCCAGGTTGCCATTTCCAAGGAGTTTGGATAACTTCTTCCAAAGGAATTCCTTTTATCCAATATTCCAGTCCGTATTGTGTGGCTCTGTGGGAACTAGTTTGGTATAATCTAAAATTACATTATGAATGAAACCATTAAAGCTGTATTTTTTGATCACGATGACACGCTTGTAGGGACAAAAGAAGCAAAATGGGCAGAGCATAAATATGTAGCTAAAACTTTTTATGGTAAAGATCTGTCAGATGACGATATATTGCCCCATTGGGGAAAACCACTCCCACAATTAGTTTGTCTGCTTTATGATACTGATAATGTAGAGAGGGCCTTGGCAAATAATACTTCATGTCATGAGGATTTCCCAAAAGTGCTATTTGATGGAACTATTCCAACATTAAAGCAGCTTCATTTTCAGAGAAAAGTGCTGGGTATTATTACGGCTGCAACTCGTTCTCGTTTTGAATATGACCTTAACTTACATCGAATACCAAGAGAGCTTATTGATTACACTCAAACTGCTGAAGATACTCTATTTCATAAACCTGATCCACGAGTCTTTGAACCTGCTATTAGATGGTTAGCTGAACGGCAAGTAGAAACTTCAGAAGTATTATATGTTGCTGACGGGTTACATGATATGAAGGCTGCATTAGGTGCTGGTTTTAGATTTATAGGGGTAGAGACTGGATTAACAACTAGAGCACAATTCCTAGAACAGGGAGTTCTATGTATACCTAGTACTCCATCCTCCTAATATTGCTACGCTAAATTGTTAAAGGGCTTATGCAAGTTTAAACTTTTCTCTTGCTTTTTCTCTGGTAAGCTGCCAGTTAATTGTGCATTTATCCTGGTTTCTCTTTTTAACACAGGCTGCTACCTCTGACTGCATGGTATGGAAGTCTGGGATACGCCTGTTTAAGCATT
>JGI1358J11329_10002911_pt1 | contig 12964 bp, 12 predicted proteins | sample Subgroupgradi54m_FD_11329 | JGI IMG/M metagenome (IMG submission 11329)
GATACTAAAGTAGATGGTGTACAGAATACTGCTAAAAAGTTAGAGGTATTGAATTTTGCAGATAAAGATAAAAAAGTAGAATATTATTTTAAAGTAGAGAGTACATTTATTCCTATGGTGACGGCGCAATGGAAAGGAGGAGCAGTGTTAAGTGCAACGGAGTTTGCAGATGTGACGGCGGATAAAACACAAAAAGGAAAGAATCCAAAATATAGTTTGATGAAGTTGAGTTTTACACCTAAAGATGAAAAACCGTATGTATTGCAGGTAACGGCGAAAGTAGGAGATATTACTGTGGTGAAAGAGTATACGTTTGCGGTTGGTGGATATATTTATGATTTAGTTCAGACGGGTTTTCCCGAAGTGATTATTACACCAAAGGATGCTACTAATAAAGATGTTGACGTGGAGTTTATTTTTAAATCGTCTACGGGGTTGTATGCGTTTTCATTACCATGTGGTTCGAAAGCTTTTAAAGATATAACAGATTTTAATAAGTTTGTAGATGTGGTCTATGAATATGATGAAAAGGTGCAACAGTGGAAATCTGGGGCACCTGCGAATTTAGTAGAGTCTTTTGCAGAGAAGAAAGCGTATGCGTTACGTTTGAAAACGGATGAAGAATTATCGTTTATGACGAGTTGTTCACTTGCTGAGTTGAAAGGTGAAAAGGATGGAAAAGTGGATGCTAATATCTTACTTCCTGATATAAAAGCAGGCTGGAATTTTGTGGGGATTAAAGGGTATCAAACGTTAGGTGTTGAGAGTTTGAAAGTGCAGGGTGGGAAGAAGATTAGTGAAGTATATGTATTAACGCCAAGTGGGTCTGTGAAGTTGGCGTTGCCTGCGATGCTTGAGCCGGGTAAAGCGTATTGGGTTAAAGTGGAGTAGGTTACTTTTATTGAATGTGGTTATGAGGCTGTGATAATGAAGAAAAAAATAAAAGAGAAGTTACAAACTATTTTGACAGTTGTTGGCTGGGTTGTGATTGCGTTTGCTCTTGTAGCATTGATTATGTTTATCGTAAAATCAGGTGTTTTTAAATGAGTGTATATCAAAAAACTCTTGTGTTTGCAGAATTATTAAGTATAATATTAGCGGCTATTTGGATAGTATATAAATTGAGAATAATGGAATTAGATGATTTAGTATTAAATTTCGCGACGTATCTCTTAATGATATATGTGGCAGTTGGAAATTTAATAACACAAGTTGTGAAAGATGAGGAATAAGTAGACTATGACTAAAAAGGTTATGCTATTATTGTTTGTATTTGTGATGTTAAGCACACTCATTATAGCAGAAGCACCACCGTCGTTTGAGAGTCAGCAGTTTTATGGGACGGTTACGTGGAAAATAGGGGATATGCCGAAACAAGTGACGGTGAAGACAGTATCAAAAGTGTATACTTCGGCAATTATTGGTCCACCATGTGTGACAGCGCCGTGTACGGGTTCGTATGGGTCGGATAAAAGTAATATTGTGCTTGTGCAAGCGGGTATGGGTGAGAAGTTACAGTTTTTTGTGGATACGATTAAAGTAGGGGAGCAGGTATATACATCTGGTGCGGTGACGAAAGCGGATTGGGATCTTATAAAATTGATACCTGTTGAAGAGAAGAAAGTGGAGGAGAAGTTGCCGGTAAAAGAAGACGATAAAAAATGTTTCGATGCAAAATGTGACGATTCCTGTCGAGGAGCCAAAACCAGCGTCTTCTAGTAGTGGTTCGAAGAAGTCTAGTTCTGTTGAGAAAAATGAGACACCTGTATTACAATCATGTACAAAGAGTTGGACGTGCGGAGTAGGGTGGGGAGAGTGTATTGCGGGTTCACAGACAAGGAAATGTGTGGATGAGAAAGGGTGTGACAAATTATATGCTGAAGGGAAAGCGTCGTTTGTGGTTTCTGGCGCAAAGCCAAAAGAGGTGCAGAGTTGTGTGATGCCGATTGTTGATGCGCAGGTGAAAGATGATGAAGGGGGGCCAATAGTGAAAGAGAAGGTTGTTGCAGAAGAGGAGTTAGTTACACCAGTGGTGCAGAAGCCTAAACTAGCGAAAGCGTCGTGTAGTGATGGGTTGAAGAATCAGAATGAGGAGAAAGTTGATTGCGGCGGGGTGTGCAAGCCGTGTGAGGGTGGGTTGTTTGCAGGTAATATTATGTATTATATCTTAGGGGTGGTTGTGTTGATTGGGTTAGGTGTGGGTGCGTATTTTTTTATGAAGAGTCGGGAGAATGCGGGTAGTGGAGATGATTCAGGTGATGATGTGGAAATGCAGTTAACACAAGTATATAATTCTGGAGAGGCGAAGGGGTTGTCTGATGCGGATATTACATCGCGGTTGGTTGCGAAGGGATGGGATGAGAGTGTGATTGATACGTTTTTGAAAGGACGATGATCTTAAAGTGTTACAAATTTTGTTTCACTTTTGATTATAATTGTTACAATTATTGTTTCACTTGGAAAAGTTTATATATTAGCTTGTTTTTTTGATATTCTTAATGGGAACTACTACAATTTATCAAAAACATAATGATTTTGGGCGTAGTTTACGTCTGATGTCAAAAAAGGAAATTGAAATAGTAAGTGAACTTTCGCCTTATGGCAAAAATACTTCCTATTTAGGATGGTCTGTTCCAGTTGAACTTCATAATAAGAATGTGTATTTGCTTGTATTTTGGAAAGGTAGAATGATGAGGTTGGAACAGGCAAGAGAACGGTTAATCAATAAGTATTATGATAAATATCGAGGTAAGACAATAAATATGTATGAATGGACTGTTCTTAAGAAGTTTATATTGACGCAGGTTGAATATCAAGATAGCTTATTTAAAAAAGCATTACAAAAACAGAAGAGAAGTTCTCAAAATCAGGGAGAAAGAAATGGATAGGGAAAAATTGTATTATGTGTTGTATGAACAACAACAAGATTTTGTTGGTAGGAGAGGTGCGACAAAATTGGTCTCACGGGAGTTGACCTCTAAAGTTCTTTCTCTTTTTCGGTTGAAGCTTCCAATTATTATAACGGGGGTGCGACGAGCGGGTAAATCAACGCTGATGGAGATACTTGTACATGAATTACAGCTGCCGAAAAAAAGTTATCTTTATGTGAATTTTAATGATGAGCGGTTGAGTGCATTTTCGGTTGATGATTTCCAGCTGATTTTAGATTTTTTAGTTGAGCAGAAGTATATGGAGAGTTGTTATTTGTTTATTGATGAAATCCAAGAGGCTGCCAGTTGGGAAAAATGGATTGATCGTATAAAAGAAAAACATTCTGTTGTGATAACTGGTTCTAATTCTAGTTTATTAAGCAAGGAGATTTCCACGATTCTTACCGGGAGAAGTGTACATGTTACGCTGTTTCCTTTTAGTTTTAAAGAATTTCTTAATTTTAAAGAGATTACAATAGATAAGATGACACTTGATTTGAAAATACAAGCACAGGTGCGCAGAGAATTTTCTCGTTATTTGATTACAGGGGGGATTGCTAAGTATGTTGTTGAGGATGATGCGAGAATTTTGAGTGAATTATACGAAAATATGATTTATCGAGATATCATTAAACGCTTTACTCTTCGGTTGGAAAAATCTATCAAAGAAGTATCTTTATATTTGTTATCGAATGTTTCAAAAGAATTAAGTTTACGAACGTTGTCGAGATTAACCGATATTACAAACCTTTCAACGATTAAATCTATTCTTGATTCGTTTGAGAGTGCGTTTATGTTCTTTTTTGTACCGCGATTTGATTTTTCACTGCGAAAACAAGTGCAAAATCCACGAAAAGTGTATTGTGTCGATACGGGTTTTGTGACTACATTAGGGTTTAGAGTTTCTGAGGATAAAGGAAGAATTTTAGAAAATGCGGTATTTTTGGAATTACAGCGAAGAAATAAAGAGGTGTATTATTTTTCTGAAAAACAGGAGTGTGATTTTGTGATTAAAGAGGGAGCAAAGATACGGGAAGCAATTCAGGTGTGTTATACATTGAATATGGAAAATAAAGAACGTGAAGTGGAGGGGTTAGTTGCAGCACTTACAAAGTTTAATCTGAAAGAGGGGTTTATTTTGACATATGATCAAGAGGAAGAGATTGTTATTGAGGGTAAGAAAGTGAAAGTTAGGCCGGTGTGGAAGTGGATGATTGAGTGCATTTGAGATATACTTTAATTGATTGTATTTAATAATCATTTTAGTGTTAGATGCACTTATTTTATCGTGTAAAAACGGAATATTTATATAGCTCTTTTTCTTCTTTATTTGTATTATGGTTGTGAAGTGGTCGAGGGTGTGTTTTATTGTACTTGTAAGTGTGATGTTTGTGTTAGTTTCGAAAGGAGGAGATTGATGAAAGAAGAGGAAGTTAATTTTATTTTACAAGAAGGTGAAGGATTAAAGATTGAATTTAAAGAAGCTTTTGATAAATCTATCGCCAAGGAAATAGTGGCTTTTTCTAATGCGTTTGGCGGGAGAATATTTGTAGGGATTAATGATAAAAATATTATAAAAGGGATTACTGATACGAATAGATTGAAATCACAGATTGAGGATACAGCGAGAAATTGTGAGCCTAAAGTCAAATTAAATTATCNTGTTATAAATTATAATTTACAAAAATTACTGGAGGTTATCATTCCTGAAGGAGAAGATAAGCCTTATCAATGTTCTTTNGGNTTTTATCTGCGGCAGGGGGCTAATTCCCAAAAATTAACNCGNGATGAAATTTTTGACTTTGCNATNTCTGAGGGAAAAGTTAAATTTGATAATCAAGTAAATCAAGCATTTATTTTTCCTAGTGATTTTGATGCGCAAAAATTTAAAGAGTATTTGCAGTTAGCAAAAATAAAAGAAGTTATTGCGGTTAAAGATATGCTCATAAATATGGGTCTGGCCCAGGAAAAAAATGGAAAGTTGTTATTTAACAATGCAGGGGTTCTTTTCTTTGCGAAAAATCCAGGAAAGTTTTTTCTTTCTTCAAAAATTGTGTGTGTTAGTTATCAAACGAATGAAAAATTAAACATATTAGATAGGAAGATATTTGATTTAGGTTTTATTAGAAATTTAGAAGAGGCGTTGAATTATGTTACAATGCATATTGATACGGAATTTGTGATAAAGACGGTTCGTCGGCAAGAAATCCCACAATACCCCGAGGAGGCGATTCGAGAGTGTATTGTTAATGCGATGATGCATCGGGATTATTTTGATACAACTGAGGATGTTCTGATTGAGATTTTTCGTAATAAGATCTAATCCAGGGGGTCTTGTGAAAGGGTTAAAGTCAGAGGAGTTTGGCAAGAAAAGTAGGACGAGGAATGGTCTTATTGCTAATCTGCTTTCTCGTACGATTTATAGGCGTCCAACTTGTTTATTAGGTTAGAGTTGGACGCCTGAATAGTCCACCGAGGGGATTTTCAACACAAGAAATATGGCAACGACCATATTTCTGTGCAGAGGGGAACGTCCCCTCTTGCACCGGAAAATCCACTTGGAGGACTATATGTGGAAAAATTAGGGACGGGAATTAATCGAATTAAAAAAGCGATGATGAAAATGAATTTACCTGAACCTGTGTTTGAGTATAATTCTTCTTTTCAGGTTACGTTGTTCGATAAAAAAAGTAAATTGGTTGATACTGTCGGTGTAAATGTCGGTGTAAATGTCGGTGTAAATGTCGGTGTAAATGTCGGAGTAGAATCTTTGCTTGAACATATTAAATCTCATCCGGGGCAGAGAGTTGTTCAGTTTACAGAGGTGTTTGGGGTTACGGCGCGAACGATTGAGCGGTGGATTAAACAGCTTAAAGCGGAAGGAAAAATTGAATTTAAAGGAAGTTCGAAGAAGGGAGGATATTATCTTAAATGATTGCGTTTAACGTTAAATGCACTCGTAAAATGGAAAAGTTTATAGATACTTTTCTATTAGTGGTAGTATAAAGAAGGTGGGATTATGGTTGTTACTAAAAAATCAAATTCAGTAAATTGGGGTTGTGTTTGCGGTTCTTGTTATTGGGTTGCTTGTGGGGTATCCGCTGTTGAGTGGGAAGAAGGTGGTCTTGTCTTAAGTATCTTACATTTTGAATAGTAATCTTTTTAATGTTGGGTGTTTTCTTGTTTATGATGAAAGAACAAGAAAATCAGCGGATTTTCGGTTCCAGAAATGAGAGACATTTCTCGGAATCGGAAACAGTTGAGTTGAAGAGGTCGACGTCGGAGTTGAAAGAGGGGGTTATCTCAATAGTTGCTATATTGAACAAGCATCAGAAAGGGGAGTTGTATTTTGGTATCAAGAATGATGGTGTCGTTGTTGGTCAAACCGTTACGGAAAACACTATTAGGGAGATTTCCAAAACAATATCTGATCATATCGAACCTAAGATATTTCCTCAAATTGAGGAAGTGGTGTTAGGAGGGAAGAGCTGTGTTCGTGTTGAATTTTTAGGAGAGAATACTCCTTATTTTGCGTATGGTCGAGCGCATGTTAGGGTGGGGGACGAAGATAGGCAGATTAGTGCGAAGGAACTGGAAAAATTGATTTTAAAGAAGAATAAACAGGTTTGGGAAGATGAAATTTCTGATAAATCATTGAAAGATGTTAATGAGAAAACGGTAAAAGATTTTGTGGAACGAGCAAATATTGCGAAACGAATCAACTTTACGTTTACTGATGCTAAATCTGTGCTTAATAAGCTGGGCTTAATGAGAGGAGAAAAATTGTTCAAAGCGGCGGAAGTATTGTTTTGTGATGATAATTTGCTTGAGGTTCAGGCAGCTGTTTTTGCAGGGGTGGATAAACTTACGTTTTTAGATATCCGGCAGTTTAAAGGAAATCTTTTTCAAATTTTGGAACAGTCTGAATCGTATATTAAAGAACATATTAATTGGCAAGCTGAATTGAAAGAACGTGTTAGAAAGGAAATTCCTGAAATTCCTCTTAGAGCAATTATAGAAGCATTAGTAAACTCATTGTGTCATCGTGATTATGGGGTTAGAAAAAGTAATGATATTGCGATTTTTAAAGATCGTTTGGAGATTTATAATCCAGGAATATTTCCAGAGGGGTATGCACCTATTGATTTTATTAATGGTAAAGAAAGGTCTATTTTGAGAAATCCACTTATTGCTCATACGCTTTATTTGAGTAAAGATATTGAACGATGGGGTTCGGGGTTGAAGAGAATTTATGATGCTTGTGAAGAAGAAGGCGTTAAAGTTGAATTCCAAGAGTTAAAAAGTGGTTTTTTGATGGTGTTTGGTAGAAAGTTTAGAGGGAGGGGCGGAGAAAAGTTCGGAGAAGGTTCGGAGAAAAGTTCGGAGAAGATTCTTGTGCTTATCAGAGAGAATAAATTAATTTCTGCACGTGAAATGGCGTTGGTGATTGGAATCTCTTCGAGAGCAGTGGAGAAACAATTGGCTCTGTTGAGAAAAAATAAAGTTATCACAAGAGTTGGCGGGGCGAAAGGGGGGTATTGGGAAGTTAAATGATTGCGTTTAACGTTAAATGCACTCTTTTTTAGTTGAAAAACGGAATGTTTATATACTATTTTTTCTTCTTTGGTTCTATTATGGTTGTGAAGCGATCGAGGTTGTGTTTCAATGTACTTTTAAGTGTGATGTTTATGTTAGTTCTAAGTGGTGTTGTGTCTGCTGTGCCGGCGGTTGAGGAGATGAAAGGGGTATATCAACAAGTGTTGTATCCGCAGTCTTGTGGTTTATTGCAGAGTTTTCAGGTAGGGTTGTTTCAAAGCGGGGTGAGTACACTTTGTTATAGGGGTTCTAATTTTAATTGTGATGCGACTACGAATGGCAAACGATACAAATTGGTGAATTATGATGCGGCGGGGTTATTATGTCTGAAAGATGGGGCAACATATAAATGGAATGTGTGTGCTAGTGATTCTGAAAAAGCTAAATTTTCAGATACGTCTGCGGGGTTGGTACTTGCTAGTTATAATCAGCAGGTAGGAGCGTTTACGTGTAAAAAAAATAATGAGGAGTATTGGGCTGAGACGAAATCGTTGCCGTTGTTTAGTGGTCTTGCGGATTGTGGAGCTATTTTAAATGGGGAGGCAGCTATCACTGATGCAGGAAGTGTGTTATGTAGCACGGGGTTGAAATATACTTGTGATAGCGCTTCTGTTGGAAAAATACAATCAGTGTTAGGTGGGTCGATGTTATGTTCGTCTTCTAAGATATGGGGACAATGTGGTGGTAATTCTAATACTTTTTCAGGAGATGGTATTTCTAAAATAAACGGAGGAAATGTGTTTGATGGATATTATTGTGATGGAACAAAATGGGTGAAGGAACCAACGTATGAATTAGTGGGGAAACCAAACGTGATGCGGATACGTCATCCGAAGAGTAACACACCGTTATGTTCAGGTGGTGGGGATGTTACTGTTTGTTCGTCTCCGGCTTTTTCTAAAGATGGAGATAATTATATTACGGGAAGTGGGGGTGATGTTATTAATTATTGGACAAAGTTTCAGCTGCAGGAAGTTGCGGGTGGATATGTGGTGTTGCAGCTTCCTGTATACGGAGTTTTTGAAAAAGAGATGACTACTCTGTGTTCTTCTGCTAAAGCAGATAGTGGTGATGTAGAGTCGTGTGCGGGTATTCGAGATGATGCGGGTTTGAGTTCGCTGTGGAAGGAAATTGATTTAGGTAATGGGCAGTTTACGTTACAACATGTGAAATCGGGGCAGTATTTGTGTGCGAGTACGGCGGGCAAAGTAAGTGATATGGTGGGAAAGTGTGCAAATCAAAATAGAGATGATTTTGAGTGGAGTACAAAATTTGTGCGTGCGGATGAGATATGTGATAATGGGATTGATGATGATTCTGATGGATTAACTGATTGTTCAGACGATATGTGTTACGGGACAGCTTCATGTATGGCGTTATGGAAAGGGAAGTGGAATGTATTTCATTCGAAGAGCGGGCAGTATATGTGTGGCAGTGTAGATGGAAAAGTGGAGATGTGTCAGTATGCACAACGCAAAGCGACTGATTCTTGGCAGGCGGTATGGAATATTGTGATGAAAACTACAGGGCCACGAAATTATATGTTATTAGAGGATGTGTATCATATAGAGAAAGTGGAGTTTAAGGGGATTGATGCGACGACGTATGAAGAGAAGCAGCGTATCCTTTGTAGTGCGAATACGAAACAAGATGATACGGTGAAAGAGTGTATTGAAGAGCAGGAGTTGGGGATGAGTGCGCCGTGGCAGGTTATTTTTAAAAGTAAAGAGTTGCGTTTTGAGCATGGGCGTTCCAATGAATATTTATGTGCAGAAGGGGTCAAGGGGAAATATGGAGTTGAGAAGTGTGGGAATCAAGATAGGGATGATATTGGGTGGAGTACGCGTTGGGTGTTGAATGCAGTTATTTCTGAAGATTGTAGCAATGGTAAAGATGATGATTTGGATGGGACAATTGATTGTCTTGATAGTGATTGTACAACTGATGTGAAGTGTAAAGTAGTGTGTACGGGGGGTACGAAGTGTGGTGGCAAGCCGGCAAAAGGATTATTTGGCGAGACGGTTTGTGGAACAGATTTTAAGAATTGGCGTTGTATAAATACAGGGTGGATAGGGTTGGGAAGCAAGTGTACGTGTGCGGAACCGGAGGTGTTATGTCTTAATCGTGCTGATGATGATGGGGATGGAAAAATTGATTGTAGTGATAGTGATTGTTTTGCCAGTGATGAGTGTAAAGATACGTTATGTAAAGAATGTATGAATGATTGTTTGATTAAGAAAGATAAGTCTGGTATTGATACCTGGACGTGTGTGGATTGTGAGTTGGATATACAATGTAGTGGGGGGAAGAAGTGTATTGGTTACAAATGTGGGTTTCCCGTTGAGGCGAATCCAGTTACTTGTGTTGATTCGGATGGAAATGATATTCATACGAAAGGTGGGGTGACGTTGTTACAAGGTGGGAAAGTGTTGAGTTCAGAGGAGGATAGTTGTGTTGCAGTTGATATTGTGAAAGAGATGAAGTGTGGGATGGTGCAGGGGAAAGTGATTCTTGATTATGATGCGAAGAAGTGTGCAGTGAAACCACAGGAGTATTGTTTGAATGGGGCGTGTCAGACGGGGTTAGTATTAGGTACGCTTGGCGGACCGTGTGATGAGAAGACGGTGTGTCCGGATGGTTTTGTGTGTGATGTTGTGAAAGGGAAGCCGGAATTAGGTACAGTATGTTTAGGCGGGGAAGGGGGAAGTTGTGCGAATTCTAATTTTTGTGCGCCGGGGTTTGTGTGCAAGAATAATAAGTGTGTGGATGTGAAGAAGTTTGCGGGCGAAGTTATTTGTGATGATGGAATTGATAATGATAAGGATGGGAAGATTGATTGTGTGGATTCGGATTGTGATGATGAGTTGAATGGGAATGGATTTGTTTGCTGTAGTGATGAGGGGAATGCAGGGAAGAAGGATGCAACACCGTGTTCACAAGGGACGATGTGTGATGATGGGGGGTTAGATGGAACTTATCAGTGTTTAGAATGTATTCCAGGAGAGAAAGAGTGTGCAAAAGGGAGTTGTGTGCAAGGGAAATGTGTTTCTTGTGATGATCCGGATGAAAAAAATCCGTATGTGGTGAAGAGTACGGTGAAGGTTGCGGGAGTGGGGATGGAGGATTATTGTGTAAATGGTAATGTGTTGAAAGAGTATTTTTGTATTGGAGAGATTCCAGCGCTCGGGTTTGATGTGAAAGGTAAGATTAATTTTAAAGATTTTATTGATGCTGATGAAATTGATTGCGCTACACAGGGGGGGACGTGTGTTGCGGGGAAGTGTGTGGGTAAGAATTTTTGTGAAAATACGTATGAAAAAGTGGGAAAGAAAGTGGGGAAGGCAAAAGAGATTGTTGAGAAATTTTTAAAGTTATTTTCAAAAGGAAAATATGCGGGGTGTTTGAAAGGGGATTTTAATTCAGATGGAGTTATTGATGCGGATGATTCGACGGATTATGTGCTGGCGTTTCGTAAAGCGGTGAAAGAGAAGGTGATTACTGAGCAAGCGAATTTAGATGAGAGCGGGGATAATGTGATTGATGCGAGTGATACGACAGATTATGTGTTGGCGTTTCGAAATTATGGGCAGTTGAAAAAGTAGAATGTTTATATATTATAACAATTTAGGTTAGATAGATATAATGGCAAAACGAGATGAAGAGGATGAGGGAGATGTTCAGAGTAGCGGTAGTTCTAAACATAAAGTGATTGTGATTTTGACGGGTGTGGGAATTTTATTGTTATTTGTGCTGATGTTGATGCTGAAAAAGATGGGGAGTGTTGGGCATGCGGTGTATGTGGAGCAGAAAGATGTGGTTGCGGTAAATGATGCGGTTGGGGCTACGGGAATTGTTGATAAAAATAAAGTAGTGATATGGCCTGAGTTTTCGCAGGCAACGGTTGCGAAAGATGATATTATTACGATTCCTTTGTATTTGATGTCGGCGGTGGGGCAGGAGGTGACGGCGATAGATATGAATGTAGGATTTGAGAAGACTATGCTTTCGATTGATTCAACTGTACTTCCTGCTGATAAGTTACCAACTGGTGAATGGATTGGGAAACCAATAGAAGTTGCAGCGGATATTTCGGCGGGAAAACAGGTGTCGTTGATGTCGAATGGTGGGATGAAGTCTGGCGGTGTCTTTGCGACGGTTTCGTTTCGAGTGGTTGGAAGTTATGTTGATAAAGATATTTTATCGTCTGTTACGTTTGATATTGTGAAAGTGACGGGGGTTGATGCAGGTGTGAAGTATGTGGCAATAGTTGATAAGCCGAAGATTACAGCAAATGTGATTATCGTGCCTCAATGTAACGATGTTGATAAAGATGGGTATGGGAAACCAAATACAGATCAGCGGGCGTGTGGAAAACGGGCAGTTGATTCGGCTGTTGCGAAAACGGGAGTGGGTGGGTTTAGTGATTGTGATGATGCGAATATAGTGATTAATCCGGGAGCGACGGAGGTGTGTAATGGATGGGATGATAATTGTAATGATGATTCTGAGAAAGTGTGGGATAATGATGCGAAGACGGGGGTTGATATGGGGTTAGTTGGGGTGTGGAATGATAATTTGCAAGGGGTGTGTTATGGGAAGAAGTTGTGTGAGCCGGCTGTTGTTGGTAAAAAGGGATGGGTGAATTCGTATGATGCTAAGGATCAAACGAAGAATACGATTGCGTTTAACGATGGGGTGAAGAGTTATACGCAATCAGAGTTATTTGAGAAGGCTTTAGAGTCGAAATGTGATTTTTTTGATAATAATTGTGATGGGGTTGTGAATGAGAAGTTAGGGGATTGCAAGATTGGGGGAGGGGGGATTCCATCTGGGTTATTGCCGACGGGGAATGCGTTTTTAACCTATGGTGCTGATGATGATTTTGCCGTGCAAAAGCTTGATAATTTGGATGTGTCGCTGTTGTATATATTAAAAGATGTACGTGACCCGGCAGAGCCGTTAGGTGATGCGGGAAAAGCTCCGTTTATTTCAAAAGTGAAAGGGACACCGGTGTGGGTATGTGATAGCGGGGTGTATTATGTGTTTGTGGGTGGTAAATATGAAACGCATTGGTATAAAGGGAAGAAAGTATTTGAAGCGGGGATGAGTGTTGCTGGGGGTAAGTTGATGCAGAATGGGCAAATGGTGGTGTGTTAGACGTGAAGAAAGGTTTATATAGTTGAAAGATTTAGGTTTTAATATAAATATGGTGATTGATGTGGTGTTAAAAAAAATATTATTATTGTTTTTAGTTTGTGTTTGTACGTTTTCGGTTGTTGCGGTGACGATGAGTGTGAAAACGGATAAAGATATTTATATCCAAGGTGATCCAATACAGGTGTGGGTAGTGATGGAGCCGGATAATAATGAGGATGTGAAGTTTTTTGATGTGAAATCACGAGTGGTGGCGTATGATGTTACTAACAAGAAATTGGCAA
>JGI1358J11329_10002915_pt1 | contig 12954 bp, 15 predicted proteins | sample Subgroupgradi54m_FD_11329 | JGI IMG/M metagenome (IMG submission 11329)
CGGCGTCAAACTCGGCCTGCAAAAACAGTGGCTTGGCCAGCGACAACTGCTGCAGCCGCAGTACGCGGTCCCACTCAAAATCGGCGACCTCGCCGACATAAGCCACTGAGTAGTAGCTGGTGTAGGCGTTAATATAAGCACCGTTGCGGCTCATCTCGGCGTTAAAAAGACTGCGGTCGGGATATTGTTCGTTGGCGCCGCCTGAAATCATGTGCTCCAAAAGGTGTGGTACTTCTGTTTTTTTGTATGGCACGAAATACTCACCAGCCCGGAAATTGAGTTCGTAGCTAGTAACCGAGGCACCCGGGACATCAATCAGCAGACCCCGCGCCCCATTTTTAAGCTGGATTTCGGATACGTTATGTTTCAAATTATTTCTTCTTTTTTCTCTTAACTACGGGTTTTTTCTTGCGCTGGCGCTCTTGCTTGCGGGCTTTTTTGCGCTGGTTGTGCAGCCGGGCTTGGCTGACCTGCTCATCCTTACCAGCTTTAAAGTCGGATTCTTCAAATTTCTCGGCCTGAACGATTTTGGCAGCGTTATCAACCGAACTGCGGGCTGCTCGGGTCAGGTCAGTTTCAACTACCTCTTCCAGTTCTTCACGCAGCGGCTGGGCGTGCATGATGGCCCGGACTATTTCGTGCCGCAATGTTAGCTGCATTTCATCAAAAATTCGTTGTGACTGGCGGCGGTATTCGACCAGCGGGTCGCGCTGGCCAACACTTATCCAGTGAATGCCTTCGCGCAAATGGTCCATGTTTTCTAAGTGCTGCATCCATAAATTATCGAGCACCTGCAGGTAAACATCGCGCTCAACTTTGCGCATAATCTCGTTACCAAAAACTTTTTCTTGACGAGAGTACAGTTTTTGGGCAGCCTCGGCTAGCGCCGTTTCAAACTGGCTAGCTTCGCTATCAAAAAGTTTGTCCAGGATTTTTTCATCAAGTGGAAAAGTTTCGGTCAGGATGGCTTCAAAATTTTCGCCGAGTGACTCTGGGTGGCCGGCCAAAAACTCGGCTTCTTCGGTGATAAACTTTTTAATCCGCGGGCTAATGTCCTGCGCCCGCAAGACTTCGCGGCGGATGGCGTAAATGGCTTTTCGGTGACGGTTCATAACGTCGTCGTACTGGACAACGTTTTTGCGCTGGTCGAAGTTAAAGCCTTCAACTTTCTTTTGGGCGCCTTCCAAACTTTTAGTTATCATGCGGCTTTCGATCGGTGTGTCGTCATCAACTTTTAGACGGTCCATAACAGCCGCAATCCGGTCACCACCGTAAATTCGCATTAAATCGTCTTGGCAAGAAACATAAAATTGGGTCACGCCCGGGTCGCCCTGACGGCCGGAGCGGCCACGCAGCTGGTTATCAATACGTCGGGATTCGTGGCGCTCACTACCTAGCACAAACAAACCACCTAGGTCCACGACGCCCTTGCCCAGTACAATGTCCGTGCCGCGGCCGGCGATGTTGGTAGCCAAAGTTACGGCGCCTTTTTCGCCGGCCTTGGCGACAATTGCCGCTTCGCGCTCGTTATTTTTGGCATTCAGCACTTCGTGTTTGATGCCAGCTTTTTTAAGCAGTGAACTAAGTAGTTCGTTTTTTTCGACGCTGACGGTGCCTATCAAAACTGGCTGACCCTTTTTCTGGAGCTGAGCTACCTCACCGGCAATGGCCCGCATTTTGCCGGCCTCGCTTTTATAAATCCTATCTGTTAAATCCTTGCGGACTAGTGGCTTGTTGGCTGGTATTTCGACCACATTTAGTTTATAAATTTGGTGGAATTCCTCACTTTCGGTCATGGCTGTGCCGGTCATACCGGCCAGTTTTTTATACAAACGGAAGTAATTTTGGAAAGATATGGTCGCCAGTGTCATGCTTTCTTCTTGGACCTCGACACCTTCTTTGGCTTCAATCGCCTGGTGCAGGCCTTCGTTATAGCGGCGGCCCTTCAAAAGCCGGCCGGTGAAATCGTCGACAATGACGATTTCACCGTCTTTGCTGACAACGTAGTGTTTGTCGCGCTGGAAGAGCGCATGGGCCTTGAGGGCCTGCTCTAAGTGATAAATGGTCCGCAGGTTTTCGGTAGAGTACAGGCTTTCGATGGCTAGGATACGCTCGATAAATTCGACGCCGGCGTCGGTTAAAATAACGCTACGGCGTTTTTCGTCCTTTTCGTAGTGCTCTGTCTCTTTGAGCTGGCGGACAATCCGCGAAAATTGGTCATAAGCCGTGGCACTGGCGGCCGAGGGTGCACTGATAATTAGCGGCGTCCGGGCCTCGTCAATTAAAATCGAGTCGACTTCGTCGACAATGGCGTAGTGCAGATCGCGCTGGCGCAGCTGATCAGTTTCGCGAACCATGTTGTCGCGCAAATAATCAAAGCCGAATTCGTTATTGGTGCCATAAGTAATATCGGCTTGGTAGGCTTCTTGACGAGTGGCTGGACGCAGGTGCTGCATACGCTCATCAAAGTGCTCTTTGTTCTCAAAGCCTGGGTCATAGATATAAGATTCGTCGGGGATGATGACACCGACTTGCATGTCCAGGAAGTGATAGATTTGGCCCATCCAGCCGGCGTCGCGCTGGGCCAAATAGTCGTTAACGGTTACGACCTGCACGCCCTTGCCTTCTAAGGCGTTGAGATAAACCGGCAGTGTGGCGACCAGGGTCTTGCCTTCACCGGTTTTCATTTCACTGACGCCACCTTCGTGCAGAACCATGCCGCCGATTAACTGCACATCAAAGTGTCGTTGTTTTAGTGTGCGAGTCGAAGCTTCACGCACGGCCGCGAAGGCCTCTGGCAAAAGCTTGTCTAGGCTTTCGCCTTTTTCCAGCCGCTTTTTAAATTCCGCCGTTTGGTCTTTGAGCTGGGCGTCGGACATTTTCGTGTATTTATCGGCCAGGGCATTAACTTCATTCACCCGCTTGCGCAGGCGCTTGATAGTCGCCGCCTGGGGGTCGCCCAAAATACGCTTCAAAGGCTTGGTGTTAAATTTTAATTTCAACAAAAAACAGAACCTCCGATTAATAGCCGTTAGCCTATAGCCATTAGTCCTTAGCCAAAAACTTTTCGCTCTAAAGCTCTCAGCTCTGAGCTGTTAGCTCTTATCATTTTAGCGCAATTATCTATCTATTACTAAGTGTAAAGTTTACAAGGTTTCTTGGCCATGCATGTATGGCTGGAGTATTTCCGGAACCCGGACGCTGCCGTCGGGATTTTGGTAGTTTTCCATAATTGCTATTAGCGTCCGACCCATGGCAAAAGCTGTAGCATCATTGTTGTGGACAAAAACGATCCTGTCGGCAGTTTTGGCACGGGTTTGTGTACCTTCGGCTTGGAAGTCGCTGATGAAATCCGCGGTGTGGGTTTCGCGGTACTTATTCTGACCCGGCAGCCATGTTTCAATATCGACACCACGAGCATTTGGAAAACCAATTTCAGCCGTGCATTTGTTCAACACATGGTAGGGCAATTTCAACTGTTGCATTAAATATTCTTGAATGGCAATCATAAAAAGGTGCTCACTCATGCCGTCTTCCGGCAGTGTGAAGCTTTCCATCTCCAACTTATCGAACTGGTGAAGACGGAGGATACCTTCCATGTCCTTGCCGTAAGTCCCTGCCTCACGTCTAAATGAGGTGGTGTAACCTACATAGCGCAGTGGCAGTTGCTGCGCATCAAGAATTTCTCCCATGTACATTGGCGCCAGCGTGTGTTCGGCACTGGCATTCAGCCAAAGATCATCATCTTCGAGTTTATAAGTCTGTTCTTCCTTATTGAGCCGGCCAGTGGCTTCATAAACTTCAGTGCGCGCAACGGCTGGTGGCAAAGTCGGAATAAATGGTTTGGTTGATATATCTTTTAGGTCAGCTTCATCCGCGATTGATTTTAGAATCTTTTCGTCTGTCAAAACATTAAGCGCATATTGCAGGACCGCGAATTGCAGTTTTACGAGGTCGCCCATTATGTAGGCAAAGCGGCTGCCGGCAACTTTGGCTGCCCGCTCTTTATCTATCAGACCACGGGCTTCACCAATTTCCCAGTGACTTTTTGGTTCAAAAGCAAAACTTGGCTTTTTGCCCCACTCTTTTGTCACTACATTGTCGGCTTCGCTTGTACCCGCGGGGACATCGTCAGCTGGGACATTCGGTACTTTTTTGAGAAGATCCTTGAATTCAGTTTCAACCGGATCGAGTTCCAGCTCGAGTTCTTTGAGTTTTTTCTTTAAGCCCTGCCCTTTGGTTTGGACGGCTTCGGAGGGTTTCTGGTCTTTTTGGGCTGACAGTTCGTTGCGCTGAGCGCGCAGTTCTTCAATCTTTTGGACAGCTTCGCGGCGCTTATCATCAAGTTCCAGTAGCTTCTTAACATCGACTTTATAGCCTTTTTGCTCGGCCTTTTTCTCGACTAAGTCGGCGTTTTCGCGGATGAAGCGGATATCTAACATAACCTTATATTAGCAAAAATAAGATCGACTACCTGCTAATATTTAATAGTGGATATTTTAAGAGCCTATAAGTACTGCCCTCGTTGTGGTAACGAATTTAACAAAAACGATGATAACTTAAGCTGTAAAAACTGTGGCCTGACTTTTTATAACAATGCCAAGCCAACAGCTTCAATTGTTTTATATAACGATCGTAGAGAATATTTGTTTGGCATAAGAGCCATCGAACCCAAGAAAGGTTATTTAGATACGATTGGCGGCTTCCTGGATGGTAGCGAAACTTTTGAAGAATGTGCTCTGCGAGAGACAAAAGAGGAACTAGGATTAGATATAAATCTCAAAGATTTAAAATATTTGGGTTCTTTTGCTGGTACCTATCTCTACCAGGGGATAGATTACTTAACGATCAATGTAGTGTTTACGGCCAAACTGCTAGAAGATTCTCAATTAAAGCCTAGTGATGATGTATTAAGCTATTCTTTCTTAAAAATACAGGAGATATCCACTAAAAAACTTGCTTTTGCTTGGATAGGCGATATGTTAAAGGTCTTGTCGGCCAAAGAAAAAAGCTTTTAAGTTTTATTTCCTGATTTGGATTGCTTTTATTGTCAGCTCGGTTCGGGCGCGGGCGTAGGCGCAGTGTTCGCACTCACCGCCCATGGCCGCAGTGCCGACGGCCGGCATATCGCCCTCCAAGCAATTTTTCATTTTCTTGATTGTTGGCTTGACCCATTTATCGTCGCCAGTATAAGGAATAATCTTGGTTCGGAATTCTAGCTTGTCAAAAAAACCATCGGAGTCTAGACGGCCGTTGGTATAAACAAAGTAACCAGTGTCGCTAACCTTGAAGCCGTTGGCACGCAGCAGCCACTGGTAAATTTCCATTTGGCGTTTGTACATGATCTGCCAGTCCGAATCCAGGGTAATTTCGGCGGCCTTGGCTGTGGCTTTATAGTCAACGACGATTAGTTCACCTGCGTCATTGACCCAAACATCATCGACAGCACCGAATATAAAAAGATTTGTCGGCTCGTGTAAAGTACCAACACCAGTAAAATTGTGACGCCATTTATCTAGGTCGGCATGCTGATAAGGAATAGCTTTGATTTGGTTATCGATCATCATGGGATGGGGCTCGGCTTTAGCCCTATAAACATCAAATTCTTTTTTGAACAGTTCGTCTATGGCCTTGTTGATCTGGAATGGCGGGCTACTGGGGCGTTTAATTTTTAGGCGTTCGCCTAACCAAAAACAGCGTGGGCACTGCGTAAACAGCTCAATTTTGCTGCGACTTAGTTTATAGACCTCTTTTTGACCGACTTTATAAGCCGGCGATCTCTCATATGCCATTAACTAGTATTGTATCAGCCCAGCACCTAGCGCCGAGACTATCCGCCGGTGGCGGATACTTGCGAAGCACTCGGTGCTAGGTGCTGGGTCAGGCGGTCTAACCGGCTAAGGCAACAGCCAGCCAGGAGATGAGCGCTAAAACCACGCCAACAATCAAAACTATAAAACCTTTATTTTTGAAGTTCATTTTCATAGCTTTTAGTTTATGGCAGAAGTTTTTGGCTGGCAATTAAAAAGGCGCTGCCAAAGCCCTGGCCGCGCCTTAATCTGTTTTTGTTTATTTTTAGGTTTTTTGAAAACTTGTTATTTGCGCTTACCGACAAACGCCATCAGCCAAAAGGCGGCAGCGGCGTAAACGGCCATGGCAAATAGAGCGACGTAATCCACTACCCAGCCACGCCCAACTACCCCAAACGAGGTAAAGACATTGCGGAATGGCTCTAGCAAAACGCTAGTGGTGTTGTAGACCCAGTGTACGAATGTGGCATCTGGGTTCCCATTAAAGAACCGCAAGACCACGCGCAAAGCCAGCAAAAGTTCTGCTGTCATTGTAAAGAACTGGATCTGCCAGTCGACCATTTGCTTGTGAGAGTATTTCATAACTCCTCCATTAGTTAATAAGTTCATGATATGCCTGTTGGTGCAAACTTTCAATATAGATTTCCACAGGCTAGCCAGAAAACGGATAACAGATAACAGAGGTCAGACAGATGGGTTTGGGCTTAGCTGAGGCATGTGAAATACTAAGGTTACATATGGCTCAGCAGTTGTCAGCCTACCAATTAAGGATTGAAAAACTGTTCGACGGGGCCGGCCTCAAAAAATACCCCAAAAATTAGTTGATTTATTACGCTGGCGATGAACTGTCACAGATTTACCTTATCAAAGAAGGCTATGTTAAGGCCTATACCATCCTCGATTCCGGCGACACGCGGACCATTTTCCTGCTGGGTCCGGGTGATATCTTTCCAATCGCTTTTTCGGTAACGATGGATTTAAAAAATTACAAAGTGAAATATTTTTATCAGTCACTGACTGATGTCCAGCTTCAATATCTTGGGTACGAGAACTTTAAGAAATTAACTGAGGCCAACACCGAAAATATGAGCACCTATGTGGCTTATATGTCGGCCAGCAACGAAGCCATCATGAAGCAGCTAGAAATAATGAAGGGTAAAAAAGCCATTAATAAAGTGGTGATGCTGCTGCCCTACCTGGTATCTAAATTTGGTGAACGCATTCGGCCCGACTCCTACCGCTTAAAAATCAAGCTCAGTCACCAGGAAATTGCCGACCTCTCGGGCGTCACCCGCGAAACTACCACAACGCTGGTAAAACAACTAGAAAGGCGCGGCATACTGGAGCAGCTTAAGGGGCGGTTAATAGTCCACACTAAACCCAAGTTCAAGAAGAAAAAATAACCGAATTGCTTACTGACATCTCTAGGCTTTGGCGAGTATTATAAATAGGTGCGCCTAAAGTCATTTTGGCTATTTAGTATTGGTCTGCTTATTTTAACAACCGCTATAATTTTATTATTTACAAGAAAGGAGACACCTAAAATTATGCCAACTCAGCCAAACATTACAAATTCCAGCTTAAAACTGGTCAGCCAGGTTTTTGGTGATAGCGCCCAAATCCCCTCACAATACACTTGCAAAGGCCAAAATATCAATCCGCCGCTCAGTATCATGGGCCTGCCGGCCGGTGTTAAAAGTTTAGCCTTGATCATGCACGACCCGGATGCAGTCAGCGGCGATTTTGTACACTGGCTAATGTGGGATATCCCAACTTCGACGGAAACGATCGGTGTAAACAGTGTGCCCCCGGGCGCTATCCAAGGCCAAAACGGCAGCGGCAAGAATCAGTACATGGGCCCTTGCCCACCGGCTGGCACTGGCATTCACCATTACCTATTTGAGCTTTACGCCCTGGATAAAACTCTTGGCCTGCCGGCCAGTACCAGTCGCGACCAGCTGCAAAAAGCCATGGCTGACCACATACTGGCCCAGCACATTCTAACTGGCCTGTTTTCTGCAGATTAAACTGGAGCATAGGGAATGTGGCACATTCCCTGTCCGGTTCGCTCGGTGAATTTTTGGTGGTAGTCTTCGGCTGGCCAAAATTTGCCGGCTGGCTCTAGGCTGGTGACAATTTTGCCGGCAAATTTTGACTTATTAAGTTCGTCGATGATTTTTTGGGCAGTCGTTTTTTGCTCTTCACTGTCGTAAAAAATCGCCGAACGGTACTGGTCGCCGACATCTGGGCCTTGGCGATTCATTTGGGTTGGGTCATGCATCCGGAAAAATTGGCGCAGCAACGTTTCATAATTAATTTTTCCCGGATCAAAGATAATTTTGGTGGCCTCGGCGTGTCCAGTACCATGGCCACAGACCTGTTCGTAACTAGGATTGTCGCTTGTCCCGCCTGTATAGCCTACCTCAGTTTCTAGCACGCCTGGAATTTGGTCAAAATAATATTGCACTCCCCAAAAACACCCGGCTGCGAAGATGGCCGTTTCTTTTCTCATAGATTTATTTTACTCAAATCGCCGTCTAAGACGGCTGTACTCATGCCGTAAACCTCTTCGTAATAATTTGAGTCCTTGCTGACACCGTTAAGGATAAACACTGGCTTGCCCAGATAGAAGGCTAGACCCCATTCCATCGTGCCGTTAGGCCCGATGTAATTAGGCTTACCTGGCTTATCGTCGTTGACTATTAAGATGGCATCCCCCTTGGCGACTTCATTAAAGTGGCCCATTGACAGAGCACGTTTCTTTTTGAAGTCTTCGGGTCTATCAATCCAGGTTTTTATAGCATATATATCGTAGTTTTTACTGAGGCTCATTTTCTTGGCAGTCGCCGGCACTACAACTTTAAAGCCTATTTCTCGGAGCTTATCAGCGATCTCATTAACATGTTTATAAAATGAGCCGCTGGAACAAATGACGATTGTTTTTTTAGCCATTCAGGTCGCGCTTTCTAAAGCCTTGCCAGGCTAAAATAACTAGAAATATTATGACTACAAGCAGCAGAACGACATTGCGCCAAACGTAAAGGCCGGCCAGAGCTTCTGTCGGCCGATAGTAGTGGTATGGGAAGAATTTGGCTGGCCACCCCAGCCATTTAACGGTTGCGGCCAGCGAGGAGATTATGTAGCCGCCAAGCGCAATTATTACACTCAGCCCGACGCTGGCCAGCCGAGCCGATCTTCCCAGAGCACTCATAGCCAGTGCTAGGGCGCCAAATACCAACGCCAATACTATACAAGCCAAAGTAGTTACAACTAGCCTCCCCAAGCCCACTTCGAGCTTAACTAATTTACAAATTATGAAGGTGGACACAAGAGCCACTGCGCCAACAATCAGCGTAATAAATAAGCCAGCCAGAGCTTTGCCGGCCAAGACTTTAGCGCGCGANACCGGCCGCGCTAGCAGTAGCTCTAGTGTACCGCTNTCTTCTTCGCGAGAGATTAAGCTACTACCAAGCCCGATGGCTAAAACACTCAGTAGCAGCGGCAACATCAAATAATATACCCTGGCCGATAGGAATCCCTGTGGACTTAAGATGTCGGAGTTACCAGCAAACAAGGACCGGGCCGTGGCCGGCAGATGGTCTAGGATCTGGTTTAACTGCGCNGCNTGGCCACGGAACGAGGCATAAAAACTGAGGCTCAAAAATATAAAGGCAGCTACACCCAAGCACCACCANAGCGTCGNCCAGCGGCGCTGCCACAGAGTCCAGCGTAGTATTGGCCTCATCAGTGGTCTCCTCTATAAAAACGCAAAAATTCGTCTTCCAGGTTGGCTTCTTGGCGATCCAGACTGGTAACTTTATGCCGCGCCAGCAGCGCGAAAAATGGTTTAAGCTCGCCTTTAATTTGAATTGTCACGTGGCGAGAAGTATTGGCCTGAACTTTAGCCCGCGGGATTTGCTTCAGCTCGGCCAGCGGCGCTGGTCCAGCAAACGAAACACTATAAGTTTGAGTGGCGACCTGGGCAAAATCGCTAATTGCCTGCTCGGCAATTAGTTTGCCAGCGCGAATAAAACCAACTCGGTCGCAAATTTTTTGGACTTCATTTAAGTTGTGGCTGCTAAAAAAGATTGTCACGCCATGACGGCGCAGGCCGCGGATCAGCTCAAAAAAAGCTTCTTGCATCAGTGGGTCTAAGCCAGCTGTCGGTTCATCTAAAATTAAAATTTCCGGCTCGTGCATAAAAGCCTGGACAATGCCGACTTTTTGGCGGTTGCCTTTGGATAGGGCGCCAATTTTTTGATTTAAATCCAGCTGAAAAGTTTTGGCCAGAGCTATCGCAAAGCCCTTGCGTTTTGGCGGCTGCAAGACTGCCATATAGCTTAAAAATTGATGGCCGGTCATTTTGGGATAAATCGTCACCTCGCCGGCCAAATAACCGATGCGGCGTTTAATTTCTACCGAATCTTCAACCACGTTTTTGTTACCGATGACGGCGTGACCCTGCGTCGGCTGAATAAAGTTCATCAGCAGCCTAATAGTGGTTGACTTGCCAGCGCCGTTGGGCCCCAAAAAACCGTAAATCTCGCCGGGCATTATATTGAGGTTGAGCTGCTTAAGCGCAAACTTATGGCTGCCGGCGTAGCGTTTACCCAGGCCAAAAGTAGCTATTGCCGGCGCAGCGTCAGTCATTTGACTATATTATAATCCTTAACTGCTTTTCTTTGGATGCTTGGAGATAAAGGGATTATCTTTGATGTAAAAACGCCAGGGCATTTGCTTGGCTTCACGGATGCCGATACGCGGACTGGCCACAGTTTCGTTGGCCTTAACCGGTCGCTCAGGCGGCGCCAGCCAAATATCAGCATATTGGATCGACTTGCTTGCCCCGCTCCTTTTCAGGGCGGGAGTAGTCGGTAATCGGATTACGGAAGCGCCTGCAAAAGGTGCGGGGTTAAGTAATTTGCCTGACAGCGATGTGTCCGTAATCCCCAGAGCCTGAGTTAATTTTGCTGGCCCACTGGCCAGGTTATAAATATTGGTAATTCCAACCCTGTTATTTTGAATTATCTCGATGCCTCCTAACGGCTCTGCGGCTCGTAGCAGCACTGCCTCTCCTACCCCTTTTGCGCCGACTACCAAATTCAGGCAGTAGTACATGCCGTAGGTAAAATAGACATAGATCGTTCCGCCGGCTTCAAACATCGGGGCTGTGCGGGCAGTTTTGCCGCGGAAACTATGGCTGGCCGGGTCGTTTTGGTGATAGGCCTCAGTTTCAACAATTTTTAATTTTATTATTCCCTCGGGCGTCTGCCGGACCAAAACCCACCCCAGCAATAACGGTGCTGCCTCAACCGCACTTTTTGATAGTATTGTCTGTAACTTCACTGGTAGCCTGACTTTACACGCCTTTCGCACTTGGATGCAGCACAAGGCGGCAGCGAAGCGCGGACTGAGCTGTATATGGACATACAGCCAAGGAGCACTGGAGATGTCAACGCAGTGATGCGCCAAGAGCCATAGGTGCAGCCAGCTTTGCTGGCTGGCAGGGTGGCGGTGCGGGAGGCGTGGTCAAGCTTCAAGGTTGAGGCGTTTTATAAGGAAGTCGCGCGGCAAAATTGACAAGAACCAACCAGCCCGCGGGCCACTCTTTTTACCAATCAGAGCTTTATACAAAGTCTCAAACATAGTTTTGGGTTCTATGCCAAGCTCATCCTTAAGGTTATAGATGATTTTGTGGAACCATTCGCCATTAGCATCGGCCGGCGCGCTTGAAATTTCCTGGCCCAAAGCTTTAAGAAAACTTTTCTCTTGATCCGAAAATTCCGATGCGTCAAAGTCTTTGCGGAGCTGAAATTTAACGTCTTCCCCCGCCCACTTATCGAGCCAGCTACCGATGTAGCTGAGTTCTTTTTTGATTACTTCTGCCTGCTTGTCAGCTATATCGCCGTGCTCGGTGCGTTTAATAACATCGATGGTTTTATCTGTGTCGCGCAATGATGCTTGATAACTAGCCACCAGATGTGAAAACGGTACGTTGCTGATTGTATTGGCTTTGAGGGGGCCAGCCGAAATTTCCAGCAGCAGTTCATCTTCCTTGGTTTTATCGGGCTTGGCTAGTAGCTCGGCATATTCATCGATTAAGCGCACTACCCCGTCTTGTTGGTCAAAAGATAATTGTTTGTTAGGCGCAAACCTTAGCACAAAATAGCGGACGATTTCTGGCGGCAAGATTTCTAAAAGTTCCGAGATAGTTACTGTGTCGCCGGCACTTTTGCTCATTTTCTTATTTTCGCCAGCCCGGTTGATAAATTCATAAGGCACTGGCAGTGGCGGTTGCCCAGCAAAAACCTTTTGGACTAGCTCAGCACCGGTATCGTAGCTGCTGCCTTTGGCAGCGTGATCGCGGCCAAACGGTTCAACATGCACGCCTAGCCGTTCCCAACGGGCTGGCCAGTCCAGACGCCAGTCTAGCTTAACCTCACCCTTAGCGTATGAGGTTTCTTGCTGTTTGCCACCTTTGTCTAAATAGCGGATAGTTTTGGCTTTGGTATCAATAGCCACAAACGGCCGCTTCTTTAAATAACCTTCTTCATTAACTTGGATTGGTGACCACTCCTGGCCTAGTTTTCGACCTGAGACATCTTCTAAGATATTGCGGGCTTCGTCTATATGTTCTAGGGCTTTCTCGATCGAGGGCACAAAATAGCCCTCACGGTATTTCTCATGGCTACGCACCACTTCTATATCGATGCCGAGGCGACCAATATTGTTAACAAAGTCGCTAAGGTAATAATCGGCATAGGATTGTGAAGAGCCATCTGGTGCCGGCACATCACAAACTGGTATACCCAGATATTTTTCATATTCTGCCGGTACACCAGCCGGTACTTTACGCAGGCCATCAAGGTCGTCCACCACATGGATATGCCTTGCTTTGCGGCCACGTTTACGCAGCATTAGCAGGATCGCATCAGCAGTTAGCACTTCACGCAGCGTACCAACATGGTATTTACCTGATGGTGATACACCGGAAGAAACAACCAGTTCCCCTTGCGGGTGTTTGGCAATTACCTCATCGGCAACTTTATTGAGCCACTGCATAAAGACATTTTACATTTAACAGCTGGCATTTAACATTGATTTATCAGATATCATTTAATAATTGCTGCTGCAATGAAAAATG
>JGI1358J11329_10002916_pt1 | contig 12945 bp, 13 predicted proteins | sample Subgroupgradi54m_FD_11329 | JGI IMG/M metagenome (IMG submission 11329)
AACCCCGCCGTGACGATCATGCGCGTGCGATACGGCTCCACCCCCGGCTCGTGCTCGACGAAATAAAGCATGGCCGCGGGTGTGGACGGCTCGGTGCAGGAAACCAGCGTCGTCAGAAAAAAACATCCGCACAGAAATAAACGCCGGGTCATCGACCTTCAGTTCCCGAGTTTGGCTCTCAATCCCAGCATGATATCCATGACATTGGTCCCGGTTGGACCGGTCTGTATCAGATCGCTGCTCGCTTCCAGAAAACTCCCGGCGTCGGCGCGCGCGAGTGCCTGTTTTGCATCTTGTCCGGTCCGCTCGCCGCGCGCGATAGTGCCGCCATCGACCAGCGCACCGGCGTCTTCCGTGGGGCCGTCCGTGCCATCGGTACCAGCGGCGAGAAACCACGTATCATCGTGTCCTTGAAGCATCATCGCCGCGGCCAACGCGAGGCTCTGGTTGCGCCCGCCGCGGCCCGGCGATTCCGGAAGCCGGACGGTGGTCTCGCCGCCCCAGACATGAACCGTGCCGGGTTCCGCTCGCAGCAATTTTTTCGCCAACCTGGCGCCCGCTTCCAGGGCGTCGCCGGAAACAAATGAAGTCTCCAGCATGATCTGGTAACCCAGCTCCTTGGCGGTTTCCACCGCGGCGCTCTTGGCATTATCCAAGGTAGCGACGATTTCGCGTTTTACATTCTGGAAACAGGCGTCATCGGGCGCCGGCGCCGGAGGCATGTGTTTCAGGGCCTCGGTGATGAAATCCGGCAGATCCCGAAGCGTCAGCGGCCGGCGCAGATCTTCGTCCGCCACCAGCGGACCGGAACCGATCGCGCGCAGATCATTGCCTGGCACGTCCGACACCACCAGGCACAGGACCCGCCGGGGGGAAAGCAGTTTGGCGAGCCGACCGCCCTTGAGGCGCGACAAGCGCCGGCGGATGCGATTGTAGTCGTTGATGTCCAGGCCCGAGCCGAGCACCCAGCGGTTGATTTTCTGAAACTGATCGAGGCTGATTTGCGGCGGCAGTGCTTCGACCAAAGCCGAAGCGCCACCGGAGATCAATACGAGCACCGCGGCGTCCTGCGGAATACGGGCTACAAATGCCAGCAACTTCCTTCCGGCCTCGAGGCTGGTTTCGTCCACCAGCGGATGCCCCGCCTCCAGCACCGGCCAGGGAAGCGGTTCGGCATGCCCTTTTTTGGTGATGATCAGCGCATCGGCAATGCGCTTGCCCAGCGCATCCTGCGCGCCCTGCGCCATGGCGCAGGCGGCCTTGCCCACCGCCACCATATATATGTTGCCGGGAAGCGGCCTTTCCTCCAGGCGCTCACGCACGCAGCTGCGGCCATTGACCGCCGCCAGCGCGGACTGGAAGATGCGCAGAAGATTTTCCCGGTGACCGGATGATGCTGACATGGATGCGCAGATTATCCGGTTAGCCGCCGAAGAACAAACCCATGTGTCTGTGGAATCTGCATCCCTGCTATGTGACTAACCAATCATTTCCTCTAAAAACCGGCGCCATACGTCATCCGGCTCCCAGACGGCATGGACATCGGGCATGACCGCCTCCGGCACCCATCCCTGCCGCAATTGACGATACAGCGCCATGAACACCGACACGCGCTTGTTGGCGGCGCAGTGAACAAACACATGCTTGCCTGCCAGGTCGTCCATGATTTCGAAAAAGCGTTCGAGGTCGACGCGTAACGGTCGCTCCCACACGACGGGAATATGCACGTAACGCATGCCGAGGGATTCCACGGTCCGGCGCTCGTCGGGTAAGGAGTATTCCGCGTCGTGCAGGGCGAGGTTCACCACGGCTTCGAATCCCGCGTGTGCCACGGCGGCCAGTTCTTCTTCGGACGGCTGGCCGGCCGTGGCGATGAGATCCGTCAGGCGGCGATAGTTGTAGATTCCCTGTAGGGCGTCCTCGTCCACGGCACAGACTAGCCGAGCGTCGGCATCGACAGGCTGGAGGGAGCCTGGTCCTCGCCCGCCGGCCAACGGCTCGTGACCACCTTGCTGCGGGTGTAGAAATACACGCCTTCCATGCCGTGCACGTGCAAGTCGCCGAACAGCGAGGCCTTCCAGCCGCCGAAGGAGAAAAACGCCATCGGCACCGGGATCGGCACATTGATACCGACCATGCCCACTTCGATGTCGCGTTCGAAGCGGCGTGCGTGCGCACCGGAGCGCGTGAAGATCGCGGTGCCGTTGCCGTAGGGATTGCTGTTGACCAGTTGGATGGCTTCATCGAGCGTATTGGCGCGCAGCACGATCAGCACCGGCCCGAAGATTTCTTCTTCATAGATGGCCATGTCAGCGGTGACGTGATCGAACAGCGACGGCCCGAGATAAAAACCCTGTTCCCGGCCGGACACCTTGAGCCCGCGCCCGTCGAGCACCAGCTTCGCGCCCTCGGTGACGCCGCTATCGATCAACTTCCGCACGCGGTCGCGATGCGCGGCCGTGATCACCGGACCCATGTCGATGCCTTCCTGTTCGCCCGGCCCGACCTTGATCTTCGCGGCCTTGTCGCGCAGCTTGCCGACCAGCGCGTCGCCGGCCGCGCCCACGGCCACGACCGTCGAGATGGCCATGCAACGCTCGCCCGCCGAACCGTAGGCCGCGCCGGTCAGCGCGTCCGCGGCGAAGTCGAGATCGGCGTCCGGCATCACCACCGCGTGATTTTTCGCCCCGCCCAGGGCCTGCACACGTTTGCCGTGGCGCGCCGCGGTTTCGTAGATATGTTTGGCCACCGGCGTCGAACCGACGAAGGACACCGCGCGCACGTCGGGATGCGTGAGCAGTGCGTCCACCGCCTCCTTGTCGCCGGGAATCACGTTGAACACGCCCGCCGGCAGGCCCGCCTCGTGAAACAGCTCGGCCATGCGCAAGCTTGCCGAGGGCACCTTCTCGGAAGGCTTCAAAATAAATGTATTACCGCAGGCGATGGAAACCGGGAACATCCACAGCGGCACCATCACCGGAAAGTTGAACGGCGTGATACCGGCGCATACGCCCACCGGCTGCAGCAGCGAATGACAATCGACGCCGCGGCCCACGTCTTCCGCCATCTCGCCCTTGAGCAGATGCGGCACACCCATGGCAAACTCGATCACCTCGATGCCACGCTGCAAGGAGCCGGCGGCATCGTCGCGCGTCTTGCCGTGCTCCTCGCAGGTCAGGTGGACGAGCTCGTCACGATGCTGCTGCATCAACTCGCGAAACCGCATGAGGATGCGCGCACGCCGCAAAGGCGTGGTATCACGCCAGCCGGGAAAGGCCGTGCGTGCCGCCGCCACCGCCAGGTTTACATCCTGCTTGCTGGCCAGCGGCGTGCGCCGGATCACCTGCCCGGTCGCCGGATTGAAAACGTCCGCCGTGCGGATACCCGCGCTCGCCTGCGCCTTGCCGTTGATCCACAGGGATAAGACCGGTTGTGTCATGGTGCACCTCTTCGAAATCAGCCAACAATAATAATCAATACGCGATAGGGCCCGTGCGCCCCGAGCGTCACGGTCTGCTCGATGTCCGCCGTGCGCGAGGGGCCGGAAATGAAGTTTACCGCGCGCGGCAACGCCCCCCGTTCGACGCGCAGCCGGTCCCACGCCTGCTCCATCGTCGCGACGATGCGCCCGGCCTCGACCACGGCGATGTGCGTCTCCGGCAACAGGCTGACCGTGGCCGGCGTCTGCGCGCCGGAGAGCAGCATCAGCGTGCCGGTCTCGGCGATACCGAGAAACGCACCGGTGACGCCGACCAGATCATCGCCGCGCGCGGCGCGCGCTTCGATCTCGATGCCGGCACCCCGCCAGTCGAGCGGCGCCATGGCCGGCCAGCATACTCCCTTCATCGGCAAATCGCGTTCGCGCAGGTAGCGTGCGATCAGGTTCGGAACTTCCGCGACGGTTCCGGCCTGGGCAAGGTCACTAGCAAGCTTGATGGCGCGCTCACTGAATAGCTTTACCAAATCATTTTCCAGCGGCGGTATTGGCCCGCGCTGGTGACGGCGAATCGCCAGGTCGACATCCACGGCCGCGGCCGGACCGCGCGCCTTGCCGATCCGCGCCAGGATATTTTCGCGCGCGCTCATGACGGCCTCCGGGATTGGTACAGATCGCGGAAAGTCCGGCCCGCTGGCGCGGGCATGTCGCGCCCGCTCGTCCAGCCGGTCACGCCGGGCAGATAATGAAACCGTTTCGCGCTTCCTGAAAACACCCGTAACAGACGTGCGGCCAGTCGCGTGCCCAGGGCATAAACCGCCGGGCGTTGCGCCATCCAGGCCCACAATCGGAGCGCGGCGCGTTCCTGCCACGGTCGCAGCTGCCGTTCCACTTGCCGGGTGCGCAGATGGCGCAGCAGGTCGGGGAGCGGAATTTTTACCGGACACACCACCGCGCACTCGCCGCAGAACGTCGAGGCATTCGGCAGATCGAGCGCATTTTCCAACCCCACGAACGACGGCGTCAGCACCGACCCCATCGGGCCCGGATACACCCAGCCATAGGCATGGCCACCAATGTTCTGATACACCGGGCAGTGATTCATGCACGCGCCACAACGAATGCAGCGCAGCATCGGTTGCAGTTCGGTGCCGAGCAATTTACTGCGGCCGTTATCCAACAGAATGATATGAAAGTGCTCCGGCCCGTCCGATTCACCCCTTTCTTTGGTGCCGGTCAGGACCGAAACGTAATTGGTGATGGACTGGCCGGTGGCGGAACGCGGCAGCAGCCGCAGCAGCGTGGAAACGTCCTCGAGCGTCGGCACCACCTTCTCGATGCCGGTGATGGCCACGTGCACGCGCGGGAGCGTGGTGGCAAGCCGGCCGTTGCCCTCGTTGGTGACGATCAGGACCGAGCCGGTCTCGGCGATAATAAAATTCGCGCCGGAAATCCCGAGATCGGCTGACAGGAATCCCGGCCGCAACACCTCGCGCGCTTCGCGACACAGTTCGGCGATCTGCGTGGTGCGCGGTCGCTGATGCTTTTCCTCGAACAGATCGGCAATCTCTTCCTTGCTCTTGTGCACCACCGGGGCGACGATGTGCGACGGCGGTTCGTGCGCGAGTTGCAGAATATATTCGCCGAGATCGGTCTCGAGCACGTCCAGCCCCTGGCTTTCGAGCGCGTCGTTGAGACCGCACTCCTCCGAGACCATGGACTTCGACTTCACCACCTTGTGCAGGCCATGCTGGTGCGCGATCTCCACCACAATGCGGTTCACCTCATCGGCGGTCTCGGCCCAGTGCACAACAGCACCGCGCGCGGTCGCTTCCTGCTCGAAGCGCAGCAGATAACGGTCGAGGTTGCGGATCACCTTATCGCGGATGTCCGTGGCGGCATCGCGGATTTCCTCGAAGTTCGGCAGCTCCGCGATCGCCGCCGCGCGGCCGTCGACGAACTTGGTCTGGAGCTTTTCCAGCGCCTTTTGCAGCTTTTCGTTGCGCAGGTTCTCGCCCGCCTTGCGCTTGAAATGCATCGCGGTTACTTGCATGTGCCATTATCTCCTGCGAGCACTTCGGCGATATGCAGCACGCGCGTATCGAGATCGCCGCGACGGCGCAGGCGGCCCTCGATGTTCATCAGGCAGCCCAGATCACCGGCGACGATGGCGCCGGCGCCGGTCTGGGCGATGTGCTCGCATTTGTTGTCGGCCATGCGCGTGGATATTTCGCCGAACTTGACCGAAAAGGTCCCGCCGAACCCGCAACAGGTCGTGGATTCGCGCATCTCGGTCAGCTTCACGTCCGGCATCCGCGCCAGCAACGCGCGCGGCTGCGCCTGCACACCCATCTCGCGCAGGCCGGAGCAGGAATCGTGGTAGGTCAGCGAACCGGAATAATTGCCGGGAATGTTCTGGAGCTTGGCGACATTGACCAGAAAATCGGTCAGTTCATAGGTGCGGGCAGACAGGCGCTTGATTGATTCGATGACGACCGGGTCGTCCTTGAACAGTGCCGGGTAATGCACGCGTATCATGCCGGCGCAGGAACCGGACGGCAGGACGACGTAATCGCAGCCGTCGAATTCCTGCAGGACTTTCAGCGCCAGCGCTTTCGCGGCCTTCTGGTCGCCCGAGTTGTAACCCGGCTGGCCACAGCAGGTCTGGGCCGGTGGTACTACCACTTCACAACCGGCCGCCTCCAGCAAACGCAACGCCGCAAACCCGATGCTCGGCCGCATCAGGTCCACGAGGCAGGTGACGAACAGGCCAACGCGCATCCGGGTCATTCTACATCGTGTGCCTCGGATTTGTTCAGCACACTCTGCTTCGCATTATGAAAGGCCGCGCGCTGGGAATTAATCGCTACCACCGCTATCGCCGTCAGCGCCACCTCCATCAACTGCATGATCGGCCAAATTATTAGTGGCGTCACCCTGTCTCAGAACTCCATCGTCATAACCACCAGGCCATGTGTCTTTATACCCGGCGGGTCGTGTCTTTATGGTTTCTCTGAGGAAATACAAAACCAAGATCGAGCCCAGTAACGGAATAAACCAGACCGCTAACCCCTGGAATATTTTCTGAGTTTTCTCAGAAAACCGGTCACGGATTATTTCAGCAGTCGCAACAACATTTAATATCAAAAGGAATCCTATGAGAATCCATCCAATAATCATATGTTGTTCCCGGCAAGTCGCATTGGGGACATTAAAGATCTAAACGTCTATAAACCGGACGAAAGATCTTTTTTCAAATCCTCTACGTCTTCCAGCCCCACTGAAATCCGGATCAGGCCGTCACTGATACCGGCATCAAGACGCTGCTCGGGCGTCAGGCGGCCGTGCGTGGTCGTGGCCGGATGGGTGATGGTGGATTTGGTATCGCCCAGATTCGCGGTGATGGAAATGACACGAGTGCTGTCGATCAGCTTCCAGGCCGCGTCCTTGCCGCCGTCTACCTCGAACGACACGATACCACCGAAACCGGACTGCTGCTTCTTGGCCAGTTCGTGCTGCGGGTGGGAAGCCAGTCCCGGATAGTAAACGCGCTTCACGCGCTTCTGTTTTTCAAGCCAGCGGGCAAGTTCGAGCGCATTCGCGCTGTGTGCCTTGACTCTCAAGCTCAGCGTCTCCAGCCCCTTGAGGAACACCCAGGCGTTGAACGGGCTCAGGGAAGGCCCGCAGGTGCGCATAAAGCCATAGACCTTCTCGCCTACGAGTTCCTTGTTGCCAATAACGGCGCCACCGACGCATCGGCCCTGGCCGTCGAGATACTTCGTCGCCGAATGAATCACGATATCGGCACCGAGCTTGAGCGGCTGCTGCAACACCGGCGTACAAAAAACATTGTCCACCACCAGCAGGCAGCCTTTGGCGTGTGCAAGTTTCGCGAGCCGCGCGATATCGGCGATCTCCGTCAACGGGTTGGACGGTGTTTCCAGGAACAGCAGCTTCGTATTCGGCTTGATCGCCTTTTCCCAGGCGCCGTAATCCGTGAGCGACACGTAGCTCGTCTCGATCCCGAACTTGGCCAGATAGTTGTTGAACAGCAGCACCGAGGCTCCGAAGATGTTGCGCGAGGAAACGATGTGATCGCCGCTCTTGAGCAGCGCGAGGCAGGTCGAGAGGATCGCCACCATGCCGGAGGCCGTGGCCACGCATTTCTCGCCGCCTTCCAGCGCCGCCAGACGTTCCTCGAACGCACGCACCGTGGGATTGGTGAAACGCGAGTAGATGTTCCCCGATTCCGCGCCGGAAAACCGCGCCGCCGCCTCCGCCGCGTTCTTGAACACGTAGCTGGAGGTGAGAAAGATCGGCTCGGAATTCTCGCCCTCGTTGGTGCGATGCTGCCCCGCTCGTACTGCGCGCGTGTCAAAACCCCATTGATCGATATCGTCGGACATGCCTGCTGCTCCTTCAATTCAAGGTTACGGCGCAGGCTTGCGGGAACGGCAGACAACAAAAAAGCCGCGAATGCGGCTAGAGCGGGAACTCTCGCTTTAGCGGCATTTGTATCGCGCCCGCAAGCTGAAGCTCAAATCGGCGCCAATCGAGACAAAAGTTATACCACCGACCCTGCCGTGTCAACATGAAAACATAAGCCTGACGAAGAGGTTATATGTGAGCTGACAAGCTAGCGGTGCGTCAATACCGCGAGACCGGTCGAACGAATTATCGGCCCATTCTTACTCAAGGTTTCCCTTCCCCAGATTGCACTTTGAACACAAGGTTTGAAGGTTATTCAGTGTTGTCTCTCCGCCCTTACTCCAAGGCACGACGTGATCGACATGCAATTCAACGCCTACCAATTTGGCCGGGCTTGCGCCGCATTGTTGACATGAGAAGCGGTCACGTTGAAGCACCCTGAATCTCAAACGGAGCGAAGGATCACGTCCAGTTTTCCTTGGTGCTTGCACAGCAGTTTGTTTGATACTCCCTGGCTCGGTCTCTGAAGCGTTTGCATATGCAACGAAACTCTCCAGAGCAGCTATCCAAGATCCGAAACGACGCTTATACGGGCTTTGTGAAAACTCTGAGACCTCATTTTCGAGATCACTTCTTCGGGGCTGCCTGCCAAGGTGCTGCCAAAGATTTAGAATGTTCTCAAATAACCTTTCATCGGAAATTTGGACTTCATTTGACAATTTGAGTCCCGCTCTTTGTAAAGCCTCATTCCAAGACCCAAATCGTCGTATCAGTGTGCTGTAATCGTATATACCCATTTCACCATATTTTTTCTGGGGTACTGTTTGCTGTCCGAGAACCTGCGCCACATTACGTAAGTCACCGAGCAACTCCTCGTCAGTGACAGGGGCACCTGAAACTCGCGATAGTTCAAATTTTTGTTTCGTCATTAGGTATTGTGGTATTACTCGGATAACTTTTTTGATTCGTTTTCAGTTTCGTCATACATGGTTGTGCTTCTCGTCCCTTGAGTCAAGCGGAACCCTGAGAAGGTTTTGCCAACCATCCCGTAGCGCGCGCCGAGTACCGCAGCCCCACCGGGAGCTTTTAAGCGAGCCCGTGTTTGAGCCCGAGGCGCGTTTTATGCGCCCGGCGAGTTGGCGAGCGCCCGGTGGAGCGAGGAACGGAGGGAACAGTCGCGCGCTTCGGGGCGTGTGTAAAAAGACAAATGAATTTGCAAATTGGACAAATGAATTTGCAAATGCGCCTATCACCGTTTCAGATATAGCAAAACAATTGCAATTTTTGTGTCAAAAAACCCGCCCTCAAAACAACTCTCCCTGCCACGACAGCTCCGCAGGATCGACCCGATCCGCCAGAACATCAACGTGGGTTACTGCTGCGGTTTGGATTGAATTCTGAATCGATAACCGTGCCGAGATTTAGGCTGCACTGGAAGACAACGAGCGCCAGTAGGATTGCGACGGCGATATAGATCGCCTTTCCAGCGCCGCGCGTAATACGCCAGCTTCTCTGAAAGATCGTCGGATTCGCCGGCGCACCACAGTGAAGACAACCATTCGCTTTATCACTAATTTCTTTCCCACACTCGTGGCATTTAATCAGCGCCATAGTATCCCCCGGGCCTAACCGTTTACCTTACTGCGCAAGATGGTTCGATAATAGCACCGGTACATATCCGTTCGCCTCTCTATAACTGGACCATCAATCAAGCTTGCCCAGCTCCGAAATCTCCGGAAACAAGAGCGCGACTAGATTATCGAAGCGGTGGTCCATTGTATATTCCGGATTGTCCTCTTTAAGGAGACGTTTGTAGTAGTTCGCCTTCTTCTTCCATTTCCCTGAGACGTCTTCCGATAGTATCTGATCGATCCGATTGAAGAAAAAAACAGCGTTGCGGAATGCTCGAAAAACGCTCTTGTGACCATCATGTATGCAATGGGCGACCTCGATGAGCTTCTTGAAGCGCCAGCCAATTGGTTGGCCGTATTTTGCGCTATAAAGAGCATTGAGTAGATATATCGGCCCATCCCCATCGCTAGGATTTCTGGGAAGAACGATACCGCGTGCTCTAAATTTTGTACGGATGTCTGCCCAGGAAACCTTGTCGTACTCGTCATACGTTCTTTCCGATAGCCAGAAGCTTTCGAACTTTTCCCTAAGGGCTCTGTCTGCATCGCTGGCCTGAATTCCGGCCTGTCTGTCGTAGTCGAAGAAAAATACCCGTTGTCGATCGCGATCAAGCGTCAATTCGGAAAACTGGACCATTCTTTTCTCGATGTGGGAGATCGTCCTTCCATTTACGTAAGTAGGTTTGGCCCATCGGCATTCGAGCGTGAAGACGTCAGTCTCTCTGGAAATTCGAAGCGTTTCTTCGTTAACTAGAAAAACATTGCGATTGTTGTTATAGAACACATCGTCCTGGCTAAGCCTAGTTGCGTCTTCATTGAATGTCTTGAAAATCCATAGAAGCAATCCCTTCTCCCGCAGATAAAATTCCCTTCGTCCGGCGATGATCCGTAGGAAGGTCGTTGAAAGCTGTACTTCAAACGCGATCCGGATGTCGCGGTAAATCGCTTGGACATCTGGTTTTCGCCATAGCCCTAGCTCTCGTCCTCTCCACCTCCCCTCTACGGCAACATCTGAGAACGATGGATCACACCTCAGGCTCTCTGCCACAATCTTCTTCATTTGGATATGGGCAAGACTCTCTTTTGCTCCATTGTATTTCCTGGCATTGATTTCAGCTTCACTTAACGCGCCCTTGGTGCGCGCCGGACAACGGCCATCCTCGATCTCGTGACGAAAGTGAAATAGGCGAACCTCCATGCGAGAGACCAGATGGACCGGAACGTAACAGAGCGGGCAGACGTAAATAGGGTCTCCCCTGTCAATGGCAGTTCTCAATTCCATTCTTAGGGAGATCGCTTTGGAATAGTCTGACCCAATGACATCACGCGCAGATATCAGTGAGCCCGAATTCAGGTCTAAGACTTCATCAATCTCGGGATCGGCGACTGCGAGTGAATGTTGGTTTGATTCCCATTTCATGATACGTCAGCGCTGTAGTTGGAAGCAGAATATTCCGCAAGTATGTACTTGACGCAAATTTCTGATTTATTAGGCAATGATCCTTTCATTGGGGTGGTGCTTTTGAGCCCACAAAAACGATGGGCGCGTTTGGAATTGCACCGCCCATTGAGATTGTCATTCCAGCTAACGGTAATGTCTTTGTGTTAAATGCACCGCCAATTGCTATAAAAGCATCACGGATCAAGGTTTTTTCGGGCGTCGGCGGGTCAGGTATCCAGAGACCAAATATAACTACACCCGAGTATGTGAGACCATTCATTGCGACCTTCCATTTAGCTTTGCCAAATATATTTGCTAATTGGATCGCGAATGCTAACGCCTCTGGATCTCCTGACACGTACTCGATATTAACGGAACCAGGTTTAACCGCGAGAGAACGTTCTAACCCCACAGCGGCATCTGGTGATAAAGTGCGCCAAGCCAATTGGGCTTTTAGCCGTTCCTGCTCCAGCTTTGCATCTGCCGCTTCTTTTTCCAATATTGCAGCGCGTTCATTCGCTTGTGACGCTATCATCCCTTGTGTAGCTAAATCTTGCTTAAGCACTTTATCTCGGATGTTGCCAGACACAACGATCGCGTACGTCGCAGCGACACCGATTAGGAGTGCTGCAACGAGAATCCAATTTGCCCAAAAATATACATCATCAGCAGACATCCCTTTGTTCCTCAAAATTCTTCTTATTCCGGTCACTTTTGTCATTGCCGCTAGCGTCGGTATCCTGATCTGCCGCGTTTGGGGCTTTTTCCCGATCGTCCCTGTGCCGGCTCTAATGCGGGCACATAACGGGGGGCACCGGTATGCGTGAGTAATTCATATGCCTCTCCACGAATCCGGTGCGCGCGCTTTTCTTCGTCGGTCAAGTCGGCAACTAGGTTATAGATCGTTGCAACCAACACAGTCATATATACTGTATGACCGATCCGTTGCTTCACCTCAATAGGTGAAACAACAAGCTCCTTAGCTATCAGCGCGTAATACTGCTTTTCGTCAAGGGGCAGCGCTTCGAGTACAGCCTTTCCAGCGTCTTTGTTCAGCTCACCTACACGTATCCTCGCCAGCTCAAGTTCGGTTGCAATTCGTGTCAGCAATCTTCCATCGACATGCAGCATCTTGGTGCTTTCCAAGTGCTGGCGCATATCGCCATCCCCAGTGAGAAGCCAAACCGGGGATACACCAGTCACCTTCACAATGGCCGCCAATGCATCCAAGCCTGGTTTCGTCTTCCCCGCCGAATATTCGAGCAGAGATGGATATGGGATACCTGATTCCTTTGAAAGACTCCTGAGCGTCCCGCTATAGGCCGCGATCGCCTCAACAACTCTCTCGGTCGCATTGGGGTGTTTTTTGCCCTTCTTGACAGATGCATGTTTTTCCATATATGTTCTATGTTATTCCATATATCACGTGGAAGGAGTCCTAAAGCATGAAAACCGCAGCCGACGTAAAGCAAGACTTTATCCGCCGTGGTGTGACCATTGCAAACTGGGCCAAGGAACGTGGTTATAACTTGCGCACGGTTTACAGCGTGCTCGATGGGTCACTGAAGGGCAACTATGGGATCGCCCACAAAATCGCGGTAGAACTCGGGCTGAAGGAACCTGCCCAGGATCGCGACACGAGCGCTGGTCGCCATCGGCGCGCTAGTTAACCTCATAAGATTTAATGCAGTGCGATCGAATTGAAGCCACCCACTCCAGCCATCGCCAGGGAAGGAGCCAAAGATGGAAACTGACGAATGGTTGGACGTCCCTGAATTCTTAGAGGTTGCAGATATAGATCGGTCTGTCGCCAGCCGCATTCTCAGGGCGGCGCATGAAGACGACAAGCCGTGGCGAGGAACAATCCTCAAAGTGCGAAAGGCACCAGGGCGCGGGCGAGGCGGGTTTAAGTATCAGGTGGCTGCTCGTTCACTGCCTGAAAATCTCTTTCAAGAATACTGCCGCCGGAAGATAGCCGCCGTTCCGTCGCGAGTGGTCGTCGAGAACAA
>JGI1358J11329_10002917_pt1 | contig 12944 bp, 9 predicted proteins | sample Subgroupgradi54m_FD_11329 | JGI IMG/M metagenome (IMG submission 11329)
ACCTACTGCCACCGCCCCAACTCCGCCGATAGCCCAATTCGCACCAGAACCCATAACCTGACTCATCGGCGCATTCTTCCACACAATACACACCTCATTCAACTCTTTTTCAGAATAATGCGTAATCACATCTCGATCATGCGCACCATTCGCTAACTGAATTGCATCCTCTCGCTCGCCCTTCTTCCCGTGATATAATTGTGTCCCTCCACTTCCTACTGTTTCTCGTACCACCACATTAAACGACACTGCCGCCCCGCTCTTCATTAGCGGCGTCATCTTCTCATCACTTGGCGCCGTCACCGCCCAACTGATTGTATAAAAATATCCTTCAATCGGTTTACCCGTTGCCTCTCCATCTGTATCAGCAGCATAACACAACTGATCTTGCCCACAAATTTGATCATCCCCACACACCCATTCCTCCTTCGCTTCTTTATCCGTATTTCGCGAACATAATATCGGCGCTGTCTGCTCTGACCGTTCTCCTTGAATACTCGCAACCGTCTGATACGTCCCAGAACTCGTCTTAATCACCGCTTTTCCACTTGGAATAATATCCCTCATTCTACTCTCCGTTTCACATATCGCCGACGGGAACCAATTACTCCCAAGCATCGGTGCAAACGTCTCATCCGCCTTCTTCTGCCAATCCTCTGCCCATGTTGCCCCACCAATATCCTTAAAAATCAACTTATTCAACGCCGGATACGATTTAATAGAATTTTCGATTGCGTAGATGGATTCGAGACCGGATTGAAAAGAACGAGTAGTAGATGAAGTATGTGCATTTTTAACACGTTCAAGTTCAACACCTGTCAATTCTTTTTTATCTTTATCCTTCCATTTTTTATCTTTTGCATCCAAAGTATATTCCTCATCTGCGTTACCTGCCACCTTTTTAACCACAACACCCTCTTTTAGTTCTCCTTTTTCTTTAATCATAACATACCGCACATCCGGTTTATTATCCCCATTAGTATCATATTCAGATCCTAAAGATCTTCCTGTTTTTGCATCAAATATACCCACTTTCTCTAGTTCCCTGTCCGCTCCCGTAATATCATTATAATGATAATTTAACAACACAGAATTTCCATCTTTCTCCGTTCTTGTCCCCCCAGTTGGAATAAAACAATTATCTTCCGTACACTCACTCTTCTCACTTAAACTTCCTTCACCTTTCTTATAATAATCTCCTTGTAATTTCGTCAACTCATGTGTATTAATATCCCTAATAGTCTGTGTTTCCGTTTCAAAATCCGTAAACGTATACAGGTCATCTTTTAATTGCACCGACGCCGTATCCTGTGGATTTTCCTTCGCTCCATCTGTAAACACCAATTCATCACCATTCTTCAAAGAATCTAAATTTTTCCCTTTTTCCTTCAACGTATACGGCTTAGCCTCACTTCCACCGCGATATATCATAATTTCTCCTTTCTCTTTTCCTTCATCAGTCTGATAACCCATACTTTGACCATTTTTCATCAGCACAGTTCTAGAATTCGCAGGATCAGGTACATCCTCTTTACCATTAATTGTAACCTCAACTGTATTAAATCCCTTATCATCAGTCTCTTTTTTCTCAATTGTTCCTAAACCACCTTTTAACACAAACGTATTTTTATCAGGACTATCAGTTTTCATATAAACTTTATCAAGATCAATTTGAATTTTAGGATCAGAATATAAATCACCTAATACACTTTGAGCGTACTCCCTTCTAACACCCTCAACTATTTTTTCTTTACCAACATCTTTCAAATCAGGATTACCAGCTTCTAATTGTTGTTTGACAAAAGCACTTAATTTTTTCCCACTAGCATCAGAATAATCACTCCACTTCATCTGAGCAGGATCCCATTGTTTCACAGCACCACTCTCCTCTTTCAATTGTATAACTTTTCCATCTGAAGCAATATATTGGACACTCGCATCACTTTTTACTTCTTGAACAGCCACACTATTCTTATTAGTATCAGCAAACGTATACCCTTTATCTGGAACAAATGGACTTTTACCCTCGTACCCTTTCAGAGTAAATTTTAATCCTTTAATCACCTCACTTTTTTTATCATTAGCAACATACACCACTCCTGTCTTTCCATCGACATAACAGGATTTACCACCATTACAATTATTGTATTCTACTAAAGCACCATCATTTTTTTCACTCACTCCAGCACCACCACTTGCAACTCCGCCACCTCCACCCGCAACAACAACAGCTTTTCCACCACTAGAAGAAGAACCGCTACCAGATGAACCAGCAGCAGGAGCTTTATACTTATCTTTATCAAAAGGTTTATCACCGTTTTCAAGAGTATAATCACTACCACTCACAACTTGTTTCCCATCACTTCCCAAAAACACTAAATTACCTTTTTTTGTCACAACAATGTTGGTTGTCCCCTCAGGAATTTCAACTATACCTTGAACCGGATCTTTCTCATTTTTCCAAACATTACCCTCTTTAGGAACAACTTTTCCATTTTTAAATTCAAGTTTAGATTCTTCATTAAAAACACTATCCACTGTCCTAGGATCACTTTTAGTAAACACTTTTCCATCTTTCACATAATAAGGAATATCTCCTTTAAAAAACCCAAGTTGACCCCCCTTAACATTTTCTGGAGGAGGTAACGCTTCTATATATGGTCTTGATTTTTTTATTTCATTAGAAACTGAACTTTGTTCATTTCCTTTAAAATCATACACTTTACCATTACCATCAACATAAAGTGAATCACCCTTTTTCACTTTCAATTCTTTAACCGCTACTGGATCACTCTCACTCCCTGTTTTAACACTCCACCCTGGTTGAGGTTTTAAAACAACATTCTCTCCTGCATCATTCATAGCCCAAACTAAATGCCCACCTTTTTGTTTACATTCTTGAGTGTTACATAAATCCCCCACTTTTTTCCCACTATCTTTACAAAAATCTTCATTTGAAACCATCACACCACCTGGCACAGATTGACATCCCGTCGCCCCACCCACCAAATTCCTCTCAAACGCCTCCCCCGCTAATGACGCACGAACAGTAGGATCACCAAAGAGAACACATTTAATAGTCCCAAAAAACCCAGAACAAGAATCCTCCTCTGCAACAACCGTAAAACTAAGCAACAGCACCAAAAGTACACCCATCACCATCCATTTTTTCATTTCAACAACCCCAATAATAATACAATAATTCTCTCAAAGCTTTTATAGTTTTCCTTATAATAAGCATAACTTACCCGCTCACCATAGTAATTAAGACGGTTTCGCAAAAAATTCATCTGTTGAATCACTCTAATTTCGGCTTCATAAGTTGAATATTTTCTCGCAAAAAAACTAAACAAACACTGATGGTTTGAAGATCTACGTCCATTTTTCAAAAGCAATGCCACAAGTAATTCTTTAACAATCTCATAATAATCATCAAACAAAAAACTAACATTCTTTTCCGTGACAGAAATAGAACGAACAAAATCCAATCGCTCACAAGCTAGCTCAACAATCGAATCTATTTTCTCTGTATCTACAGACACCTCTCTTAAATATTCTCTCGTACACTCCTCCCAACTCATCAAATTTTTCATTTTAATGTAAAATATCCTTTCAATTTAATTCCATTCACCACATTTGTAAAAAGATGATTTGGCAATTTAGTAATTTTCACTTGGGTAAACATCTGAATTTTATGCCCTATTTTTTTTTCATACACCCGTAAGTCTAAATTTTTTTCCCTCGCGCACTCCACAAATAAATCAATATCACTTTCTTTCACAGATTCACCTTTCCTAATACTCCCAAATAATATAATAGAAGAAGCGGCAAGTTCTTCTTCAATATAATCAATAAGTCCGCTTTGCGCAATTTTCTCAATAAAATAATTTGTTTTTCGTAAACGATTAAACCAAGTATCAATCCACTTATTTTCAGAGGTAATATATCCTTCAGAACGCAGAGCAACCAAATATCTTTGTAAAGACGACCGACTCATCTTTAACTTCACAGCCAAATCACGAACCGTCATCACAGATTGAGGATATTCAAAGAAAAAAAGTAATAATTGTTCTTTTTGTCCCATTTTAAGAGACACTTGTCCCATTTTTGTAGACATTATTCCATCCCCACTAAATTCCCCCTCACCGCCTCCCCCGCTAACGACGAACGCACCGCCGGATCCCCCCATAATACACATTTAATCGTCCCAAAAAACCCAGAACACGAATCCTCCTCTGCAACAACCGTAAAACTAAGCAACACCATTAAAAGTACACCCATCACCATCAATTTTTTCATTGTATATAATAATTCATTAACAATTTAATAATCTTCTCTTTTTCACCAAAAAATATGTGATCTTTCAAAATCTCCTTCGCTAACGGATTCCCTGCATAAAGCTGTTTTCTAAACTGCGCAAAAGAAACATAATGTGGTTGCACATTAAAATGATACTTCTGCAGCAAAGAATCAATTTTTTTACTTTTTCGAGCAAAAAGTATTACATCCACATCAGAATTATCTTTCGCCTTTCCTTTTGCATAAGAACCAAAAAGAATAACCGAACAAAGTAAAGACAACTCCCCCAACAATAAAGACAATTGTGGATACTGAATGAAAAAATTAATCTCTTTATAATTTTCCATAATATGTAATAACGAAAAAGAAGTAGATTTATTCAAATCGATATAAAAAAGCTTATTCTTCCCTAACCGTTTATAATTCAAGAGATGCTGCGCACTAAAAACATCTAATTTTCGTGCCGCCGTCTTCTGAGGAATTTGTAACTGCCGTGCTATCTCACTAGCATGTATCTCTCCCGCATAGTTACGACTGAATGGAACCAAGAAAGGAACGCAATCAAACCATTTTTGACTTATATTAGTCATTTTTGACTTAATACCTCCCGTAGTTTATAAATTTTATCTTCATCTAATTTTAACATTAATTCTTTGCAATGGACAACAAAACGTTTAACTGAAACTAATTCAATCTCAGAAGGTGAACGTAAATAATATTGTACCCCAATTCTTAACTCTTTCAAATGTTTAACAAATAATCTCTCTTGTTCACTAAACTCAAATAAACCCATCAACTCTAGAGTACAATCATGAATTTCACATTTGATCCCTGATCTCATTAATAAAGCATAAAACGCATTATAACAAGAATAATATGCCGTAACAATTCTCCATTTACCAATATTTCTTTCCATTGCAATTAAAGAATCATCAGCATCTTTAATATAAGATCGAGCAATAATAGTATTAGGTTCAATTAGTTCTATCCCATTTTTTTGTTTTAAACACCAATCTAATTTAGACATTATCCCATCCCCACTAAATTCGCCCGAACGGCAGGATCCCCCCATAATACACATTTAATCGTCCCAAAAAACCCACTACAAGAATCCTCCTCTGCAACAACCGTAAAACTAAACAAAAGAACAACCAATAGTCCAATCACCCTCTTTTGAGACATCATCATTCTGTAACAAAATCTTTATATATAAGCTTTTCTTTTATAACTACCATGAAACAAAAAAAAGTAAAAAAAGATATCTGGGAACAAATCAAAGAACACCAAAAAGATCCCAAATTCATCCTTGCTGCCCACGAATTTATTAGTTTAACCACTGGTAGATCACCTAAATAATTCTTTAAATTGTTTATAATTCAAAAAAGAGGGATTACGTAACACTTTTATAGCATTCACTAATTCATAACCTTGTAACGCCTCTTTTGATTTCATAGTATTTTCATCATTACTAACTACAATATCCATTTGCTTTAAACTTGCCATCGCAACTATCAAAAAATCAGCCAAGATATCATCTCTACGTACAAAACCACCAAATTTAACATAAGATAAATAGTACTGATCTGCAAGTGTCTCCATCTCAGAAGTAACTTCAATTGTTCTTTGTTTTGTTAACTCATCATATAAACTAAGCAAATCAATTCGTAAATTACTCCCACCCATTTTTATTTTTTTAGGTGTTGCACGTAACTCATTACGAATCAATCTAGAACCAAAGATAACCACCTCAGTATGCTCAAGAAGCTTTTGTTTAAATTGATCTAGTGAAAAATCTATAACCATCGCACCATAAATATTTGTATCTAATAACACTTGTTTTACTTTTTCAGCCATACGCCCCACTCACCGCCTCCCCAAACAAATTCCTCTTATTTATTAGTTTTAATATCATACTCATTTCATCACACTATCACAATACTGCAACCCGCCTGACTCCACATCCGCTTTAATCGAAATAAACGTACTCACCACTGCTTCAAGTTCATCAATCACTTTCCAAATATAAGATGAATAAGAACAAAGAGTGGAAAATGAAGAACTAACAGTACATTGAATTCCACAAGCAACAATATTAACAGTATGTGCAACCGCAATCGGATCTTTAAACGCATTCCACAACGCTTTAATTCCTTTATCATAAAACTGTGAAAACGGAATTAAATACCAAACTTCACCTAAAAAGTATTTACATTCCAATAATCCCTCAAGCTTATTACACATATCAACTGTCGCTAAACCTGCTTTCACTTCATTTTTGTAACAATACAACTTTCGACATTTAATCTGTCGATACTTATCCAAATTCTTTACAATACCTGGCACACATAACCCTGCCAATGATAAAAATAAATTATCCCGTAAATCCCGTGCCGGACGTAATTTCGGTTGATTCCCTGCTAACGGTGAATCCGGACTCTTCCAAATTTCCACATTATATAAATCTAATAAATATTTCTGCCACGCACTATACCATCCTAACCCTTTTGCTTCCCCGCGACATGTTAAAATCTGCAAAGGCACATCAAAAGTATCTCCTGCAATATCTATTCCTTTTGCAGCTCCACTAAATCCAAAACACGCCGCCAATCTTCCCGCTTCACCAACACCCGGCATTGCTTTAATACTCTCTGAAGATGCTTTAACAGGTCCATCAAGTAAAATATACGCACCATTAATCACCTGATACGCATTAAGTGCATAATCAATCCACTTCACAACTTTATTCATCGTGCCAATCGTTCCCCATAACCCTGTATCTATTGCTTCTTTCTCTTTTGCAATCAATTGATCTAAATTCGCATCCGGTGCCCCAAGCGTTGAAAACGCAAACGGCACTTTCAGTGTAACATCCTGTACTTCTGGTGCGTTAACTGCACTCCCCCCTACATTCGAATACACCCGTAACTGACAAACAAACTCAACTTCATGCTTATCAAACTCCGTACCTTGATACTTCTCCACCAAGTTAAACATTTTCTTGCCATCAAACGGCTCAAACTCTAATACCACAGTAGGAGTTGGACTTACCGCTCCTTTCGCACTCTTCCCTCCATATAAAATATTCCTGCTAACCTTCGGCGCCTGCTCAACGACAGCTTCCCCTTTCACGTCATCTTTTCCCTCCACTTTTGTCGGTGTAAACGCCAACCCTTGCGACTTCACACCTTTCGCAGCACATCCTAACATCTCAATATTCAACGCCTCAACATGCTGCTTACCTTTCGATTTCAACTGCACTGTAAACGGCAGCCGCGTATACGTTAACGGCGTCGTATCTAAATCAATAAACGCACTTGCTCCACCTTGCGCCGAAACTTTCCCAACCTCCCAATAATCCGGATTCGCTTCCGTACTTAATCCCAATAAATCAATAGTATACTCTCCCCCTTTCACCGTCTTCTTCACATTCTTCGGCTCTACCCCTTTACCCCAATTATCCCCTACTGCATTCCCCGCCGTATCCTGCACCACAACATTCAACTCCATATTATCCTCAGGTCCGCTTCGTAACGCTGCCGTCTCAAACACACAATCCCAAACTTTCGTATCCCCCTTACGTTTACAATTATTTTCCTGCGTAAACGACGCCCATCCCCCCTCACCTGTAGCATCAACACTTCGTGTATACACATTTGCCGGATATTTCGTCGCCGCATCAGTAACCAACTCATTCATATCAATTAACACCACAACCCCGCTATCCTCTGCAATTCGCATCTTTAATTTCAACTTATCATTACTTTGAATATAATCTTTATCACCAACCTCAGAAACCCCATACACCTCAACTTTCTCAACTTTGGGTGCAGTATTATCAATAACAATATTTACTTCCGGCACTTTTCCCTCATTACCCACATTGTCTTTAAACTTCGATAAACCAACAACCACACTTCCACTTGAACTACTCTCAACATCCACATCCCAAAAACAAGATAACGCATTTTCAACTGCCGTACAATTCTGTGGCATCTCTGTATTACTCTTCCCCAACGCTTTCAAATTCGCACTAATCCCTGCTGTTGTAATCCCCACACCCATATCTTTTGCCTGCAACACAATTCTCTGATCTTTTAATTTTCCTCCTAAATAACTCTTCCCTTCAAACACCCGCTCTGTACCAAAAAATTCTACAACCGGCATGCTCGTATCTTTTGTAAACGATCGCGAAATCTCTTTGACAACCTCATTTCCTGCTGTATCAACCACCAAAACTTTCACCGCAACATTTTCATCTGCTTTTACTTCTAACCCCGTCCACCGGCAATGCCATAAATTTAACGTCTCCGTATCCGCTTCACAATTTGCTTTCACTTTTGAAACACCCAACTGCTCAGAAGAAAGATACACTTCACCATTCAAATTCTGTTCAGTTACATCAACCGTCACATCACTTTTAACAATAACTCCGCCGATAAATTTTCCCATCGACACAAACTTCAACGAATCAGAATTAACTACCGGTAACACAAAATCCGACATATACGTTTGAATCGCCGCCGCATCAGAACTATGCCCTAACATATCAACTGCAATCACTTTCACCCGTTTCAACCCTTGCCCTTCCAGCCCCACCGCAACTTTTCCATTCGTACCACTATCTTTGCTAAACGAAAACGACGTAACCCCTTTTTCAAATGAATCTTTAGCATATAACACCTTCCCACTATCTACATCAAGTACCTGAATTGACTTCAACCCAACCGAAGCCTTCCCCTCAACTTTATCATCAACCATAAAATCAAGTTCTAAATCTTTCCCACTCTGCATAACCTTCAACCCACTCACTACTGGTCCAGAACCATCAGCAATAATTGTTCCACTCGCCCCTGGATTCTTACTCTCATCAAGTTTATCTTTAAACAACTGATATTGCACAGTAAAAGGATAAGTCCCCTCTTTCACGCCATCCGTTAACGGACTCACATAATCACACACAAACCCTAACGGCGTAGACGAACACGATTTAAATTCCTCCTCCAAATTTCCAATCTTCAACTTCACATCAGCAGATGAAATACTATCATTTCCACTAAAATCAACCCCGCTCACCAGCGCCTGCACTTTCCACACATCTCCTTGTGCATCTAACGCTCCCTCAATTCCTTTTTCACCATGATTTTGCACCACTTGTACCGAGGACGCCATCGCATCCGCCGCATAAATAGGCATACTTACAATTAACGCAATGATAAAGATACTGATAACTCTATACATCTGTTCAGTCGCCATTTTTTTCTTAGTACCTATTTTTTCGTTAAACCCAATCATTTGAATTACCTTTTTAGTTGTCTCTCACTTTTATTTATAGGTCGGCTCTAAACTCCCTCGCAATATCCGCGAAAAGCTTCCTAACTGCCCCATTACTTGTAAATCCTCAACGACTCTCTGCCCTTCAACTTCTGGCACTGCCCGCTCATTAAACGTTGGAACATAAAACGTAATTTCTGAAGCCCCATATAATTGTTCCGGCGTAATTGCTAAATACATCCCTGCTACATTCCATTCCACCTGCCCTGTAAGCAGCTTCTCCAACTTTTGCTCCTCAAGATCATAACAACACCCTTTCGTATCAAAACAGCCAATCACTTGCGAGATACCATCACTGCACCGCTTCATCGCTGGAATCCGTATTCCCGAAGTATCCGTTAACAACCCCGTCACTTCATAAATTCCCGGCACTAACTCCATCGAACCCAAATTATTCCCCATAACCGTTGCCGCCGCAACATAATCATCACCCACAACACTTGGTGTTAAATCCGCCACTCGTCGTAAAATAATCGACGCTGTTTCATCCTCCCCTAAATTTCGTGCTCCCTCATGAAACATCCAATAATGTTTCTGTTTTAATTCTGAAGGCGTATAAGAATAAATCGGTGTCAATCCATTTGTTCCCTCAAGCACACCTTGCCCATAACACACCGCATCTTCACCTAAATCAACTGCACCTAACCCCACTGCTGTTGTAAGATCTCCCGTTGCAACTATTTTACCATAATCCACACTCGCTTCTTTTTCACTGATACACTTATCTAACACTTTCTTCTTCACTCGAACATTTATTGGTTTCATTTTATGCATCATAACCACATTTTGTGTAACCCCGCCAACAGTTACCGCCGCCCCGATAACTCCCTTCTTCCCTTTCAACGGATACGTATCTGCGGGATAAAAAGTCGTCAAATATCCCTCTTTAATATAACTCGCCACCCCTCCATACACCGCCGGATACTTCTCTTTCAACTGCCCATCCGCTTTCGTCAGCCCCATCACACAACTCTCCTCATTTGGCACATCAAACACAACCTGCACATCAGCAACTGGCTGTAACGAACCGCTATCAAGCGTCAGTGTTCCCACAATATCTGTACCTTTCTGCGCATCATCACACACTAAACTCTCTCCTTTAGGTACAATTGGTGGCGGCTGGACATATCCCGACTTCACATATTGATTATTTCGAATATTACTCTCCAGCGCAAATACAAAATTATATCCTTCAGAATCAAATGCTTTCGCATCACGTATTGTAACAAGCACCGGATACGACACATCATACATTGTAAAATAATGTTGCGTCACTAAATTAATCCCATACTGATGAACTGGAGAATTACTTGGTTCCACCCTGCCATTTTTATCAGTCACATCAATATACGGCTCCCAGCCAAAATAATCAAAATTAACTTCTAATCCTTTTCCAAGTTCCAGCGGCAGAATTGTATTATCATAATTCTTTTGATATAACTCACTCAAATCCGTAACCACTTGTTCTTTCCCACTTTTCCCCATATAATCATATCGATAAAAATTCTCCGCCCCATAATAACGTAACAACGGCACATTTGCAACTAATAACCCTTTTAAATTAGCAACGACATCTTTTTCAAGCCAAAATGCTTTTGGAATCGCATCAAAGCGCACCGCTTCCGTTGGCGGCAACTTCTCTCGATCCACCCCACTATACGTTGTAATCAAATCCAATGCCTGCCGCTCAAGAAAACTAAAATTTTGCTCAACCCCTGTAATCTCCTCTGCCACCGCATAATACTTCTGCAGCTGCAACGGAATCTTCACATAAAACTCCTCCATTGTTGTCGCATCACTTCCCTTCTTCACAAGTATATCCCGCTTCAACCAGAAATTAACCGTATTTGCCGCAACTGTTACTTCCACATCCGTTGGCACCGTACTCTTTCCAGAATCACTCAAAGTACTTTCTCCATCCTGCACTATAAACCCTTCCTGCACAAACGCCCCATAATTTCCTAAACACCCATCAATATTCTCTTTCACAAACCGTGAGAGTTGCGCTTCCACACTCATCACCGGATCATCTTTCAATTTCAATTTCGGTTTCAACGTCGAATACTTTACTTGCGGATTCTTATTTTCATTCACATTATAATGCCAATACGGTACATTCACATCTCCAAACGCAATCCCATCCCCATTCGTCATATCTTTGCTAGAAAACTTTCCCACCACATCTGGATAAATATACCCCCCCTGTTCCCCCAACACCACCAACCCTTTCTTTCCCACATCTCTTAAACACCCTTCCACATATAATTGGATCGGTTGAAACTGCTGCGGCACACTTGCAATAATCGGATCTTTCACATCCTCTAACTTACTTAAAGAGACAGTCTTTGTCACATAAATAATTCCCGCCGTCGCAAATAAAATAACAATACCCACAATGATAAATACAGTTACTTGTCCACTCTTCCCTAACTTTTTACCAAAAGAACTAGAACCATAAGAACCACGTCCTAAAAATAATCGACTGCTATTTCTTATAAACTCACAAAAAAAACGTTTCACACTACTATCTATACCAATCCCCTTTTTCATAACCATGATAACAATCTAAGAAAAGAACTAAGGTATATAAAGGTTTGCGTGGTATAGCTCGCTAAATTACTACTTTAAAAGAAAAAATATCACTTCACTCTCGACCCCTCTTTCACTCCCTCACACATCACCTCAATCCCGCCTCGCACACTTTTCAACTTGCGTCCCTCATACACTACATTCTTCAAAACACCACTACCTAATAATTCAATCTTCAATTTCGAAAACTCTTCATAGCCTACTTCACTCATATTTGCGTTCATCCCTTCAAACATCACTTCATCCCCCTTCACATATCCAATAAAAGATAACAACCCTAATTTTACCCCATCATCCGCTGCCAACACCATCGCTTCACTCATCTCCCCGCGTAATTTCGCCGGCTTCATATTCACACAAAACACCGCTTTTTTACCCTGCAATTCCTCAATCTTCAAAAACTTCTTAAGCCCCGCAACCACCTGACGAACCCCACTATTTGCAAAACCAGAATCAGCCCCAAAATCAACCGATAACAAATACAAACTATCCGCATTCGGATGATTTTTAACACTCGTAATTTCCCCAACCATCATCCGCAACGCAAATTGCGCTTTCTCTTCAACAAGTTCAATTTTTTTCACAAGCAAAGGCACTTCTCCAAGTCTCCCTTTCCACAAAAATGAAATATCTTTCCACAATAACACCTGATGGCCAAATATGTTTTGTATCTTCAAACTAAACTCCGGCAATACCGGTGAAACCAAAATCGCTAAATTCCGAGC
>JGI1358J11329_10002924_pt1 | contig 12922 bp, 16 predicted proteins | sample Subgroupgradi54m_FD_11329 | JGI IMG/M metagenome (IMG submission 11329)
TGAAACTGCCAAACAACCAGCGGCTTAAATTTTTATGGAACTTACAGATACCCATTGTCATTTGCAGTTTGATAAACTGGCGGCTAATTTAGCCCAAGTACTTAAAGCCGCCCAAGCTGCCAGCGTAACTCGCTTGGTGTGCGTTGGTACGAGTGTTGGTGACAGCCTAAGGGCAGTTGATATCGCTGCCGCCAATGAAAATGTCTGGGCAACTGTCGGTGTCCACCCACACGACGGCAAAGATTTTTTTGAACAAAAAGATGCCGAGCCTCAACTCCAAAATTTATTTAATAAACCAAAGGTTGTAGCTGTCGGCGAAATCGGTCTGGATTTTTACAAAAACTATTCACCCAAGGCCGAGCAGGAAAAATTATTGCGTCTGCAAATTGAACTTGGCGCCGCCACCAAACTGCCGTTTGTTTTTCATGTTCGTGATGCCTGGGCTGATTTTTGGCGGATCTTTGACTCTTGTCCAAATCTGTCCGGCGTAGTTCATAGCTTTAGCGCTACGACAAAAGAATTAGACAAAGCCTTGAGCCGTGGTCTTTACGTAGCCTTAAATGGCATCATGACTTTCACGGATGATCAAGCTCAGTTAACAGCCGCCAAACAAGTTCCTAAAGATCGGCTGTTGTTAGAAACCGACGCGCCGTTCTTGACCCCCAAAGCTGCCCGCGGCCAAGTTTGTCAGCCCAAACACGTCCGCGACATTGCCGAATTTTTAGCCGAACTTAGAAGTGAACCGATTGATGAGATGGCAAGTTATACGACTGCAAACGCCCGGGAGGTATTTGGTATATGAAGCAAATCTATTTAGATTATGCGGCGGCTACACCAATTGAACCTAAGATTATAAAAGCCATGGAACCATATTTTTCGGACAAATTCCACAATCCCTCAGCGATTTACTTGGCCGGCCGGGCGGCTAGGCAGGGACTAGAAGATGCTCGTACCTCAATTGCCCAAAATTTGGGTGTCCGGCCAGCCGAAATCACCTTCACGGCCGGTGCTACTGAAGCCAACAACTTGGTTGTACAAGGCATTATGCGTAGTTTTCCAGACGGCGAAGTGCTGGTCAGTGCCATCGAGCACGAATCAGTGTTGGAACCAGCCAAGCTTTTTAAGCACCGCCAAATCCCGGTCAGCTCGCAAGGTATTATTGATATTGCCAAGCTAGAAAAAATGATAAGCCCTAAAACCACACTGGTCAGTATCATGATGGTCAGCAACGAACTTGGCAGTATCCAGCCTATCCGTAAAATCTCCAAAATATTAACCCGCCAAAAATTTCAAAGAAATTATAGGCGGGCAAGTAAGTCAAAAGCCCTACCGCTTTATTTACACACCGACGCCGCCCAGGCGCCTAATTATTTTGATCTGCATGTCAGTCGTCTGGGCGTCGATTTATTAACCATCAACGGCGGCAAGATTTACGGCCCCAAACAAAGCGGCGCGCTTTATGTGCGGGCTGGAGTTAAATTGCAGCCGCTAATTTTGGGCGGCGGCCAGGAAAGCGGCCTGCGCTCTGGTACTGAAAATGTCGCCGCCGCCGTCGGTCTGGCCACCGCCCTGGACTTAGCCCAAAAAAAGCGAAACACTGAAGCCAAACGGGTAGCTGAACTTAGACAATTATTTATAAGTACACTAGAAAAAAATCTGCCCGGAGCGGTCATTAACGGTTCGTTAAAACACTGCACGCCGCATATTTTGAGCCTCACATTTCCAGAAGTAGATAATGAACGGCTAATGATGGAACTAGATGAACAAGCTATTCAAACTGCAACTGGCAGCGCCTGCAGCGCCAGCAGCGACAAACCATCACATGTTTTGTCAGCTATTGGCTTAAGTGACAAGGCAGCACGCTCGACCTTGCGCTTTAGCTTCGGTCGGGAGACTAGCGAAGGCGATATTAAGCAGACATTAAAAACTCTTTTCCAACTCCTCAAAAGGAAAGGCCAATAAATTTTCAGGGTTTCGCATTTGCATGCAGAGCCGTCTCAGGGACGAGGAACGGAAAGGAAATGTATATTCAATACATTGACTGAGTACCGCAGTCAATGAGCGGTTCTGGGGCAAAAAGCACTTGCAGAGTTGCCGGCTCTGCAGGCAAGCAGGCAAGTGCGGTGCGGAGGCCTGAATTTTATTGGCATAAGAGGTATACTTGGGGTGAGTATGAGATGGCTGTCCCTGAAATTATTGGCTGCAACAGTGTTGCTGAGCTTGGTTGGTGCATGTAGTTACGCAGCTGCCGACACCGTAGCCCGAAGTTTTAACGGTAAAGGCAACATTAAACCAGGCCAAGTTGTAGCGCTTGTGCCGTCCGTTAAAAATACGGTCGAACTAGCACCGGCCAATGACCCAACAAGCATTTATGGCGTGGCTGTCGAGCAAACTGCAGCCCCAGTAACCATCCAACAACCTGGCCAGAATGTCTTTGTAGCCACCGGCGGCCTTTACCCGGTTTTAGTTAGTACCGAAAACGGGTCAATTGCGGCCGGTGACTATTTATCAATATCCTCAGTTGACGGCATAGCCGCCAAGCTGACCAAGCGTCAAACCTATGTTCTTGGGCGGGCGTCCCAAGCTTTTGACGGCAGCGCTGGCAAACTGGGGACCGGCAAAAACGGCTCGCCGATCGGCAAAATCCCGGTCCAGATTGCCCCAGGTAAAAACCCTAATCTGCGTGAAGACACCGCTGTCCCGACGCCGTTACGCAAGCTCGGTGAATCGATCGCCGGCAAGCCGCTGTCGGCCGGCCGCATCTATTCGGCTCTGATTATTTTTATCGTGACAGCGGTGATTGCTGTTGGGCTGCTATGGGTGGGGATACGCAGCGGCATGATCGCCATTGGCCGAAACCCGCTTAGTAAGCACTCGATCATGCAAAATCTGGCCCAGGTGATTGTGGCCTCGGCGATTGTGTTTGTCGGCGGCTTGTTTGGCATATACTTATTACTAAGGATTTAAATAGATGGACGAGGGTGGAATTTTATTAATATCAGGCGGGGCGCTGGCCGCCATTGCGGCCATACTTTATTTTGACTGGCGGGCCCAGCATAAAAAACCGTCTGCCCCTAAATCCGGCGCGGCTGCCAAAGCCACCCAAGCACTCAAGCCAGTCTTAACCCTCGGCCAAAGCGCCCAAGAGGACGTCGAGCATATTTTTAATGATGATTTCCGCGAAGAGCTGCGCAACCGCGGCCGCCTGCACTTTGAGAAAATCATTGGCGAAAACGCCATGTTTTTGCAGCAGGACCTGCGCCAAACGACTACCCAGCTCAATGAATATATGCGAGTCGAAATCACCCGTACCTTGCAAATCGAATTTAAAAAATACGAACAGTCTATCACTGACGCCAAACAGCTGGCACTCGATTCGATTGAAAAAACCGTTACCACAATCGAGCAGCAGCGCCAGCTGCTGGAAAGCCAGATGCAAAATCAGGCCGAGGCCCAGCGCAACCAAATCATTGCCCGTTTCGAGGCCCAGATGGCTAGGATTGTTAACCACTACGTGATGCAGGCCATCGGCAACCAAATTGACCTTTCCGACCAGCTAGAATTTATCCTGGGCGAGCTGGAAAGCAACAAGGCCGCCATTATAGAGGACATCAAACGTGGCGCTTAATAAATCTACGAAACCCAGTGCTTTTATCTTGCCGCCTCAGCTAAGCGGCAAAACTGATATTAACCGCTTACTGCGCGAACTGGAGATGCTAGACGAAGTCTTGATTGTACAGCAGAGCCAGAAAATTTCGCTGCCAAAAGTTACCAGCTTGCTGAACCAAACCGCCATGGCCAATGGCTATAAGCTGCTGGAACAAACTCACCGGCAACACATCACCGAGCAGTTGACCAAGATCCGCGACCACGCGCCGCTGTTGCACATTAGTTTTGCGACCGAGCCATCGCCCAAAGTTACCGAGACGCTGCTGGGCTGGCTGCGGACCAACGTCCATCGCTACGCCTTGCTACAGATCGGCCTGGAGCCGGCAATTGCCGCTGGCTGTGTGCTGCGGACGCCAAATAAAATTTTTGACATGAGCCTCGGCGCCAGCTTGCAAAAGCAAACACCCTATCTGCTGAAGCTCTTAAAGGGCGCTGCCCTGGACGCACCGGTGTCAGCCGCCGCGGCCACGACGGGTAAACCATGAGCACGCAGGCAACTACTCACTTCCAAAAATTGGTCGACGCCGGCCACTCGGTGGGCGAAGTCATAGCCATCAATAATTTTTTAGTGGCAGTCAAAGGTCTCCAGCCAGTCAGCACCCATTCGTTAATAGTTTTTGAGGACGGCAGCCACGGCTTTAGCCGCGACATACTGGAAGAGCAAGTGATGGTCCTGCGCCTGGGCACAAGCCAGTTAAAAGTCGGTACTTTGGCTGTAGTTCAGGAAGAAGGCCTTAGCGCCAAGGTTGGCAAGGACTTTATTGGCCGCGTCATTTCGGTGACCGGCGAGCCGCTGGACGGCAAAGGCGCTATCGCCGCCGACGCCAGCTGGCCGATTTTTAATCCGGCACCGCCGATTTATGAGCGCGAACTGCTCAACACTCAGCTGGAAACNGGCGTCAGCCTAATTGACACACTTTTCCCAATCGTNCGCGGCCAGCGCCTGGCCCTTTTGGGCGACTCTAAATCCGGCAAAACTACCCTGGCCACCCAGATTGCCATCAACCAGCGCAGNACAGACCAAATAGTCATTTATGTANTGATTGCCAAACGCCGCAGTGACNTCGATACGCTGTTGACGCGTCTGTCTGACGCCGGCGTAATGGAAAAATCNATCGTNATTGTGTCGACCATTTTTGAATCGCTGGTCACCAGTTATTTGGCGCCTTATGTCGGCTGTGCCTTGGGGGAATATTTGTGGCAAAAACTGGGCCAGGATGTGGTGGTGATTTATGACGACCTAACTGCTCACGCCCAGGCTTACCGTGAAATATCGTTGCTGCTGGGGACCAGCCCTGGCCGCGACAGTTACCCAGGCGACATTTTCCACGCCCACTCTAGCCTGTTAGAACGGGCCGGCAAGCTAAAAATTAACCACCATTGCTTAACCGCCATACCAATTGTTTTAACTGAAGGCGGCGATATCTCTACCTATCTGCCGACTAACATTATGTCGATTACCGATGGCCAGTGGATCCTGGACATGGGCATTTTTCGCTTGGGCCGCCGACCGGCGATCAACACCGGTCTGTCAGTTACCCGAGTCGGCGGCGTCGGCCAAAACGCCCGCCAAAAAGCCCAAAATGGCGCCGTCTTTAAATTGTTTGCGCAATACCTCAAAGCTCAGGAATTTGCCCGCTTTGGCGCCGAGATGTCGGTAGCTTCCCAGCAGGTGCTGGTAAAGGGCCGCCAGCTCGATGAGCTATTCGGTCAAATCCCCGGCGAAACTTATAGCGTAGTCGCCCAGCAAATGATGCTCGATATAATTTTGGCGCCCGAACTTAGCCCAAATCTTAAGATTGCCAATTTAAAAAAAGCCGCCGGCGCCGCGGCCGCGGCGGTCAAGACCGAGACCGATTACGCGGCTCAACTGGACAGGCTTAAAACTGGGGCCGCGGCGCCGACAGCGACAGTCCAAGGAGCCGGCTCGTGAGACAACTCAACGAAATTGCCTCCGCCCGTGATAACGCGGCAGTTTTGGTTGAACTGACCAGCGCCTTTGAAGGCATCGCCAGCACGCGCATTGCTCAGGTCAAAGACCAGGTCCAGCGTAGCGGCCAGTTTTTTGATGATCTTTGGCGGATTTATAGTCAGCTGCGGGTGGATAAATCTTTTAACTTTGGTCGCGCCCAAGGCAGCGCCAATTCGAGCCCCAAGGAACTAATGATCCTGATAACTTCGGAGGGCAGTTTTAGCGGCGACATTGACCAAAAACTTATCGCTCAGGCTCTGGCTAGCTACGACCCAGTGAACAACGACATTATTGTTGTTGGCTACCACGGCATTGCCCAGCTTCGCCAGCACCAGGTCCAAGCGATGCTCAATTTTAAGCTGCCAACCAGCGACCAAAACATCAATGTCGCGCCCTTGGTGTCAGCCGTTCAAAAATACACTTCGACAGTTGTTTATTACGAAACCTATGTGTCGCTGATGCAGCAAGACGTCAAAACCATCGCCCTGGGGGCGGCTATCTCTCGTCGTGGCGCTAACGTGAAAAAAGGCGAAGAAGTTATATCGGAAGAAACTTATATCTTTGAGCCCACCAGCCGGGCTGTAATTGGACACTTGGAACGGACCATGATCGGCATTGCCTTATCGGAAGTAATTTTGGAATCAAAGCTGGCTCAATACGCCAGCCGCTTTCGGGCTAATCGGGCGGCCCACGAAAAGGCCGATGATAGCCTAACCAATTTAAGCTGGCTCTATGCCCGGGCCAAACGCCAGCTAAAGGATGAGCGCCTAAAAGAAATCATCAACGGCCTGCGAGGAAAAACCCCATGACGTTTTTCCCATTCACCATTCACCATTCACCATTCACCGTACGTTACCCGTTCACCGTTATCCATGAAGCTACATGGTTAATAGCTAATGGTAAATGCATGGTAAATAGTAAATGGCTAATGGTTAACGGCACCGGAGGTGCATTATGAGTCAAGGCCTTATTCGTTCTATCCGTGACCTGGTGGTGAGTGTAGTGTTTGATGAAGACGGTCCCGAAATTGGCGAGTTGCTGCTGGCGGCCAACCAAAATAAAACGCCGCTGCTGGTGAACCACCTGATAGCCGGCAACACGGCGGTCTGCCTCAATATTTTGAATGATCGAACGCTGCAAAAAAATATGACCGTAGAGCGGACCAACCGCGGCATCGAAGTACCGGTTGGCCAAGCGGTTTTGGGGCGGATATTTGATGCCCTGGGCCGACCACTGGACGGTCAGCCGCTGCCAGACGCTAAAACTATAGAGTACAAAAGTATCTGGCAAGTGCCGCCGCCAGGCATGTCGTTTAAGTCGGCCAAGCCAGAGATTTTAGAAACTGGTATTAAGGCCATCGATTTCTTCACGCCTTTTGTGAAGGGGCGCAAAATGGGCATCATCGGTGGCGCCGGCGTCGGCAAGACAGTCTTGATCATGGAACTAATCCACAATGTCGCTAAAACCGGCGAGGCGCTGAGCTTCTTTACCGGTATTGGCGAGCGTATTCGCGAAGGCCACGAGCTGTATGAAACGCTCAAAGAGCGTGACCTGCTCAAAAATACTTCGATGTTTTTTGGCCAGATGGACCAAAACCCAGCCCAGCGGGTTTTAGTAGCGCTGGCCGGTCTGACAGCCGCCGAACACGCCCGTGATAATGAGAAAAAAGACATTTTGTTCTTTGCCGATAATATGTATCGCTACGTGCAGGCCAAAAACGAACTCTCCACAATCCTAGAGCAAATCCCCAGCGAAGGCGGCTATGAGCCGACCATATTTTCCGATATTAAATCTTTCGAAGACCGCCTCAGCAGCAACGAAAATGGCTCTATCACCGCCGTCCAAACCATCTATGTGCCAGCCGATGACCTGTCTGACCCAGCCGTTCAGATGATCCAGCACGAACTGGATGGCACCATCGTCCTGTCGCGCAAAGTCGCCGAAGAAGGCATCCGCCCGGCCATCGACCTGCTGCGCACCAGCTCCTCCTTGCTTAGCCCCGACATCGTCGGTGCTTACCACTACGACCTAAGCGTCAAAGCCCAAGCTATTTTGCAAAAACACGAATCACTCAAAGGCATCATCGCCATTATTGGTGAAAACGAATTATCGCCCGACGATCGGGCTGATTTTGCCCGCGCCCGCGGCCTAATTGAATTTTTCTCGCAAAACATGTTTGTAACTGAAGCTTTAACTGGCAAAAAAGGCGCCTACGTTAATCGCAACGAAACATTAGCCGGCGTACAGGCGATTTTGGAGGGTCAGCCAAATGGCGATCACTAATCCATCGGCTATGCAGGTCAAAATCTATGCCCCGTTTAAAGTTTATTTTGACGGCCCGGCCAACAGCGTCTCGGCTGTCAACGATACCGGCCCATTTGATATTTTGCCGCGCCACAAAAACTTTATGTGCCTACTCAAGCCTGGAGAAATTAAAGTCCGCAACGCCGGTAAAGCCGATTTTACGATGCCCGTGAACCAAGCCGTTATGCACGTCAAAAGCGACAAAGTCACCGTCTTCCTGGATGTGTAGGTAGATAATATGTCCCGAAGTTATGTTATCCTAAAGCGCCACAAAACAAAAAGTCGAAACTTGCGTAATTTGGTTCTAGTTATTGCCATCGTGGGGCCACTAATGACTCTGCCGCAGATCTATCAAATTTTTTCGACGAAAAATGCCCAGGGAGTATCGCTATTAACGTGGGCTTTTTACTGTGCATCGTCAGCAGTTTGGCTGCTCTATGGAATAAAAATCAAAGATAAACCACTAATTATTGCCAGTTTTTTGTGGCTTGTAGTGGAGAGCATGGTTGTTTATGGCATTTTAATTCACTAAACTGTTACGACAATGAAAACAGTCTATGTTGGATTGTCTGGAGGTGTTGATTCCTCCGTTTCGGCCTTGCTATTAAAAGAGCAGGGCTACGACGTGGTTGGCGTTTATATGAAAAACTGGAGCCAAGACCTGCCTGGCATGAAGTGCCCCTGGAAAGAAGACTACCAAGACGCCAAACGCGTGGCCGTGCAACTGGGCATCGACTTCAAAATGTACGACTTCCAAGAACAGTACAAACAAAAAGTCGTCGACTACATGCTCGATGAATTCAAAGCTGGCCGCACACCAAACCCTGATATCATGTGCAACCAAGAAGTAAAATTCCGCTTGTTTTTGGACACAGTCCTGCAGGGCGCCGCCGATATGATCGCCACCGGCCACTATGCCAGGACTAAAGACGGCAAACTGCTGATGGCGAAGGATCAAAATAAAGACCAAACCTACTTTTTGTACCGCATAACAAAAGAAGCATTAGGCAAAACAATTTTTCCGCTTGGAGAATTTACTAAACCACAGGTTAGGACGCTCGCCAAAAAGCACAAACTAATCACAGCTGCCAAAAAGGATAGCGTCGGTATTTGTTTCGTCGGCAAAGTCAGCATCAAAGATTTCCTGAGCCAGTTCGTTAAGACTAAGCCTGGTAAAATCATCGATCAAAACAGCGTGACTTTAGGCGAGCACGAAGGAGCTATTTTTTACACCATCGGCCAACGCCACGGTTTGCAAGTCGGCGGTGGCTTACCATTTTATGTAACTGGCAAAGACATGAAGAGAAACGAAGTTTATGTAACGACAGACTTGCAGGACGAAAAACTATGGAGCAGGGAAGTAACGCTAGCTGATATCCACTGGATAAATAATGAACCCTCAGAGAAAGACAAGCTCATGGTGCGCACTCGTCACCGGGCAAAACTGATCCCGGTAAAAAAACTTGATTTATTAAGTAACCCCAAAGCTGTGGCAGAGCTTTCCGAAGAAGTTCGCGCTCTAACTCCTGGCCAATCCGCCGTCTTCTATAGCGGCGACATCTGCCTCGGCGGCGGTATAGTGGCGTAGATTAATACTGTCATAAACGGTGGCCATCAGACATACCTCGTTCTAGCTCTGCATGTGCGGCTAGCATTTTTCTAGCAGTGATAATTGAGAATCCACGGCAATGGTAAGACAATCCGACTCCACTTTCTTTTAATGTTCCGCCTATACAATCTTTTTCTATTAGGTCCAACTCATCTTTGATTGTATCTATTACAGAAGCTATTGATTCCCGACTATCCGACATCCCCGGACCGGCTAACTTCGCTGTCATCCTAGTGGCTTCGAAATCGTCTTCAGAAATGGCTTCGAGCTCTCCTGATTCAACTTGCTCTATCACATCTAGTAAGTTCAAATACCGGCCAAGCTGATGCTGACTTAAAGAACCAAGGTATCTAATATATGATTGGGACAATTGAAAGAGGGCACACTCTTCTCTACATGTTTCTGCCATATACTAACCATACAATAAATTTAGCAATTTGTTAAGAGCCCCTATCTGTTACAATTATTTAGTATGACAGCGCAAGAGATACGTAAAAAATACCTTGAGTATTTTAAAGACAGGGAACACAAAGTTATTCCGCGGGCTAGTTTGGTGCCACAGGATGACCCGACAACTTTGTTTACCGGCAGCGGCATGCAGCCGCTAGTGCCGTATTTGCTGGGAGAAAAACATCCCGCCGGAAAACGGCTGGTCGACAGCCAGACCTGTTTCCGGGCTGAAGATATGGACGAAGTAGGTGATAATCGCCACACGACTTTTTTCGAAATGCTCGGCAACTGGAGCCTGGGCGACTATTACAAAGAGGATCAGCTTGTTTGGTTCTGGGAATTTCTAACTAAGGAAATTAAGCTTGATCCGCAAAAACTGTATGTGACTTGCTTCGCGGGTGATGAAGCAACCGGTGTACCCAAAGACACCGAATCCGCTGAGATCTGGCAAAAACTCGGTGTACCAAAAGACCGAATCAGATTCTACGGCGCCGATAAAAACTGGTGGAGCCGCGAAGGGCCGCTAGGCAATATGCGCGAAGGCGAACCCGGCGGTCCAGACAGTGAGGTCTTTTATGATTTTGGCACACCTCATGACGAAAAATGGGGCTCCCACTGCCACCCCAACTGCGATTGCGGCCGCTTCCTCGAAATCGGCAATAGCGTTTTTATGACCTACAAAAAAACGGCCAAAGGTTTTGAGCCACTACCTAAGCCGAATGTCGATTTTGGCGGCGGCTTGGAGCGCATTGCCGCCGCCAGCATAAATAGTCCGGACGTTTTCCAGATCAGTCTGCTCAAACCAATAATTAGCGGGCTCGAAACGCTGAGTAGTAAAGATTATGGTCAACACCAGATGGCCATGCGTGTGATTGCCGACCACATGCGGGCAGCGGTTTGGCTGGGCGTCGATGGAGTGGTACCTAGCAACAAGGCCCAGGGATACGTTCTGCGCCGGCTGCTGCGCAGGGCCATCCGCTACGCTTTTGAACTTGGTATCGAGCAGCACCTATGCGAGGAGGTCACACCAATCATTATCAGTCTGTATGAAGCAGACTTTCCCGAAGTTAAAGACCGTAAGAAGGGGATCGTGCATAGTTTTATAAAGGAAGAAAACATTTTCCGCCAAACACTGCGGGCTGGAGTAAGGGAATTTGCAAAAATGTCGCAAAAGAAGCAAAGACTATCTGGGGAAGATATCTTTATGCTTTACGATACCTACGGTTTTCCGGCTGAACTCAGCGTTGAGGAAGCTTATCTGCAAAAAATTAAGGCCGATCCCAACTGGCGATCTGATTTTGATAAAAATATGGAAGAGCAGAAAAAACGCAGCCAAACCGCCAGCGCCGGCATGTTCAAGGGCGGCCTAGCCGACCACTCCGAAGCTGTCGTTAAGCTCCACACCACCACCCACTTAATGTATCAAGCTCTAAAAGAAGTTTTGGGCGACCATGTAGTCCAGCGCGGCAGCAACATCACCGGCGAACGGACCCGTTTTGATTTTTCCCACCCCGAAAAAGTCACCCCCGATCAGATTAAAAAAGTCGAAGACGTCGTGAACAAAAAAATCAAAGAAGATTTGCCTGTTACTTGGAAAGAGGAAAAAACCGTCGAAGCCTTTAAAAAAGGCGCCTCCGGCGCCTTTGGCGATAAATACGGCGACAAAGTCAAAGTTTATACAATTGGCGACCCGGCCAAACCTTTCAGCCGCGAAATCTGCGGCGGCCCACACGTAGAACATACCGGCGTGATTGGCTTGCCCGCACAAACTTTTCGAGGAAAAGTTTCGGCGGGCGAAGGCGGCAATGGTTCGACAGGCTCACCACAAAGAAAATTCAAAATCACCAAAGAAGAAGCCAGCTCCGCCGGCATACGCCGCATCAAAGCCATTCTCGAATAGAGTCTTTTAATATTTCTATCTGTTAAATACCCCCCATTTTCCAACATATGTCTGGATTTGGGGGTAAACTTAGTATTAAAAAAGACCCACGGTGGGCCAGTTATGTGAGAGCGGAGGGCGGCCGGTTGGCCGCCCTCGACGCTAGTTGCGAGTTATGTACTCGCGGACGTTGAAGCCTTCTTTCTCTTTCGACCGTACTCGAAGATCATCCAGCCGAGCATGAAAAGGGCCAGACCGAGCACCATGTCGATGATGCCGAGCACCCCCGCTGGCCAGAAGCCTTGCTTGTCCCACTCTCGCTGGCCCATGGCATAGAAGGCCGCGATGCCCGCGCCAGGAAAGATCCCCGGAAAGCCAATACTTCCGATCAAGATGCCGAGCAACTGCACGAGCCGGGAAGGCCGTGGCCGAGCAACCGTTTCCGGAATGACTTCCTTGGTTTGCCATTCCTCGGCTAACGTCCCTGCGTCCTCCCAGTCGCCAACGCCCCAGTCTTCGGGCTTGGGTCGCCAGCGAGGAAAGTATGATTGAGCTGCCATTTCTTCCTTTCTCGGCCTCGCGACCGGCCGTCTTTATAGAGAAATGCCTTGTTGCTTGCAGTCTTCACGCCACTTGCGTTCGCTGTCGATCGCCATGAGGATCATCGCTGGCGCAGCCAACGCAGCGACGCCCAGCAACCACAGGAATGCGGTGTGGAGTGAGATGGCTCTGACCCAGTTGGCACCGCTCCACAGCACAAGGTTGACGATCACGACAAGATCGATGAAGATGATGATCTTTCGGAACATTTTTTCCTTTCGGGCGCCTGGTACTTTTGGTTCCCAGGCTGCCTTTTTAGCGAGTAAGATTTAATCACCAAAAAGGCAACCTGGATTTAAGGCTTCACCCACCAAACTTTTTGCAAAAGTTTAGGCGGGTAAAAAATGATAAGGTGCGGCCCAACCACCTCTGTAGTTAAGCATCGATATAATAGCATAAGCCCCATTGTCTGTCAAGATTTTTAAGAGGTAAATTTCTA
>JGI1358J11329_10002925_pt1 | contig 12921 bp, 15 predicted proteins | sample Subgroupgradi54m_FD_11329 | JGI IMG/M metagenome (IMG submission 11329)
ACCGGTTATTTACCTCACCGCCCTCGAACGCCCGGATACCTACACGCTGGCAACCCTGCTCGACGACAGTCCGCTCGTCTGGCGCGAACGCGGCACCGCCGACTGGGAGCCGCGCAATTACGACAAGGTATTTCATGGTCAGGTGCCGCTGCGTCTCGCGCTGGCCAACTCCTATAATGTCTCCTCCGTGCGCCTGGGGTTAACGCTGGGCATACGCCAGGTGATGAACGGCGTTCACCGCCTCGGTGTTGAGCGTGATTTGAATGTCTACGCCTCGAGCCTGCTGGGAGCCGACGGCTTGAGCCCTTTGGAAGTCACGCAAATGTATCAAACCATCGCGAGTGGTGGATTCCGCGTGCCATTGCGCGCCATACGCGAGGTGCTGACGGCGGACGGCCAGCCGCTGCAACGCTATTCGCTTTCTGTTGAACAAGTGATCGAGCCGGGACCGGCTTATCTGATTACCAGCGCGCTTCAAGGCGTGGTGCGTGAAGGCACTGCCGACGGTCTGAACAAGTATTTGTCGCCGGATTTGCACATCGCCGGCAAGACCGGCACCACGAACGATCTGCGCGACAGCTGGTTCGCGGGTTACACCGGCGATCGTCTGGCCGTGGTGTGGATCGGGCGCGACGATAATCAGCCGATCAGCATGACCGGCGCGAGCGGTGCCATGACCGTGTGGGGTGATATGATGGCAAGTCTCGATCCCGAACCGCTCGTACCGCCTGCACCGGATAACATCGAACTGGTGTGGGTTGATTCCGCCACCGGTCGTCGCGCCGACGAGAGTTGCCAGGACGTGGTGTCATTGCCATTCATACGCGGTTCAGCTCCGGTGGAAACCGCTCCCTGCGCCACGCACGTGCAGGGTCAATCGATCAAAAACTGGTTCAAAAGGTTATTTGAATAATGAGATTTTATTTAACAGGATTATTTCTTCTGGGCGCGGTATTGATTTCGGGATGCGCCGGCATAGCGACTGATGAACCGGAATTACTGCCGGTATCGGATAACAACGCGGTAACCGTGCTGGCCGACGCTGCCCGGGCGGATGCCGCCAGTGGAAAAACCGATGCCGCCGTGGCCTCGTTCGAGCGCGCGCTGCGGATCGAACCGCGCAACCCGGCGTTGTGGCATGAGTTGGCAAAATTGCGGCTGCAGCAAGGACAGTATCTGCAGGCGGAAGGGCTGGCGGCAAAATCCAACGGCTGGGCGGGCGGCAACAAGGCGCTACGCGCCGGGAACTGGCGCATCATCGGGCAGGCACGCCTGAAGCGCGGTGACTATCCGGGCGCCCAATCTGCTTTTGACAAGGCGGCGGAACAGGTAAACTGAACATGACCGGACGTTCAGAATACTTTAACCCCGCGTTCCGTATAATTCTCCGAATATCGCTCCGGATCGTACCGATATTCGTGTTGTTATCTATTCTTGCGGGCTGTGCCGCACCGCAAGTGGAGATACTGAGCAAGACCGACAACTTTCCGCCGACGGCCAATGTCGAAATTCTGCTCGATCGTCCCGCGCGTCCGCACAAGACCTTCGCCATCCTGGAGGACAACTACGGGGGAACCCTGGAGGAAATCAACGGCCGTCTCGCGAGCAAGGCCCAGGAAATCGGGGCGGACGCCATCGTCATTGTCAGCATCAACGACAAAACCGTCACGGACTGGCTGCGAAATGATCCCTACTACAATGCACGCGGTGTGTACCGTCCGCATTACCGTCCCGTGAAGCACGTGTACCGCAGCGTGCGAGCCCGGGCGATCAAATACCTCAGATAACCGGCATGGCCTGATGACGCAGTGATACCACCATCATCCACCACGCGGATTGATTCGTTTGGGGCACTTCTCAACCTCTCCCAGGGCATCGCGATCATACTTGGCGAGTGATCGGAGAATGATTTTGTCAGGTACTGCGTGCAAGAGCCGTTTGTCAGTGGATTAGCGCCGTTTGTGCAGAAAGGCTGCCTGAGTCATTGCATCCGGGGGGTGGTATGAGGGATTCTGACGCTGGTTGGTAAATACTACATGGAGGTAAGGCATGAGCACCGATACGCTTCTTGTCATTCTGCTGGTATGGACCGTAGTGGGATTGTTCGCTGCCATGGCATTTGGCAGGTCTATCCGGGAAACCGACACGGCGCCGGATGATGAGATCCTCGCTTCTTCTACCGGTTCCATCAAATATATCCGACGTAACAAGCACAGATCGCCTGCCACACGCGCCAATAATACGGAGCGCGCGCATGAAAACGTTTCGAAACGGGCTACGGTTTGATTTCCTGCTGATTTAAACGCCTTGTTCCGGGTTCACCGGCAATGGTGAACCCGGAAGTGCGTTCTTGTTGATGTTCCACGATAATGTGATGCGCGGGCGTTTCCCAAAATAGGGATTAACGGCGTGCACCAGCTGGCTCGGAAAAATAATCATCGTGCCGGCCGTCATGCCGGGCAGAAAAGGCGCGGTCATGCAGCCATCCTGTTCCTGACAACAGTTGTGCAGGCGCGGGTCCACAAAACAGAAACGACCGCTGTGCGCATCTTCCGGTTCTTCATCGCCGGGATCGAGGCAATACACCACACTTGCCGTCGAACGCAGCTGGCTGCCCGGCATGCAGTAATCGCCTGAGCGATAGACATTGGCCCAGCTGAGATCCACCACCGCCTGATCGCACTCCAACACGCGTTTGAACAGTGACATGGCGCGCGCGTTGATCAATTCGACCTCCGGGCTGACCCACTGACCCAGGTTAAGTATCTTCGTTCCTCCCGCGCCACGAAAATGACTTTTACGCAGCCGGTGGTTCTCCTCGAACTCAAGAAGTTTGGCGACAAAGCGCGGATGATATTCCTGCGTGTCGGTAAAGGTGGTCTTGCGGATGGCAGGATCGCCGCAGATTTCCGCTTCCTGCCCCTTTGGCCAGACCTCGATCGTCTTAAAGCCAAGCTGAATGTTCTCGTCTCCCATAACGTCACTCTCATGTGCCACGTGGGTATCGAGGGTATTTTGTCATGGAACACACGGTAAGGAAATCGATTACCCGGCGCGGGTCACGTTCAGATTCACCACCGGTTCGTCTCACGGCACTTCCGCGCGTTTGCAGGCGTGCCGATGCAACAGCAACTATTGCCTGCTGAGATCCCGCAGAATGGCGACTTATGCCGTTTCGAGGGTGACGAACGCCACGGCATGATCCTGTTCATCCGCGAGACTGATGTGAGCCACGGCAACACTTCTTTCCTGTATGAACTCGCGCGCCCGTCCGTAGAACGCCAACATGGGTTTACCCTGCTCGTCATGGGTTACTTCAATGTCGTGCATTATCACACCGTTGCTGAACCCGGTGCCCATGGCCTTGACCGCGGCTTCCTTGGCGGCAAAACGACGCGCAAGAAAGTTTGCCTTGTTGGCGTTCTGATGAAATTCCAGTAACTCATTTTTCGTGAGGATTCGCTCGGCAAATCGATCGCCGAAGCGACTGAGATCATCCCGTATGCGCCCCACGCGCACGATGTCCGTGCCGATACCGTAGATCATTGCACTACTGCTTCGTTCATCAGCCGCTTCATTTCGCGCACGGCTTCCTGCATGCCGGTAAACAGGGCACGCGCGATGATGGCATGTCCGATGTTGAGATCCGAAATTCCGGGAATGGCGGCAATCGCCTGGACGTTGTGATAGTTGAGGCCGTGGCCGGCGTTCACCAGCAGTTTGCGTTCCAGTCCCTGCTGCACCGCCTGCTCGATGCGCACCAGCTCCTGCCTCCGGGCCTCGTCGGTTGCGGCATCCGCATACCGGCCGGTATGAATTTCTATTGCCGGTACACCGGTTTTGGCCGCCGCCTCGATCTGATCCGGGTCGGCATCGACGAACAGGGATACCCGCACGCCGGCATCCGCCAGCCGGACACAGCTGGCGGTGATTTTTTTGAACCCGCCGACCACGTCCAGGCCACCTTCGGTGGTCAGCTCCTGACGCCGCTCGGGAACCAGGCAGCAGTCTTGCGGGCGCAGGCGGCAGGCAAACGCCACGATATCGTCGGTCACCGCCATTTCGAGATTCATGCGGGTTTGAAGGAGATGACGCAGCATCTCGACGTCCCGGTCCTGGATATGGCGGCGATCTTCACGCAAATGCAGCGTGATGGCATCGGCACCGGCCTGCTCGGCCTCCCGGGCCGCCTGGATGGGATCGGGATAACGCGTGCCACGCGCCTGGCGCAGGGTGGCCACGTGGTCGATATTAACACCCAGCTTTATCAATGCTCGTCTCCACAATAGTTTCCAGAGCGGGTGGCGCGACAACACGACGGAACAGCTTGCGGCTGTGCAGCGGCTGGTCACCCAGGTGCCGCGCCAACGCCGCACGCATCAGCGCCTTGGCATCGCGCAAGGCGGCCGGGTCGCCTAGCGATTCCCGCATCAGGGCCAGCAGACTCGCTCCGCGTATTCGAATCCCCTCTGTCGGGCGGTTCAGCTCGGGATGTATCAAGCGCCGGGGGCCACGATCAACGGTATAATCATAAATGGCTTGCGCTTCAATGGGTGTATTGTCGGCAACATCGCGATCCAGCACCAGACCGTATCCCAGCTCGCGCAGCAGGTACTTTTCAAAAATGCGCAACACTGCCTCGTTGGTGGTGTCCCGGTGCAGACGTTGCAAGGCATCCTGGTATGCCTCGAACAGCGCATCATGGGGATCATGGCGATGCAACAAACGCAATAACACCTCGTTCATGTAAAAGCCGCAATACAATGCCTGAGCGATGAGCGCGGTATCGGGGCCATCCTGCTCGGCGCCGGTGAGTACTGCTAGCTCACCCTTTCCGCTCCAGCCGATCAGCAGACGCTGGAAAGGCTTGAGGGTGCCGCGCAAGCGACTGCTCGCGCGCCGTGCGCCCTTGGCGATCAACCCAATGCGCCCGTGATGCGCCGTGAAAACTTCAAGCAACAAACTTGTCTCGCTGTAGTCGCGGTGATGCAGTACATAGGCGGGCTGTTGGTGAATGCGCATCGATCAGTTCTCGTCAGAGTAACCCAGACTGCGCAGCAGTCTCTCGTTGTCGGACCAGCCCTCGCGAACTTTCACCCACAGATTAAGATGAACCTTCCTGGCGAACAGTTTTTGCATCGCCAGACGCGCGCGGGTTCCGACGGTCTTTAGGCGTTGGCCATCTTTTCCGATCAGGATCGGTTTCTGTCCTTCTCTCTCCACCCAGATCGTTGCCTCGACGTGCAGCGTGCCCTTGGCGCGCTTGAACTGTTCGATGCTGACAGCCGTGGCATAGGGCACTTCCTGCTGGAAGCTGCGAAATATCTGTTCGCGGACGAGCTCCGCCGCGAGAAAGCGTTCGCCGCGGTCCGTGATCTGATCCGCCGGGTACAACGGCGGCTGTTCCGGCAGATATTTGAGAATGGTTTTTTCCAGATCGTCCACATTGGTGCCGGTGCGCGCGGAAACCGGAACGATATCGGCAAACACCATCTTGCGACCCGATTGCTCCATCAGCGGCAGCAGACGGCCACGATCCTTGAGTTGGTCCAGCTTGTTGATCGCTAGGATCACCGGAACATCCTGTTTGGCCAGCAACTGCAAAGGATACTCGTCCTCCTTGGTCCATCCGCTCGCCGCAATCAGCAGGACGATGCAATCCACGCCTTGCAGGCTTGTCCCGGCGACACGGTTCAGGTGACGATTCATCATGCCTTTATTATCCGTGTGCAAACCGGGCGTATCCACATAGATTGCCTGAACGTGCCCAGTGGTCTTGATGCCCAGCAGCCGGTGGCGGGTGGTCTGGGCGCGCGCCGAGGTAATACTGATCTTCTGGCCGACCAGACAGTTCAAGAGCGTGGATTTTCCGACGTTGGGGCGCCCGGCGAGGGTCACGAGTCCGCAACGCGTGATGGAGTCAGTCATCAGCGGTGAAAAAGCAGGTCCAGGGCCCGTGCGGCGGCTTCCTGCTCGGCGTGGCGCCGGCTGCTGCCCCGACCTTGCACGGAAGTATCGAGTCCGGTTACCTGGCACTCCACCACGAAATTCTGGTTATGCGGTTCGCCGGTGATCTCCCGGACGACGTAGGTAGGCGTTGGCAGGGCGTGCTTTTGCAGATGTTCCTGCAATTGGGTTTTGGGGTCCTTGGGAACTGAATGCGGATCGAGACTTGCCAGCCGCTCGCGGTAAAGATGCAGTATCACGCGCATCACTTCGTCCACCGAACTGTCCTTGCAGATGGCACCGAACACCGCCTCGAGCGAATCCGCCAGGATCGAGTCGCGGTCGTAGCCCCCGCTTTTGAGTTCTCCTTCTCCCAAGCGCAGATAACTTCCGATCCCGATGTCGCGCGCCAGTGCCGCCAATGTGTTTTTATTGACCAGACTGGCGCGTAGCCGCGTCAGCTCGCCTTCAGACAGGGCCGGGTAACGGTTGAAGAGCTCGGAAGAAATAGTGAACCCAAGTACGCTATCGCCCAGAAATTCGAGGCGCTCATAATTTTCCGCGCCTTTACTGCGATGCGTTAAAGCCTGCTCGAGCAATTCGGGCCGCCGGAAGCTGTAGCTCAGCCGGTGGCCAAACTCAACGAGCGTCTTATTCAGAGCCACGGACCTCGACAACGTGATCGAAGCTGAGCAACGCGGAGATATTGAACGCCATCGGCACGACCGCCTCGTACTTGATGCGGATGATTTTAATTTTTCCCTTTGTCTCCACGGTCATGGCCGACAGATCGAAACTGTCGGCGCTGTCGATCTCGAGACGCTTGCGGATGGCCTCTTGAATCGCAGGAATCGTCATCGAACCGGCGTCGGGTTGGCGCGCGAGACTTTCGAGCGCGGTTCTTACCTTAAAATCGTCCATATAGGGCGAGAAAAGTTTGGCGAATAGAAAAAAGAAAAATGCCAGCGTGCCTAATACAAATAACAGGCTCCACATGGTCATGCCTGCCTGGCGTTTAGGGTTTTGCATCATGGTCTCCTTCACCATACCGGTTGAATAGCAATGTCAATTGATCGAATGGCCAATACGACCCCAGACGATACGCTGCCAGAACATCTTGCCCTGATCGGTCATGTCCCAACTGAACCAGATCAGGAACGCCTTGCCCACCAGATTCTGGTCCGGCACGAAACCCCAGTAACGACTATCGTTGCTGTGATCGCGGTTGTCACCCATGACGAAATACTGGCCTTCCGGCACCACGATCTCGGGCAACGGCATGTCCGGACGATTGGTCGTCAGGATGTCATGCTTCACGCCGTCGAGATTCTCCCTCATCCTCAGGGCTTCTCCCTGGGCATCGCTGCCCGAAGCAAAAAAGTAAGGCCGGCCATCGGCTTGGTCCATGGGCGCACCGTTGATATACAGCTTCTTATCCTTATATAGGATATGGTCGCCGGGAATGCCAACCACACGCTTGATGTAGTTGATGGAGGGGTTGCCGGGAAAGCGAAACACCATCACTTCGCCCCGCTTGGGGTGACTGGAATCCATGATCTTACTGTTGATCACGGGTAACCGCACGCCATAGGAAAACTTGTTCACCAGAATGAAGTCGCCGATATAAAGACTGGGAAGCATGGAGCCGGAAGGAATGCGGAACGGTTCTACCAGGAACGAGCGGATCAGGAACACGATCAGAATAACCGGGAAAAAGGCGCGCGCATACTCGACATAAGCCGGCTCCTGGCGTGCCCGGGCCGCTTCTTCGGTCTTCCCCGCCTGGGAAAGCGTCTTGGCCTTGCGCTCGCGGCTCTCCGCCAGCAGTAATCGATCGAGTCCCCAGATCGCGCCGGTACCGACCAGAATCAGCAGCATGATCAGTGCGAAGTCCATGGCGTTATTTCTCATCCACGCGCAGAACGGCGAGAAACGCCTCCTGCGGAATTTCCACGGTGCCCAGTTGTTTCATGCGTTTCTTTCCCTCTTTCTGTTTTTCCAGCAGTTTGCGCTTGCGCGTGGCGTCGCCGCCATAACATTTGGCCGTGACATTCTTGCGCAACGCCTTGACCGTTTCGCGCGCAATGATCTTGGAACCGATGGCCGCCTGGATGGCGACGTCGAACATTTGCCGCGGGATCAGCTCGCGCAGCTTCTTCACCAGTTCCCGGCCACGATACTGGCTATGCTCCTGATGAACAATTACCGACAGGGCGTCCACTTTATCGCCATTAATGAGCACGTCAAGCTTCACCACGTTAGCGACACGAAACTCCTGGAAGTCGTAATCGAGCGATGCGTAACCACGGCTGACTGATTTCAAGCGGTCGAAAAAATCCAGCACCACCTCGGCCAGAGGTAATTCGTAAACCAACATGGCCTGACGGCCGTGATAGGTCATGTCCTTCTGGATGCCGCGTTTCTCCACGCACAATCCGATGACATTGCCCACGTACTCCTGCGGTACAAGGATTGTGGCGCGGATGATGGGCTCGCGTATATCGACGATCTGGGATGGGTCCGGCATTTTCGCCGGATTCTCGACAAGCAGCACTTCATTCGCCGTTACCACCTCGTACACCACGGTCGGCGCGGTGGTGATGAGATTCAGTCCGTATTCGCGCTCAAGCCGCTCCTGAATGATCTCCAGATGCAGCATGCCGAGGAAGCCGCAGCGGAAACCGAATCCGAGAGCCTGCGAAGTTTCCGGCTCGTAATGCAGTGACGCATCATTGAGTTGCAGCTTCGAGAGCGCGTCGCGGAACGCTTCGTACTCGGAAGATTCGATCGGATACATACCGGCGAACACGCGCGGCTTGATTTCCTTGAAGCCGGGGAGCGGTTTGTCGGCGGGACGATCGACGTGCGTGATCGTGTCGCCGACGCGCGCGCTGCGCACGTCCTTGATGCCGGCCATGACATAGCCGACTTCGCCCGGCCCCAGCTCGGTAACGGGTTTGCGCTTGGGGGTGAAGACACCTATCTGCTCGGTTACGTAATCGCGACCGGTGGCCATGAGGCGGATCTTCTCCCGGGGTTTCAAACGCCCGTCCATGACACGCACCAGCGAAACCGTTCCGAGGTAATTGTCAAACCAGGAATCGATGATCAGCGCCTTGAGCGGTGCATTGGTGTCGCCCTTGGGCGTCGGGATATGCCGGACGATCGCCTCCAGAATTTCCGGCACACCTTCGCCGGTCTTCGCGCTCGCGCGGACGGCATCCTGGGCATGAATGCCGATGATATCCTCGATCTCCTGGATTGCCCGCTGCGGGTCGGCGGAAGGAAGATCGATCTTGTTCAGCACCGGCAGAATTTCCAGATTAAGCTCGGAGGCGGTGTAACAGTTGGCCACGGTCTGCGCCTGCACGCCCTGCGACGCATCCACCACCAGCACCGCGCCTTCGCAGGCGGTCAGCGAGCGTGACACTTCGTAGGAGAAATCGACGTGTCCCGGCGTGTCGATCATGTTCAGGCGATACGTCTGGCCGTCGCGCGCCAGGTAGTCGAGCGCAACGCTTTGGGCCTTGATGGTGATGCCGCGTTCGCGTTCGAGGTCCATCGAGTCCAGCACCTGTTCCTGCATCTCGCGCGCCTCCAGCCCTCCGCAGACCTGGATGAAGCGGTCCGCGAGCGTGGATTTGCCGTGGTCGATGTGCGCGATGATCGAGAAATTCCGGATCAGTTCCTGGTTCCAGCTGCTCATGTATATTGCGATGCTCCCGCCGAAATGGCGCCGGCGGAAACCGCCTGTGTCGTGGATACGAAAAAGGCGCCCGAGGCGCCTGGTTTCCTGGTCTCTGTCAAATAGGCTTCAGGGCCGTGGTCGGTTCACATCTGCCCAGCGATGCGTAGCATACCTTATTTCAGGGACAGCATAAATGAGGGATAAAAGCTAACCAGCGGGATTCAGCGCCAGAAACAGCGTCACCATGCCACGTCGCACCCGCAGCACCACGGGTCGATTTGGAGGAGCGTGTTCGAGCAGACGATGGAAGGTGGCTACCTCGCTGACATGTTTGCCATCCACTTCCAGGATGACATCCCCAGGGCGCAAACCGGCGTCGCGCGCCTGGCCATCCTCGACACCGACAACGCTGATGCCATTATCGATCTCGAGATTTTTCCGCTGCGATACCGATATTTCGCTCAACGCAAGGCCGTATCGCGAATGCTTTGCGACGATATCGCGACGGGGTGCCGGCTTGGCAGCGATTTCTTCCTTGAGTTCTCCGACAATCACCACAACGTTTCTTGCCCCCCCGTCGCGTCGGAATACATTAAGACGCGCATAGGTGCCGGGCATCGTGAGGCCCACCTGTGGCGGCAGATCCGTGGACCGGTCAATCGCGCGACCTTCGTACGCCAGCACGATATCGCCCGTGCGCAGATCGGATTTTGCCGCCGGACTGTTGGGGAGTATGTCGGCAATCAACGCGCCGCGCGGCTGGTTCAGGCCATAGGCGCTGGCGAGCGCACGCGATACCTCCTGCAGACTCACCCCGAGCCAACCGCGTCGCACCCGGCCTTCGCTTTTAAGTTGCGCGCCAATCGTGATGGCGGCATCGATCGGAATGGCGAACGACACCCCCATGAAACCGCCGGTGCCACTGTAGATCTGCGAATTAACGCCAACCACTTCGCCTTTGAGATTGAACAACGGCCCGCCTGAGTTGCCGGGGTTGATGGGCACATCCGTCTGGATGAACGAAACATAATTTTCGTTCGGTAACGTCCGGCCTTTGGCGGAGACAATGCCGGCCGTCGCGGAACTGTCGAAACCGAAAGGCGAGCCGATGGCCAACACCCACTCGCCTACCTGAAGTTTATTCGCGTCGCCAATGACCACCGCGGGTAGCGCAGACGCTTCGATCTTGAGCAAGGCCACATCACTGCGGCGGTCCGCTCCCACCAGACGCGCGCTGAGTTCGCGCCGGTCGGCCAGTCGCACCTGGATTTCCCGCGCATTCTCGATCACATGCGCGCAGGTCAGAATGTATCCATCGGGAGAGATGATGAAACCCGACCCCAGCGAACTCTCCTCCGCTTGATCGGGGTTTTCATCAAAGTTACGTGGCGCGAAATGACGGGAGGATTTTTCATCCGTTGCCGCCGATGGCGGAAAACCGGCACGGATGGGGTCCCGCGTGACACTGAGGTTAACGACGGCCATGCCATGCCGGACGACGAGCCGGCTGAAATCCGGAAGCTCGCGTGGCGCCGCTTGCACCGTCAGCGAAAAAAACAGCGGAAAGAAAAGACAGTATCCGTGCCGACGCATCACAGCCGCGAAGCTCACTGTGCCGGCGCCACCGATCCGCCAATGAAGGCAACGGTGGCGGCCGGTACTTCGCCCACCGTCGTAATCTGATAATCGCCCGACTGGGCGCTCATCGCGTGCACGGCGCCCATGCGGCTCGGTCCCTGCATGAAAGGTTTTACGCCCTTTTCCTGTTTCTCGATGAACACCGACACCATGGCCAACCCGTCCGTGTAAACGAGATGTTCAACGGGTTGCTTGCGCATCGGCAGGCGGCGCGTCATGTGCGCGGAGAGCCGGAAACCCCGGGGCAATTGCGCGGCGGCCCAGCCGGGTTTTTCGGAGACGTTCCGGGCGCCGCTGTCTTCCCGGTACCAGGTCATGCTTTTGCCGGTCATGCCGGGCGCGAGCGCGGCGGCGGGAATTTTTATGCCGATGTTGATCTGCGTGAACATGAACTGCTCGAGGACGGTGCCTTGCGTGTCAAGCAGGTCGGCTTTGAGCAACAGGCCGGTATCGGCATCCGCCCATAAATGATAGCCGTAGCGATACTGATCGACCGGCTTGACGATCACGAGCTGCGCCACGCGGCCGGTGATGCGCTCGGTGTTGCCCAGTTTCAGGACGTAATACTCGTCCAGATCCTGCAGACGCTCGGGAAGAATCGCGGGAAAACCTTTTCCCTCCGCCTTGCGGTATTCGACCATGACCGAATTTTTATCCGGCCAGTAGCAGCGGACTTCGTTCGCGTCACGGACGATTTCACGCGGCGCGCCGTTCAACGACACAAGCCGTTCGCGTGACGAATTGTTCTCCACTTTGTGGAATATCTGCATGGCCTCGAGCTGCGCGTCATGCTGGTACACGAAAATTCCTTCGTACTCGAGTTCGCGCGCCGCATGATTGATTTTCATCAGCCACTCGTGCGCGGCATCCGCCGCGATTGCGGAGGAACAGACGAACAAGCCGAGGAAAATGAAGGCAGGACGAACCGGAAAGCGTGAAATCATTTATTGTTATCGTAGCTGACAATCCGAACGTACGGCATCATACCGCCGAGGCCGGAGGTCGAGGCAAACTCGTCATGTTCGACCAGGTAGGCGTTGAGCGCGCTTTCAGTCTCCGGTTCCTTCATGTCCCAGCGCGTGGTGCCGGAGCGGATGAAGTTTTGCGGCGCCGGATTGTTGGCGGCCAACGCCGGTAATGGCGCCGGGGCCGGCTGATGAACCCACTGCACGCCGGTAATGGCAATCGCCGCAACCGAAGCCGCGATCGCCAGCGTCCCAAGAAAACGGGTGACCCGATGGCGCCGGAATGAAACAGCGGTGGACGGTTCGGCTTCGATGCGTCTCGCGACCTGCTCGGCCGCATCCTGCGCGACAACGACATCCACATCCTGGTGCAGCGCCGCACGCAGGAGATGATAGCGCTCCCATGTGCGGCGGAGCGCGACATCGCCCTCGAGCGCGGTGAATACGCGGCGCTCTTCCAGCTCATCGAGCTGGTTGTCGACCAGCGCCGACAGTTTCTCTTTCATGTGTTCATCGTTCATATGGCACTACCTTTCCAGCAATGGCCGCAGTTCCTGATCGATGGCCTCGCGCGCGCGGAAGATGCGCGAGCGCACGGTACCGATCGGACAATCCATGACTTCGGCGATTTCCTCGTAACTCATGCCCTCGATCTCGCGCAGCGTGATGGCCGTGCGCAGATCC
>JGI1358J11329_10002935_pt1 | contig 12889 bp, 12 predicted proteins | sample Subgroupgradi54m_FD_11329 | JGI IMG/M metagenome (IMG submission 11329)
CTAATTCAACTCTGATATTTGCTACTGGTTGGCACAAGAATCTATTAAAGAAATATTATTTTACCAAAAATCCAGGATTATCAATTTCTGCAGCAAAATATTTAGTAAAAAAGAAGATCAGTTTGGTTGGAATAGATTCACCAAGTATTGATTTGGGTTTGGATTCAAGATTTTTAGCTCATCATCAACTTTTAAACAATGGTATCTTAATTTTAGAAAATTTGTGTAACTTGGAAAAAATTTTAGGAGTACATTTTAAGCTAGTTGTTTTGCCTCTAAAGCTGAAAGGAGCTACGGGATCGCCAGTGCGTGCAATTGCTCTTTAGAAAACAAATTGGAATCTATTTCGTTTATAATTTTCTGCTAATTTTCCAATTATAGGGATTTTGTTTCCACAAAACTTGCAGTTGTTGTTCTCGTCCATATTCCAACCTTGAATATCAAAACCATATCTTTTGACTACTATATTGTTACATTGTGAACAGTATGTATGTTCTAGTGGATGACCTGGGACATTTCCAAGATATACGTATGTGAGTCCTTCTTTTTTAGCAATTTCATAATGTTTCTCAAGTGTCCTGATTGGTGTTGATTCAAACTCCATCATTTTGTAGTCTGGATGGAATCGTAAGAAATGAATGGGCATTTCAGGTCCAAATTCATCATAAATGAACTTGCAAAGCTTACTTGCATACTCTAAATTGTCACCAACTTTTGGAACTATTAAATCAGTTATTTCTACATGAATCTTGGTTTTATCTCTAATTTCTTTTAGAGTATCAAAGATTGGTTTTGGATCAGGAACTCCAATGTATTTTCTAGTGAAATCAGGTTCAGCGTTCCCCTTAAAGTCAACAGTGATACAATCAAGAAATTCATCCATCATCTTTACTGTTTGTGGTGTATCATAACCGTTTGAGACAAAAATATTGAAAAGACCTTTTTTCCTTGCAATAACTCCACAATCACGTGCAAACTCGATGAAGATCGACGGTTGGTTATAGGTATAAGCTATCCCTTCAGCACCATATCTTATAGCTTGATCTACTACCTCTTCAGGTGTCATCTCAGTGCCTTCTGTCTTTCTTCGCTGACTGATATCATAGTTTTGGCAATATTTACACAACCAATTACAGCCAGTAGTAGCTATTGAATAGATACTAGTACCAGGTCTGTAATGAGTAACTGGTTTTTTTTCGATAGGATCTATATGACTAGTAATTACTTTACCATAAACAAATAACTCGAGTTTTCCGCCTTTGTTTCCTCTAATACCACAAAGACCAATCTGTCCACTACCAATTTCACAATATCTAGCACATGCTGTACAACGAACCTTATCGTTTGGTAACTTTTCATAAAGGATGGCTTCTTTGGTCGTCATTAATTATTACTTAAATTATCATATAAGCTTATGATGTTACGGCGTGCATCGAAGTTTTTTCTGGTCTTACCTTTTTGATTGCATTAATCAAGTCTTCTTGTGTAATCTTGATGGATTTGACTGATTTTTCATTATTGTTTACGTATCGTTTTATTGCAGTCATTGCTGCTCTATTACAGACACCATCAATATCTGCTCCACTAAATCCCTCTGTCATTTCCACAAGTTTTGTCAAGTTCACGTCTTCTGCTAGAGGTTTTTTCTTGGTATGAATCTTAAAGATGCTTTCGCGTCCTTTTGAATCAGGTAATGGTACTTCAATTATTCTATCAAATCTTCCTGGTCTCAATAAGGCAGAATCTACAATGTCTACTCTGTTGGTAGCACCAATTACTAGTACGTTATGTAGTTCTTCAAGACCATCGATTTCTGTTAGAATTTGTGAAACCACTCTTTCGGTAACATGTGAATCTGAACTTCCAGAACTCCTGGCAGGAGCTATTGCATCTATCTCATCTAAGAATATGATGCATGGAGCTGCCTGTCTTGCTTTTCTGAAAACTTCACGTACCCCTTTTTCGGATTCTCCTACCCACTTTGATAAAAGCTCTGGACCTTTTATGCTGATAAAGTTAGACTCGGTGGTATGTGCAACAGCTTTTGCAATCAATGTTTTTCCTGTACCTGGCGGACCATGTAATAAAATTCCTTTTGGAGGAGTAACTCCAGTATGCTCAAATGCTTCTTTATGTTTTAATGGCCATTCAACAGATTCGAGTAATTCTTCTTTAAGTGATTCTAATCCTCCAACATCATCCCATGTTACGTTTGGAATTTGGACCAATACTTCTCTTAATGCAGATGGTCTTACTTCTTTTAGTGCATTCTTAAAGTCTTCATCAGTAATCACAATTTTTTGTAAAATTTTAGCTGGAATTTTTTCTTCCTCTAGATCTAATTCCGGCAAGATTCTTCGTAATGATCTCATGGCTGCTTCTTTTGCAAGAATTTCTAAATCAGCACCAACGAACCCATGTGTTACTTTTGCAATTTGATCTAGGTTGACTTTATCATTAAGAGGCATGCCACGTGTATGAATGTCTAAGATTTCTTTTCGGCCCTCTTCGTCTGGTATTCCAATCTCAATTTCGCGATCAAATCTTCCTGGTCTTCTTATTGCAGGATCAAGTGAATCAGGTCTATTGGTTGCTGCAATTACTACAACCTTGCCTCTGGATTTCATACCATCCATCAAAGTCAATAATTGTGAAACTACTCTTTTTTCTACTTCACCAGTAACCTCTTCTCTTTTTGGTGCTATTGAATCAATTTCATCGATGAATATTATGCTTGGAGCGCCCCCTTCGGCTTGCTTGAAAATTTCACGTAATCGTTCCTCACTTTCGCCATAGTATTTTCCAAAAATTTCTGGACCGCTAAGAGAAATAAAATGAGAGTTAGTTTCTCCAGCCACTGCTTTTGCTAAAAGTGTCTTTCCCGTACCAGTAGGACCATACAATAGTACTCCTTTTGGTGCCTCCACCCCTAATTTTTCGAATAATTCAGGATGTCTCATTGGAAGCTCTACCATTTCACGTATCTTTTGAACTTCTTTCTTTAATCCTCCTAAATCGTCATAAGTAATTCTAGGAATAGATTGATCTATTGCTTTAGTCATACTACCTAACTTGAATTTAGTGTGTTCGGTTATTATGACAGGCTTGGAGGGTGGAGTAGTGCTTGTTACAATTAATTGAGTTTTTCCGCCAAGATGTGTTGTTACAATAAGTGTATCTCCATTTGTTAAAACATGACCGTCATAATTTGTTTGCATGTATTCTTGTAATCCTTCCTCGCTTAGTTTTTCAATTGGAGAAAGAACTATTTGTTCTGCTTCCTTTGCATCTACTTTTTTGATTGATACTTTGTCATTTATGCCAGCACCAATGTTGTGTCGTGTTAATCCATCAATCTTTATAATTCCAGTACCATAATCTTCTGGAGAACCAGCCCATAACTTTATGTGGCTTTTTCTATTGCCTATAATTTCCAAAATTTGTCCTGTTTCCCAGTTGTTGTCCTCAACTATTTTTGGATCTACTAGGGCAATACCTTTGCCTACATGACGTTGTGAAATTTCTGCTATTTTTAAAATTATTTCGCTCATAACTTAATCACCATAAAAAATAGAGGGATTTAATCAACCTCTACAGTTTTTCCTTTTGATTTTTCGTCTTCTTTTAGTTTGAACCTTACTTCAAGAATTCCATTGGCGTATGTTGCCTTTACAGAATCTTCATCTACCTTATGTCTTATTGGTACTTTAGCATGGTACCTTTTATCACCATATTCTGCATCAAGATTTACTGTGCGTCCTTCGACTATGATCTTGATGTCTTTCTTTTCTACACCAGGCATTTCAGCTACAAGTTTTAGAACCTTTTCTTTATCGTCAACTAGAACATCAACAAAAGGTTCCCTGACATCAGATGTAGGTAGAAGTGCAGGTTTTACATTTCCATATTCTTTTACAACTGGTTTACCATCTGGCCCAATTGTCATGGTATAACCATAATAATATGGACCATAGGTCTGGAGGTTGGTTGAATCCTTGAACTCTTCGAAAATGTCATCTACATCCATGAATGGCCTAGACATTCTTCGGAAGATGTTGTCAAATTCGTCATTTAGGAACATGTCATAATCACTTATACTTTGTAATATACCTTACATTATATATATTTTTTGTTAATATATATATGATTCTTACATAAGACTATTATATATGACAGTTGATATTATCTTTGTTTGAAGACTACAACTGTTTCGGTACCAGATGCTGTACGAGATATTATCACTAGAAACCGTTCAATTTATGATTGTATAAAGATGGATTTGATAAATTACACAGCACTTGCCGTAAAAATCCAAAAGGATGTCGAAACCCAAGTTGGTGGACCCATAAACTTGAACACCATTGTTGTTGCAATTAAAAGATATGCAGATTCATTTGAGAAAAAAGAGGAGATTCAGCAAGAGCCAGTTTTAAAAAATGCTAGACTTTCACTAACAGATGGAATTGTAGATATTAAATTTTCAACGGAAGAATTTGGAATAAATGATACCGCAACCTTAATGGATAAATTTACACAGATAGATCCAGATTACGAGTTCTTTAGATTTACAGATTCGTTTAGAGTCTTAACTGAAGATATACTAGATGTAAGGAAGCTTTTGGAATCATTACCCCTTCAAAAAAACACATTTCAAACAGGATTAGCAAAGATAAGCATACGTGTTCCAGAAGTTCAGGGTGGTTCCGATATAGTTTCATACGTGTCTGAAATCCTTCATAACAATGGAATAGAACTTGTAAATGCCTATTTTGGCCAAGATGAGATTGTTATTGTGTTGCGGGAAAAAGACGCTGCTAGAGCCTATGAAATTTTGCGTTCTGAAATTTCACGATAGAATCTAATTATATCTATCTAAATTTCAAACATTGAAAAGCTAAGGAAGATTTTCTAAACGCCAAGAGATTCTGGTTTTGAAATTTCTAAAAAGACCTTATCCCCTACCGAAAGTCCAAGTTCTTTGTATTCATGCATATCTAGTTTCATCGAGGTAATTCCCCCTGCTTGTCCAAATGCCCCACCGGACATCATTTTGTTTAGTCCTTTTACCATATCATCCATATTTGAAAAACCCATGACATTTGAGCCAAAAGGGGACATGGACTGATTTTGTTCTCTAAAATCCTTAGGAGTTGAGAGAGAAATTACCACATATGGAGCACCGTCAGGTGCTGCGTCAATACGAACTACTATGTACTCTTTCTTCATACCGTATTATCAGATTTTATGATATTTTACTGTTCGCCTTAGTATTTTTGTTTTAATGTTTGAGGGCTCTTGATAACCATTCCTATAGGATATAACCGGCAAACTGTGTTCAAGTATAAATGGCTGAAGAAAAGAAAAGAATTTTGATTCTAGGAGGAGGATTTGCGGGAGTCGAATGTATGCGGAAACTAGAATCCTATTTTATGCATGATGATAACATCGAGATAGTTTTGGTAAGCGAGGATAATTTTCTTCTATTTACCCCAATGCTGCCTCAAGTAGCATCTGGAATGATCGAGACAAGGCATATTGTAATACCAATTAGGACTCTGTGTAAGAAAACAAAATTTTATGAAGCTCAAATCAAAAACATCGATCCCTATGGAAAGGTTGTAACTCTTACTGGAACTAACGAGCGACGCGGAATTTCCATACATTATGACTTTCTTGTTCTTGCATTAGGAAGTCAAACAAACTTTTTTGGAATTGAGAAAATGGAGGAAAGAGCATATTCAATGAAGACTCTAAACGACGCAGTAGTTTTGCGAAACAGAATAATAGATATGTTAGAACAAGCAGAGAATGAAAACAATCCGATTCTTAAGAAAAGTTTACTTACCTTTGTAATAGTTGGAGCTGGATTTGCTGGAATTGAGACAGCTGGTGAATTAAATGACTTTGTACTAGATGCAAAAAAATACTATCCACATATAAAAAAAGAAGACATTAGAGTCGTTGTTTTAGAAGCACTTTCTTTTATCTTACCAGGCTTTAATGAGAAACTAGCTAGCTTTACACTAGAAAAACTAATGCAACATGGAATAGAAGTTAAACTGAGCAAGAAACTTTCAAGCTTTTCTGGTTCTGAAGTGATAATTGAAGATGTATCTGAATCAAATAAAAATTCAACAAATCAACCTGTTATTGGATCAATACTTACAAGAACTTTGATTTGGACTGCTGGTGTAACTCCAGTTGATATAATAAAAAAATCCGTCTTTAAGACAAATAGGGGTGGAATTGTTGTAAATGAGTTTTTAGAAACCCCAGATTTTCCCGAAGTTTTTGCCATAGGAGATTGTTGTTATTTAGTAAATCCACAAACCAATAAACCATATCCTCCTACTGCACAAAGTGCTGAAGCTGGAGCAAAAACTGTTGCATATAATTTACAAGCTCTGATAAAAAATAAACAAAAAAAGAAATTTGAATTTTCTTCAAGAGGTCAAATGGCAATAATAGGAAAGAGATCAGCTATTGCCACCATTTTTGGGTTACATTTGCATGGTTTTATCGCATGGTGGATTTGGAGAACAGTTTATCTTTCTAAAATACCAAGGCTTGACAAACGAGTAAGAATTTTTCTTGATTGGACCATAGATTCGTTCTTTGACAGAGATATATCCAGGTTGAAAATCTTTACACGAGAAGTACCTGTAGAATTCAAGGAGCTTGATGAGGTTGATGATGTTTGGTAAAAATAGTAAATTCTCTCATGAAGGATTTTGTGATGTTTTTTTAAGAAACTTTTTTCTTTTAACTAGAATTATAACAGCTACACCTATTGCAATTACTATACCAATACCAATTTCGAGTGAAAAGTTAGTTGATGATTCATTTGTTTTATTTGAAAGTATTTGAAAAGAATTCAAGACGTTATCAAAACTTTGCAAACTATCATCGAAATGCTTTTCTTGGTTTGCATAGGTAATGGTGTAGAATCTTCCATTTGCGTCAATAACTGCTTCCTTAAATTTTACTATGAAACTTTGATTTTGAGACAAAAATTCACCTCTTGCTTCTGAAATTTTTGCATCATAACCATTGATTTTCTTGGTTTCATTAGATAAGAAAACCAATTTGCCAGCATCAACTACGGGTTGAAGTTGTGTTTTTTTATCTTTAACATATTCTTCAAGTGAGGTTCCATTAGAATTTTCAACAGAAACTGAGATAACTGATACAAATCCTTCTAGTTTTGGGGCAATCATTGCAACATCAGGAGCATTTGGTTGTGTTTTTTTTAACTCTTGTATTGTCCAGTCATCTGGTGGACGGATAGAAAACCCCAATAACTGATTAGCATAATTTTCTTTTTCATCTAATGTAGAATTTGAGTTGGAGCTTGCAAATATTTGAGGCATCATACTTGCCAAAATGAGAAAACAAATACCTTGTGCAAGTATCTTAAAACGCAACAACTGAATGCTTTTAGCTCTCTAATAAAAGCCAATTGTAAAATTCAAAGATTTTGTAGAATATATTACGACATTGAAAAAACTAAGACGTGGGAGAAGTTTATGCGATAGGAGTAGGCCCGGGATCTCCTCGGTACATCACTGATGTTGTTAAAGAAATAATATTATATTCTGATGTTGTGGTTGGCTACAAATACACACTTGAAACAATTGAGAGACTTTTGGTGAATAAAGAAGTATATGAAATAACCATGCAAAATCAGGAAGGAGTCTACCAGAAAATTGCAAAAACATTGGGGGAAAAGACCTTAGTTGTTCCATTTACGGGAGATGTGAATTTTTCGGAATCTGAAGTTATAGACAGGTTAATTGAGATTTTTGGAAATGTGCAGATAATCCCTGGCATTAGTTCTATTCAAGTTGCTGCATCAAAAGCAAAAGTACCTCTTGATAAAAGCAAAGTAATTACTATGCACGTAACTACAAGTATTGAAGAAAAAAAGATTGAACTGCAAAAGGCGTTATTAGATGGGTATAGTGTGGTGCTCGTACCAAGACCTTGGCCCAAAGATCCTTCAAAAAATTTTATGCAATCTGAGATTGCTTTCTATTTGAAAGATCATGGATTTGATACCTCAAAAATGAAAGTTCATGTTTTTGAATTTTTGACTACAGAAAAAGAAACTTCGTTTGTTGGTACAGTTAAAGATCTGGAAGGAAAACAGTTTTCAGATCTTTCAGTAATGGTTTTTGATCAAACAAAACTCGAATCATATATTAATTTCAAGTGAAATAATTTTGTTTTTGATTTAATTTAGTGAAGACCGGGATTATGAGATGGTGCACTTATTGTATGTGAAGATGAGGATGGAATTGAAACTATAAGTGCATTCATCCAAGGATATGATGGATCATAATATCTTATGATGCCTACATCATTTATTGTAAATTGGAACGTTTGCCCTGATGCAATAATACCACTGTCCATTTTTCCATCTGGTGTGAAAGGATTCTGTGGTTTTTGTGTACTTGTTCCACTAAGAATTCTATGTGGTACAGAGTCGTTGTTTGTCCATGCAATAGTAGTGCCAGGAACAATTTGTAGAGTAGATGGTACAAAATAACGATTATAGTAAAATTGGTTTTGTTGTGAGGCGCCGCCTTGGGATAAAGATGAACCTGGCTCTATGCTTACTTGAATGGGTTTAGTTTGTGCTGATGTTTGTGAAATTGATGATATTACACCATTAATCCATGAATATGATGGATCATAAAATAATGTAGTGCCTGTACCACTTATTGTAAGTTGGAATGTTTGTCCTGGTACAATAACACCACTGTCAATTTTTCCATCTGATTGATATGATGGGGTATTGGATTGTTGTGTAGCTGAACCTTTTTGTCCTGTTGTTGTTGTTGATAAATATCCACTAAGAATTCTATGTGGTACAGAGTCGTTGTTTGTCCATACAACAGCGGAACCCGGTGTCACTTGTACAGAAGATGGGGAAAGGAATTGTCCAGTCTTAAAGTTAGAAGCTCCTTGCAGTATTGAAATTTGAGCGGTCTTCACTTGTGTCGGTGGAGTTTGTGTTGGAGTCTGTGTCGGTGGAGGAGTAATACTAGAACCCGTTGTGGAAGCTATTTTTGCACCATAAATGACTTTCAAAGATTCAGTTGTACTAGTTATCTTTCCTGTAAAGTAATAAACTGAGCCGTCTTGGTTGTTTCCAACCAGCCTTCCAAATAAGTTAAGATGAATTGTGTCACCGTTTGAATTTTGGGCATCACCTGCAACCGCTAGAAACATTCCGTCACGCAATAATGTGGAAGCCCAAATTCCAGAATTAAGATAGTTGTTGCCAGAAATAGAGACTAGGGCATTTCCCAATGTTATTGGTGTGTTACCATTACTGGAACTCCCTGTTGAAAACTGTAGATCAATTTCAGAATTTTGGATGGTTTGTGTTCCTGCTAAAAAACCAGTTGCTTGTAATAGGTATTTGTTATCAGATACAAGTTGTGAATAGGCATGTGGTAATGAGATTGAAAGTAATATTCCTGTAATTGAGATTAATAAAATTAATCCAAGTTTCATTATTGAATTAAAGTTTAAAGTCGTATTTAATTAATAGGTATAATTTATCAACACAATTAGGCAATTCCTGGCTGCTTGTCCTTCCGAGCCAGACCGTCCATGTAGTTCATTTGTTGTTCCATGAATTTTTTCCTTTTTTCTTCTTCATCCAAGTCTTTCATATCTAATGGTTTTATTTTTAATAATTCTAAAAGCTTGACAAGGATCATCTGAGCTGCTTTTGGTTGGATGATATTTGGATTATCTATTTCCATTAAAATACAGATACTATCCAGATTTTTTTCTTTTGCAATGCCAAGAACTAACCCGTTAAAGCCAGTTATCTGTCCCTTACCACTTAGCAGTCCAATCTTTTGTTTTTTTAGTAAATTAACAAGGTCGATAGATGATGCAACACCAAATAATTTTGGTTTGACAGGATTTGGGGGTCTTAAAGCGGCTCCAATTGAATATATTGTTTTAACATTTAGTTTTTTTGCCATGTTAACTACTTCATAGCATAACTCATACAATCTTCTTGGATCTGATGGATTAAATTCTCCTGAAAAAATTACAAGGTTTTCCTTTTTGCAATAATGAAATTTGTAGCTTGATTGGTTGTATGTTATCATACCTTTTTCATAAGATACGGCGGGAGGCCAGAATGCATGGATCTCAGCAAAAAGTTTTGCTTTTAGATTTTTTACAAGAAAATCCACACCTATTCCTGCCACATTGCCCATGTCTGGGAGGGCGGCAATCATGTTTGGTTTTTTTAATTTTGGAAGAGTGTGGATTTTTAGGCCAAGCATTATTGTGTTGTATTTTATGTTAAAATAAAAACGAATCTAAGATGTTAGATGAACGCTAGATCCGAATTGTTGTATCATGGCATATTCAATAAATCCTCCTGCAAGTAGGAGGACAATTACAATTCCTATTTCAATAATGGTTGGTCTTATTTCTTGTTTTATTGGATTTTTTTTAATTATGACCCAGATGAGAATGAAACTTCTTGACATCCCTATAGAATAAGCTGCTAGCTCCATTACACCAAACGGAGATGCCACTAGAACTGCTATTGGAGGTATCTTGGCAAGAATTGGAGTTGTTGATGCAAGGGCGCTAAAGGCAAGACCAGTTGAAGCTGACGCAAATAAGCCCCAGACAACACCAAAACCTGGAATAAACATTGGTAACCCAATTGAACTATTGTGTTCAAATATTCCGATTGCGTTGATTCCTTTCACTGCCGTTTGAAATTCTTTGAGAAATGTTTTAGAATCTTCGTTTGATATTTTGATTTGAGCACCTATGGAAAATGATGTCATAAAAATGCCAGCGAAAATGAAACCAACTAAAATTCTTTTTTTCCTTAACATGTTTTAGATTAAGATGAACTATATTTGAGGCTGATGGTTTGAAACAGATTTAACTAAAAGTACTATTATGAGTCTTTGATGAAAGAAGATGTCTCATCTGCATTGACTTATGCGTTAAGTAGGGGGTTTCAGATTCATCCTGATGCATTTAAAATCCTTGAAAAAATAGATGTAAAGGAGCTTGAAAAAATAATCAGGCAGGTAGTAAGGGAAAAAGCAAAACAAAATCTTTTTTTGATAAATCAGAATGATTTAAAAATGTTTGTTGACTCGGAAATTGATGAGAGTCTAGAAAATCATCATGTAATTTTATCAGATCCTACAAAAAAAATAACATCTGCAGAAGGAATTGATGGTTTTAGTGCACTTTTTGTAAATCGATATTCAAAATTATTAAAAATAATCTTACAGAGGTCTCAATCTAAAAAACTAATTCCCATTGACACTGTCAAGAGTGGAAAAATAAAAGAAGAGGTCTATGTGGCTGGGCTTTTAATGGATAGAAAAATAGAACGAGATGTAACAAAGCTTGTTGTAGATGACCCTACAGGTTCCCTTGAGATGTTAGTATTCAATAAAGAACTGCAAGAGACAGCAAACTCCCTTTTAATAGACCAGTTTGTAATGCTTATAATCACTCCGGGAAAAAATGGAGGTTTTATCGTAAAAGATTTGGTTGTACCAGATGTTCCAGACCGTGTCACAAATCGTTCAAAAACTGAGATCTATGCTGTTTTGATTTCTGACTTGCATGTGGGAAGTAAGTATTTCATGGAAAGAGAGTTTACAGAGTTTGTCGAGTGGCTTTCTAGCCCAGATCCAATAGCAAGAAAAGTTCGTTTCGTTCTTGTTGGCGGTGATATTATAGATGGTATTGGTATTTTCCCAAACCAAGACAAGGAATTACTTTTAGTTGATGTCAATGAGCAGATGTTAAAAGCAGCTCAGTTACTTGATAAAATTCCAAAACACATCAAAGTGTTCATAATTCCTGGAAATCATGATCCTGGTCGTCGAGCACTACCACAACCTGCAATTCCAGAAAAGCATAATCTAAGTTTGTGGAATAGGGAAAATTTTTTCATGTTAGGTAATCCTTCTATGATAGAGCTAAATGGTGTGAAGATTTTGATGTTTCATGGACAAAGCTTAGATGATGTTGTTGGGACCACTCCTGGCCTAAGTTACATGCAACCTGCAAAAGCAATGCGGGTTTTACTAAAAGCAAGACACCTCAGTCCTGTTTACGGAAAACGAACCCCGATTGCACCTGAGGTAGAAGACATGATGGTAATAAACGATGTTCCTGACATTTTTCATTCAGGGCATATTCATGTTGTTGATCTGGACATGTACAAGGGCACACTTATTGTAAACTCTGGAGCTTGGCAAACACAAACAGGGTATCAGACAAGTGTTGGAATAACCCCCACACCTGGAATTGCAGTGATTGTAAATTTAGCTACAATGAAGGTTTTTACAAAAGACTTTACTGAAAAAACTTGAAATTTTAATTTTTATAAAAGGTCTTCAAGTGCCAAGTCTTCTTTAAATGCTTTTTTTACCATTTCAGGGTGTAGTGTTAGGCTGAATTTTTTTGTTCTTCCATGCATTCCTTGATGAATGATTTTACCTGAAATTAGGCCAGTCATCTCTATTTCACTAAGGATTTGGGTGATACGTCTTTGAGTAAGCTCTTTTTGCCTAACGGTCTTGCACAAGTTTTTGTAAGATTGGTAAATTTCTCCTGTTGTTGTTCCATTTGCTTTCATTACAGCCAAGATTAGCAGTTTTTCATGAAGTGGGTAAGAATTGAGCGCCGTAGTCTCCTTGTCTTCTTCCATTTTTAGTGAAGCTTTTCTGATATGCTCTTCTTTAATGAGGTCTGCTTGTTCACGTTCTGCAATTTCTCCAGCCACACGTAATAGATCAATGGCTCTTCTTGCGTCTCCATGCTCTTGGCCTGCCATTGCAGAACAGAGGTTTATTGCAGCTTGTTCAATGGT
>JGI1358J11329_10002936_pt1 | contig 12885 bp, 15 predicted proteins | sample Subgroupgradi54m_FD_11329 | JGI IMG/M metagenome (IMG submission 11329)
CCGGCCGATCTCAATGGCGGCCTTGATCTGGGCGGTCTTGGCCTGTCCCAAACCCTTGAATTCCTGCCAACAGCGGCCATCGGCATAGCTCATGGCGCGAAAAGAGCCGAAACGCTCCAGAATGCGGCGCGCCAGGTCAACGGCGCTTTGGCCTTTGATGCCGGTACGCAGCAGGATGGCTAAGAGTTCGGCATTGCTTAGGGCCTTTTCGCCATGCTTGAGCAATTTTTCCCGCGGACGGTCGTCAACGGGCCATTGGGCGATGGAATTATTTCTCATGACCATCCACAACAAAACCCACCTTTGTCCTCTTGTAATTATCCAGCGGTTCGGAGGTGGCCATCAACCGGCGGATCTCGTTAAATAGATGGATGATCTTGGCATCATGGTCGCCAAATTTTCTCTCCAAATCCTCGATCTTACGGGCCAAGTCCTTATGGGAAAGTATTAATTCTCTTAGTTTTACAAATACCCGCATGATCTGAATGTTGACCTGTACGGCACGCTCGCTATTTAAGACACTCGAAAGCATGGCAACACCTTCTTGAGTAAAGACGTAAGGCAAATGCCGCCGCCCACCCCAACTTGAGGTTCCAAATTGGAACCTCAAGTTATCAATCTCTTCCTTTGTCAGTTGGAACATAAAATCTTCCGGGAAACGATCAAGATTACGGCTGACTGCTTTATTAAGATTCTTTGTGAGCACGCCATACATCTGCGCCAAATCTTGATCGAACATGACTTTGCTTCCTCGAATTAAATAAATCTTGCGCCGAATGATCTCAATCGACACAAGACTCCCCTTCTTTTCTTTTTGTAGCATGGAATACCTCCTTGTGAATTAAAGATTGTAGAAAGAAACGGACGCAACAACTTCTGATTAGGGGAGTTTGTATGAACCGCACGGGGAATGCGGGGTAAAACGAAAATATTATACTAGATTCCCGCTTGCGCTGGAATGACAATTTTATCTGAACTCGTTCTTGCTGCGCCTCAATTTATACATGTTAGGATCGCTCTTCAACGCTTTTTTTAATTTCTCTCTCTTATCCTTACGCCATGGATCGTAGACCACGGAAAAATTGCGGCCGCCGGCGACGGGCTTACCCTGCGCGCATAGCCAGTCAACGCACTCATCAATGTCATCCAGGGATGTTCCGTTCTTGTTCTTTAAAAAATCCCGGGTTTCCAGGACCTTGGCTTTGACGGTGCGCTTGTCAGACAAGATCGTATGATGGATCTTTGTCTTTGTCCACCCGGGACCGACGATGAATACGTTCAGGTCTTTATTCTCCGCGTCCAGGAATTCGCACATTTTAGCCAGCATGATCTTTGAGATGGTATAGGCCGAAAAATTAACAACGCTCCCGTTCATCCCGCCGCCGGCAAAAAAAACCACGTCCGCTTTCTTGCGATTGCGATAAGGGTAGAGCATATGCAGGGCGCGTAACTGTTCGATGGCATTAACACCGACGGAATTCCCCCACTCGTTGAAATCGCATTCAAAAAATGGCATCACCGGTAAAGGATGACCGGCGCAGGATATGAAAACATCCCATATCAACTTCTTGTTCCTGATCTGCCTGACAAAACGATCCAGATCCACGCGCTTGCCAAGATCGCATTTGAACAAAAAGCAATCCGGCAGACCTCGGAGGTCCTGGACGTGAATTTTGGTCCGATAGGTGCCCGCGACCACAAAACCGCGCCGCAAATATTTTTTGGCTAAATGCGCGCCGATATCGCTGCTAATAGATAAAATAACGGCAATTTTCTTCATATTTTGGGGCGCACGGGAAACAGCAAAGAAATGATGATGGAAATAAAAACAACAACGGCAATGAACCCAAGGACCAAAAGAACGGGGATCTCCACAAAATGCGCAATCAGCATCTTGATGCCGACAAACACCAGGACAACGCCAAGACCATAATGCAGGTGATGAAAAAGCCCCATGACCCCGGCGAGCACGAAATACATGGCCCTTAAGCCCAGAATGGCAAAGATATTGGACGAATACGCGATGAACGGGTCTTTGGTGACCGCCAGAACAGCCGGGATGGAATCGATGGCAAAGATGATGTCCGCGGTCTCAAGAACGATCAGGACAACCAGCAAAGGCGTGGCATGCCAGACACCGTTGAGCATGGTCCCGAAAGCCCCGCCGATGTAACCCTTTGTCACCGGGAAAAAACGGCGGAAAACGCGGATGACAAGGCCTTTTTCCGGATCCACCTCTTTTCCTTCTTCAAAAAACAGTTTAAACCCGGAAAAGGCCAGGAAAGCGCCGAAGGCATACATCAGCCAATTGAATTGTTTTAAAAGAGCGATGCCGGCCAGAATAAAAACGGCGCGCATGACCTGCGCCCCGATGATCCCCCACAAAAGCACCCGGTGCTGATAAACCGGCGGCACTTTAAAATAGGAAAAAATGAACAGAAAAACGAACAAATTATCAACGCTTAAGGACTGCTCGATCACATACCCGGTCAAAAACTCCAACGCCCTTTGGGAGCCAAGCCAAAAATAAATACCGATGTTAAAAAAAACAGCCAGCAAGACCCAAAACACGCTTAAAAGCACGGCCCTGCGAACCTTGATCGGGCTGTCCCGCGGACTTAAAACACAAGCGTCCAACACAAGCAACAGGACCACAAAAACGTTAAAAACAACCCAAAGCGCGGGCGACGATATTGTCACGCTTTATCCTCTGTCGAAAGTGCCGCTTTTGCCGCCGCTTTTATGCATCAAACGGATACCGGAAATGACCATGTCCTGCCCCGCCCATTTCATCATGTCATAAATGGTCAGGCAGGCAACGGACACCGCAGCCAGGGCTTCCATTTCAACCCCGGTTTTTCCAGAACACAAAACCTCGGCTGTGACAAGGATCTCATATTTATTTTTTAAAGGCGTACATTCAACTTTGACTTTCTCCAGGACCAGCGGATGGCATAAAGGAATGAGGGCCGGCGCGGATTTCGCGGCCATGATGCCCGCGATCCTTGCTGTTTCTAAAACATCGCCTTTGGGCGATCGGCCGGTGATCAGGGCTTTGAACGCGGCAGGCAAAAAAGTGATAACGCCTTGCGCCATGGCCCGGCGCAGTGTAACGTCTTTAGGGCTGATGTCCACCATCCCACTGCCCGATCTTTTATTCGAAGGCATTTTTTCTCCGCTGTTGTTTTTTCTTCGCGTGTCTCTTTTTTCCTTCCAGCATGCGCTCTTTGGCCGCCCGCGAACGCCTGCGGTCCTGTCGGCGTTTTTTCGCCTGGATCTGCCTAAACTGCTGATCTTCCTGTTCAAACTTTTTTTCAACGGCACGCGCCAGCAAGTTCCATGCCTCCTGGCGGTTGAGATGCTGAAAACGGTATTTCTGGCATTTGACCCTGATCCCCGTCGGCCGATGCCACAACTGGACACAGGTGGCGACCTTGTTGACGTTCTGTCCACCGGGCCCGGAAGAACGCACGAACGTCTCAACAACATCTTCCTTACGGACCATGTTCCCTCTTAACGCGTGAATTTGATCAGGGACGGGGCATAATCCCCGGGGGCCTCATACCCCAGCAAATTCAATAAAGTGGCGGCAACATTGGCCAGCCCCTGTTGGGGCAAATGCGCCATTTCGTATTCGCCGTCGTATTGGGCATCCACGATGGCGCAAGGCACGGGGTTAAGCGAGTGCGCCGTACTCACCTGTTTCTTACCATCCTTGATAATGAACATCTCATCTGCGTTGCCGTGGTCCGCCAGGACCATGGCCATGCCGTTCAATTCCTTGATAACAGTCAAAAGTTCGGCCAACCCCTGGTCCACCGCCTCAACGGCAATGATGATGGCCTGCGGCACGCCCGTATGGCCGACCATGTCGCCGTTCGGAAAATTGATGCGTCCGAACCTGTATCGGCCGGACCGGAGCAATTCAATGGTCTTTTCGGTGATCTCGGCCGCTTTCATCTTCGGCGCCTGGTCAAAACGGACCTTGTCCGAAAGGATCTCGACGTAGGTTTCGAGTTTGTTATCGACATAGCCGCTTTTATTGCCGTTCCAGAAATAGGTCACGTGGCCGTATTTTTGCGTTTCAGAAAGGGCGAACGAGGTAATGCCGTTGGCGCACATATAAACACCGACGGGACCATCGATCTGCGGTGGATCAACGAGGAAATTTTTCGGAATATGCAGGTCCCCGTCGTATTGCATCATGCCGGCAAAAAGCACGTCCGGCACGCGCACACGGTCAAACTTATTGAAATCCTTTTGCTCGAAGGCCATGGACAGTTCAATGGCCCTGTCCCCGCGGAAGTTAAAAAACACGACGGAATCGCCATCCTCAATGGTCCCGACCGGAGAGCCGTCGTCTTCAATGACGAAAGGATCCAGATACTGGTCGGTGATGGCAGGGTCTTCGTTATAGCAGGTTTGCACCGCCTCGGCCGCAGAGGCGAAACGCCGGCCTTTGCCCAAAACATGCGCTTTCCAGCCGCGCTCGACAATGGTCCAGTCGGCATTGTAGCGGTCCATGGTAGTGACCATGCGCCCCCCGCCGGAAGCGATGCGGTAATCATGGCCCTTGGACGCATTGATCTCCTTGAGAAGGCCTTCGGTCTTTTCAATATAGGTCAAAGCGCTTTTCTCATAAACGTCGCGCCCGTCTAAAAGCGCATGAATGCGCACGCGTTTGACGCCGTCCTGGGCACAGCGGCGGACCATGGCCAATAACTGGTCGATATGCGCGTGCACGTTGCCGTCGGACAAAAGCCCTATAAAATGGAATATCTTGTTCTCGCCCTTGACCCGTTCAACCAGATCTTTCCACAATTTGGTCTGAAAAATAGCGCCGCTGTCAATGGACTTTTGGACGAGTTTGGCCCCCTGGTCAAAAACACGGCCCGCGCCCAGGGCATTATGTCCCACTTCACTATTGCCCATGTCGTCATCAGAAGGCATGCCGACGGCAGTGCCGTGGGCTTTCAACTGCGTGTACAATTTGGACTGCATCAACCCGTCCAAACACGGCGTTTTAGCCAGAAAAACACCGTCGCTGTCATCGCGTTTGCCGATGCCGATGCCATCCATGATGACCAAAAGCAAAGGCCCCGGACGTCCGGAAAAGCCAGACAATTTTTTTAATTCATAAGACATAAAGGTTCTATTTTGATCTTTTCCCTGCGGTTTTTGGGGGGGACATGTGATACGCGACCCAGGCCGCGGCATGGTTTTTCAGCCAATCCTCCGCGGCGGCTTCAAAACCGATGTCATAGCCGGCGATCTCGCTTTCCAGCCATTTGTGCCGGCTGATCTCTTCGACCACCCTCTTGTTGCGCAAGAGTTTCTTCGGGTCAATGGGTAATTTATTTTTGAACATTTCGCCGTTATTTTAACTACTGACCCCTGTTTTGGCAAGGATTTAAAACAATGACAAGAAACAAAAAAATCCCGTCAAAAATCTCTGAAGGGATCTTTATGCCATCATTTGGACGTAAGGGCTTTAGTTAGAACGGGCCTGCAAAACCAAATGTTCCGCGGCCAGCCAATCCTGAAGGTCACTGCCACTCTGGCAGCCCCGCTGCATATAAAGCTCGTAGGCTTTCAGACGAATGATGTCCTGGACCTGCTCGCCAGCCAACTGTGCATGGGGAGTTGCTTTTTGTGTTTCAAATTCCTGTTTGGCAATGGCTTTGCTGACGGCTTTTCTGCTGTTTGTTTTCCTGGTGAGTCTCATGCCGCACCTCCCTGCCTGCCGGCAGGCAGGCTTCCATCGGTTTATAAAGGGTCATTATTATCCATCTCTGATAAAAACTGTCAATAACAAAAAAACCCCGCCGGATTTTGGCGGGATTTTTATAAGAGAGATGTCCTAAAACGCCTTATTTTGCCACGGCCGCGGGCGCAGGGACCGGGCTCACTTCAGCCAATTTCTTGGTGAGCGCCTCGAGATCATTTTTGGCGTTCGTTAACGCTTTTTGCAAATTTTCGGTTTCTTTTTCTTTCGCCGCCAATTGCACGGAAAGCATTTTTATCTTGTCATTTTTCCGCTGCAATAAATTACTCATTGCGGCTTCGTGGTCTTTCTGATCATTGACCCTTCTGGTATTGCCATCATTGGTCACAAGAATGGCAACTGCAAGAAAAACGATCACCCACAAACCAAACACCGTATCGATCTTCTTATTTTCCACGTTCCCCCCCTTTTTATCCACTATTCACGGCACTTAAAGGAATTATAAAACAAATCATCCTTACTGACAAGCATTCTACAACTTATTTCTAAGAAGCTCCTCAGACGGTTTAATTTTCCTAAAATCCCGGAACAGCAATAGATCATAAACGATCTTTAACCCGCCGGCCAGAATAATGGGCACGCCGACAAGCGCCGGGTTGGCCAATAGCGGCCCTGCCAAAAGCGGTGCCGCGGATGTCCCCAGCGTGCGCGCGACATTAGCGATCCCGCCCGCGGCCGAGCGCTCCGAGGGTGTTACAACCGCCATCACATACGCCTGACGCGTCGGCACATCCATCTGGGAAATGGTGCAGCGCACAAGAAAAACGATCACCGCCCAGGTCAAATCCGGCATGAACACGATCAGGATCAACAAAACATTGGAAGGCAAATGCGTGAAAACCATCGTATTAACAAGTCCAAAGCGTTTGGCCAGCCGCGCGGCTAAAAGTGAAGAGATCCCGGCCAAAAGGTTGGCGCCAAAAAATATGCCGCCCAAAACCATCATATCAGCGCCAAAACGCAGATGAAACCAATACGCCAGCAAACTCTGCAGGATAAAACCGCCTCCAAAGGCATCCAATGCAAAGAGCGCCGATAACCGCAAGACCATTGCCCGGGACCGATGGATCCCCAAACGGCTGTTGGCAAGCAAGGCCAAATTCAGGGACCGTGGAGTTGGGCTGACTTCCACTTTATCGGAGACCTGACCGAACAAAAACCACAATGCCAGCCCCGTCAATGCATAGATCACCAGGATCATCTTATAACCAACCAGAAGATTGATCCCAACGCCGGAAAGTATTTTAAATAAGGCCCCGACTGATAATGCCCCCAGGGCGGTGGCGCCGAAACCTGCTAAATTGTACCAGGCAAAAACACCGGTCCGTTTGTCATCGGCAACAATGTGAGATAAAGACGCCTGCTCAATGGCCAAAAACGGCCCCACTTCATTGCCGCTGGGGCTGATCACTCCGATGATCGCGGCCAAAAGCAAAAAAACAAAATTGTCGGTCAAAGCAAACAAGATGCCGGCAAACATCATCAACAATGCCCCCACACGGAGCATGCGGCGTCGGCCCGCGGAATCGGCGATCAAAGAGATTCCCAAAGAGATCACCGCGTCGCCGACCAAGGTCAATGCCAGAAGCCAGCCGATCTGCTGCTGGCTCAAACCAAGATACGCCAGATAAATAACAAGAATAACAGACACCGCCCCGTAACCGAACAGCCGCAGGATACGGGTCAAAAACAAAAGCCGGCCGTCTGCGGATAAAACAGGAAGGTTCACTTTAGCCATCACTTGCGATGAACGGTGCCGCCGATCACGATCGCCGCGCTGATGATCAGCAGATTCTTGACAATATACTGCCCTTCCATCGTTAAAATAAAAGGGGCTTTTTGAAAACATACGTCAGGCAGGATCACCAACGGCAAGAACGTGCCCCCGATCTGTAGAAATAAAAGAAACAGGGCGATCCGAATGAAACGGTGGAATAAAAAACATACCCCGATCAAGGTTTCCCACCAGCCCAAAACAGGGATGAAGATCGCCGGATCAAACCAATAAACCGTCCGCGTCACCAGGTCATTGACAGGACTATGCCCAAACACCTTAAGCAATCCGAACCAGATAAAAATGATCCCCATGGAGATCCGCAAGAACAGAGGACCGTGACGATTCATCCATCCGGCGATGATGGGGTCAATGGTGTTAAAAATACGATGTATCCTGGTCATGTTAACCCACGCATCCTTTTGTGCAGAACTATCCTCATGGTAACGCCCGCGGGAAAAACGGTCAAATTAAATCTACCCTAAACAAAAAAGCCGCCCTAAAAAGAGCGGCTTTTTATTATATGGCTCCCCCAAGTGGGCGAGTTTTGCAACTGGTTATGCAATATAGATATTTCCTTTATGTACTTTTATCTTTATCCAAACTTAAAGGCCCCGTACCAAAATAAACGATCAGTAGTGCCGCTCCCAACATCGAAACATTTTTCATAAACATGGCCATTTGCATTTGTTGGGCCATAGGGTCACTGACAGCCCAGAAATTATGCATCATGTAGGTCACAGGGACCAAAAACAATACCAATAACAAGGCACCCCAACGCGCCTTATACCCCAGGAGAATACTCAATCCTCCTAAAAATGCCATAATGCCCGAGAATGGAACAAGAATTGAAGGCATCATCACACCTTGCGAGGCTGCATAGTCAATGACTGTTTTAGAAAAATGACGGAACGAAGAAAAGATAAAAATAAACGAATACAGAATTCTCCCCAATAAGACTATGTATTGCATACGTCCTCCTCTCTAACGGTTAATAAAATATTTACTGCCCGGCTGTCATAAAAAGTAATACTCCGGGATTACGGTCTTTTTGTCCTCCCATTTCTTATTTAAACCTGGTGGATATTTCTTCCAATCATACCCATGGACCGCCTCTTTAAAACCAAGGTCAAAAAGTCTACGCATTTCAATGGGATCAAAAAACTCTTTTTGCTTTGGCGGCGGATCTGAAGGAATATAGGCAAGATTGAAATCACTGCGATCTGCGTTTGTAAAACTGTATAATTGATAAATGTCACCTATGGATTTAGCGGTGGCCATTAAATCGTAGGTTTGCTGGGCGATGGCAGGGAGAGTATTGGGAACCTCTTTCCAAAATGTTTTAGCGTAACCGTTAAGAATAACGTATAGCTCCCGTTTGATACCATAAAAGTCGATGCCCTTTTCTATGGCCATTTTGTCCAATCCTTCCGAGAAATCAAAAATAAAAAATACGTTCTTGGAGATCCCCCCATCGACATGCATTTCATCATAGACCTTGTTGTTGAACTCGACATTGATATACACTGGTGGAAAAACGCCTGGTATGGATGCCGATGCCAGAATGATCTTGCGGAATAACCGTAAGGCACTGTCATTGCCCACAGAGGCTATCTTTCCCATGTTCCAGATGACCAGTTTTCGTGAATCCAATTCGGTCGTGCCCGCATAAAGCCTGCGACCTTCTCTATAAGCTTGGGCGATATCCCTCAATAAATCTTCATCGATATTCTGATCGATCAAGCGTTTTAGCGGCAGGGCGCTGGCTATGGAATTACCTAAAAGGGTCGGCAAAAGACCTTTTCTGCGAAGGATGTCTTTTGTGGAATAATGCGTAAACAATTTCTTTAACTTTTCATCGTACTTACTTCCGGCAAAGGCAAATGGTGCAATAATGGCCCCGGCGCTTATACCAGTGACAGCATCAAAGGCGGGACGAGAACCTGATTGTGACCACCCATTCAGTAATCCCGCCCCATAAGCAGCATTTTCAGCTCCTCCGGATATGGCCAGTGAGGTATAAGTTTTTGAAAATTTACGGGAGAACGCCTCTTTTTTTTGTTCCTTTTCCAATAATCCCATTAAATCTTTGATGAAGACATCGTTTGGCCTGCCCCCGAAAGCCCGGATATCCTGCATCCCGGAAACAGTGGCGCGCTCTGATACATCATCAGGTGGCGCATGTCGCACGGTCGTGCAACCGGAAATAAAAAAAAGCAACAGCACCATTGCGAAATCTGTCTTGACCATTTTTAGGAGTGATTGGGGGGTCAATTTAAAATCCGAACTTTACAAATTTTTATTATAGAAATTATAACTTATTATATTTGAGCTGTTAAGCAATAAAAAAAGCCCTAAATTTTTAAGTTCAGGGCTTTTAACTGAAAAAACTCCCCCGCGAGGACTCGAACCTCGGACCCAGTGGTTACGATCTGACTCCGGTTACCCGGAGAGTCGGACTTTCTCTTCACCCGGTCAAACAATGACCTGAGGGTGGCGGGTGTAAAGTCTCTGCACTTGCCCTCTATGACGACCTGCCATAGATGCTAGCTCAGGATTGTCCCGATATACCATCGGGATTTCCCTGACTTAGCCCGCTTGTCACTTCAGCGTTTCCGCTGAAGGCTGCTAACTTTTTTGACGCTCGCTCCTCTCACTAAAGGAGTTCACAAGAGTCACTCGCTCGCGAACAGCCACTTGCTCTACCAACTGAGCTACAGGGGAATCAAAGAACGGTTTAAAAGTATGGTTATTATACTGAAATCAACTTAGAAGTCAACCACCCTACGAGAATTGAGCGACATGGTCAGCGTCGACATATCCACATACTCCACCGCGCTGCCCACCGGGATGCCAAGCCCGATACGGCTGACCTTCACCCCCAGGGGCTTCATCTCCCTGGCCAGATAAAGCGCGGTCATCTCACCCTCGGCGTCCGGGTCGGTCGCGATCACCACTTCTCCAATCGCCTCTGTTTTGATGCGGCCAAGCAGTTTATTGATCTGTAGGTCCTGTGGCCCACGGCCATCCGCCAGTGAAATATTCCCCAGGAGCACATAATACAAACCCCTAAAACTCCCCGTCCGCTCAATGGCCAGCAGGTCTTGCGGACTTTCCACCACACAGATCGTCTTGCGGTCGCGGCTGACGTCCGCGCACACCAAACATGTTTCCTGCTCGGACAAATGATTGCACAACTTGCAAAAACGCATACCTTCTTTTAACCGGACCATGCCATCAGCCAAGGCGCGCACGTTCTCCGACGGCTCGCTTAAAAGCCAGAAAACAATGCGCTCGGCACTGCGCCGGCCCACGCCGGGCAATTTCGACAAACGCTCCAATAAATTTTCGATCAATTTTGGGTACACGGGACCTTATTCACTGTGCCATTCCTTGACCACTTCTCCGCCGAACATCTCCAAAGCCGCCTTCACCACCGTCTCATCTTTTTTAGGGACGGTCACGTCCCTGATCCTTAACACAATGCGCACCGCGGTTCCCAATTTCTCGCTGAAAACCTTCTCAAGCAAAACCAAACTTTCTTTCGTTTCCAAAGATTCTTTCTGGAACGCGTGGTCCTTATTGAACGCGATGGTCAATTGTCCGTCCTTAAACGCGTAAGGCAAACCATCCTGCAAATACGTGGCCACAGACATTTTCCGGCGGGAAACTTCATGGGTCAAAGCATTCCACTGTTCCTGAATACTCTGCAAGGACATATCTGAACTCACAGGCGGCGCAGACGGTTTGACAGGAACAACTGGCACAGGTTGGATCTGTGCCTGGGATTGCCCGCCATACGCCATCTTAGCAAAAGCCAATTCCAAAGGCATGCGCAAGGTCTCCATGACACGGGCGGTTTCCTGCGCCTCGATGAACAATTCGATCGCCTTTAATATGCCGCTGATGGTGGTCCTTTGGGCCTGAAGGTCCAGACGCTGTTTGACCGCGGCCGGATAATCCACCAAGGCGCTCAAAGCAGGCCCGCCGATCTTGATGATCATCATATGCCTGAAATGTTCGGTCATGTCCTTGCCCAATTGCTTGATGTCTTTGCCCCGCTCAATGATCTCATGGAACACCTTCAGGGCAGATACGCAATTTTTATCCACCAAGGCATCGGTCAACTGGAACAACAATTCGATCTCGACCATCCCCAGCATGGAGAACACGTCCTTGGCGTCAATGCCGTCGGACCCCAAGGCGCTCAACTGGTCCAAAATGCTCAGCGCGTCGCGCATGCTGCCCTGCGCGGCCTTGGCAATGGCGAACAAAGCCGCATCGTCTATTTTCAACTTCTCTTTAGCGCAAATGTCTTTGAGGGCCGAGGCGATCACATCAACGGCAATGCGTTTGAAATCAAAACGCTGGCAGCGCGAAAGGATGGTCGAAGGGACTTTATTGGATTCGGTCGTGGCAAAAATGAATGTGACGTGCTCCGGCGGCTCTTCGAGGGTCTTGAGCAAGGCGTTGAAGGCCTCGGAGGTGAGCATATGCACTTCATCAACAATATAAATTTTGTAACGGCCGTAGGCAGGCGCGAATTTGACGTTCTCCCGTAAAGTGCGGATCTCATCAATGCCGCGGTTGGAAGCCCCGTCGATCTCAATGACGTCAAAACTGTTGGACGAGGTGATTTCGCGGCAGGCAAAACATTCGCCGCACGGGGTCAAGGTCGGCCCTTCCTGGCAATTGAGGGACTTGGCCAGGATGCGGGCACATGAAGTTTTACCTATGCCCCGGGGCCCACAAAACAAGAACGCGTGGGCAATGCGTTTGGACTCAATGGACCTTTTCAATAACTGGGTGATGTGGTCCTGCCCGATGACCTCGGCAAAGGTCTGGGGACGGTATTTGCGGGCTAAAACAAGATAAGACATGTTATCGGACCGCCTGTTCCAAAGCGGATCTTAAGTCCGGATAATGGAATTGATAACCGGTTTCCTGCAGGCGTTTGGGGACCACGCGCGCGCCTTCCAGCAGCAAGCGTTCTCCCATTTCGCCAAATAATAATTGTATCATAAAACCGGGAATGTGGAAAATCGTCGGACGCTTGATCACCTGTCCTAAAACCCTGGTGAATTGGGCGTTGGAAACAACTTGAGGGGAAACCAGATTCACGGGACCGGAAATATCTTTATTCATCAGATGGCCAATGATGAAAGGAATTTCATCCAGGGCGACCCAACTCATCATTTGTTTGCCCGATCCCAAAACACCGCCTAATCCCATTTGAAACGGCGTCCACATCTTGGCAAGGGCGCCGCCGTTTTTACTTAACACCACGCCGAAGCGCATATTCACCACGCGTATGCCGGCATCCTTA